>ERZ1643246.117-NODE-117-length-102705-cov-5.893054_pt1 | contig 102705 bp, 66 predicted proteins | sample MGYA00579265_ERZ1643246 | MGnify/ENA primary metagenome ERZ1643246 (study PRJEB29033, sample SAMEA4952261) | chicken gut metagenome | biome: Broiler Chicken; feature: Gastrointestinal Tract; material: Caecum | place: Ireland | collected 2018 | study: Broiler...
AAACTTTTAAAGACGAAAACTTATGATTGTGTAGCCTTTTCGTTCACAAATCACACGTAAAAGAGGAAGGCTTTGCCTTCCTCTTTTGCGTTCCGGTAACTTTCCGTGCGCAGGGATAAGCGCGGATTCATAAAAATTTTGCGCAAAATTTTTCGGGCGGCGGCTCATCTTATTCCGAAAGCTGTGCTTGTTTAGTGCATGTTATACAATGCATATGCATAATTGCATAAATATTCAGTAATTTTTCTTATATAACGCACGCGTATATACTATATATATAATTTTAATACCTTAATTTGAAATTATACAGAGATTTATTTGACTTTGCAGAATAAAAATTTGTATAATACTGTGGTGATAAAGAGAGAAGTAAGGAAAAAGTTTGGCAGGGAGCGGCTGTTTGTGTGACGGCCGTGCGAATATTTATACCTTCCAAAGTTTTTAACATACTGTCTGCGTATATCAATGCGAGGTACTTATGAACCGTATTCTTAAGAAATTTACAATCATCCTGCTTGCGTTGGCTGCGGTGGCGTGCATATGCGTCGGCGCTGCCTGTGCAGACAATTCTCAGGAGACCAACGGCGTGACCGTTACGCTCGTGGCCGAGGATGGCACGAAGAACGATTTTCTCAGGCTTCCCGGCGACCCTCTGCCCACGGTTTCCGTTGCAGACAAGGACTTTGAAGGTTACTGGACCGATGCCGCTTTTACCGTATTCTATGAAAGTACGGTTACTCCCGAAGAGAATATTACTCTCTATTACAAGCTCAACGTGCAGTATTACAGCCTTGCCATAGATTACGGCGCGGCTGAAAACGGCGGAGTGGTCGATATGGGCGAGATAGCCCGTGGCGAGAGTGTGGAGCTTCCCACCCGCAGTCCTTCCGGCACAGAGCTTGCGGGCTATTCCAAAAAGCCCGGCACGGCTGCGGAGTTCCCCGCAGGCGAATCAGTCTCCAACCTCGGCGAAAAGGGTGAAAAGGTCACCCTGTATCCCGTATGGACTGCAAAGGACGATGCCGATTTCGTAGTAGAGGACGGCGTTGTCGTAAGCTATACCGGCAGCGAGACGGATGTAACGCTTCCGCTCACCGCGTCGTCGGTGGCGGCGGAGGCCTTCGCGGATAATTCTTATAGCGCGAATATAACTTCGCTCACCGTTCCCGAGTGCTATTCCTCTCTCGAGCGCGGCGCGCTTACCGGACTTACGGGGCTTAAGACGCTCACCGTTCCGTTCATCGGCGGATCACGCTCGCAGAACCGTTTCCTCGCATATGTGTTCGGAGCCGAAAGATATACCGATAACGTATATTCGTTCAGCCTCTATTCCGACGGCGATAACGTGCAGAACAGCAACTTTGATTTCAGCTCGCTCTACATTCCCCGCACGCTTACGACTGTGCGCGTCACCGACAGCGTGCGCGATATAGCGGAAGGCGCGTTCTATTATGCGTATTCGCTTGAAAACCTTGTGCTCGATCATCCCGAAAACCTCAGAAAGGTGGGGGATTCCGCATTTGAAGCGTGCTACTATTTCGGCTACGACACTTCGCTCGGCACCGCCGTGTGCCCTACATGGCTCAGATATGTCTCCGTGATAGGCGACAGGGCGTTCAAGTCTTATACGGGCGACACCGAGTCGGATATAACGTCGATACGCGTCGACGGTGTGCAGTACGACCTCGTTACGTATGAAACGCCGCTCAACAATTTCACGTACATACCCAAACTTGAAAACATAGTTTCCATTGGCGACGACGCATTCTATTACTGTGCGCTCATCTCCAGCCTCGAATTCGGCGACAAGCTCGAATCCATAGGGCTTCAGTCGTTTATGTTCACGATAACGCTGACCAATGTGCGCTTCCCCGATTCCCTGCGCGAGGTGGGTGACTTTGCGTTCAACGGCTCCGGTATCACGGCGGTTGAATTCGGCGACGGCATACGCTCGATCGGCACTATGGCGTTTGCGCAGTGCACCGGCCTGTCCGAAGTCATCTTCACGGGCAACAACGTGCCCGTCCTCATCGGCAGGCAGAGTTTCAACAACAACGTGTCCGAGAGCGTTTCGGGTGCATGGAACATAGTGCTCAACGACGACTTCCAGATCAGCGTAAAGGAGAGCATGGCGGCAAGTTTCCGCACCGCTCCCGACTGGGTGGAATACTTGGGGCATATCAATGCTGCCGATACCGAAAACCAGGCACTCGCCGTGGCATATATGTCAGTTTACGGCACCTCCGACTGGGATGTACGCTTTGAGTTCCTGCCCGGCAACACGGTATTCGTTTACGATCCTTCGCTCGCATTTATCGACAATATCGATATATCGGGCTCCTACAGCCAGACGAGCGGTACGAAGTATCCTTTAAGATACAGTGTGCTCGATGCCGAAGATTACGCCGAAGTTGCCGGCGAGGACGCAAAACCCCTCTACGACAATCAGGTTGCGGTCAGCATGTGGCATCCGTTGATAAGCACCGGCGGTTCGATGGCCGTTTACTACTTCGTGATAACCGAACTTCCCTACGGAACCGGTGACGGCGCGGTGCTTTTGCCCGTAGCGAAGAATGCGGGCAGGCCTGCAAGCAATTACGGCAGCAGCGAAGAGGGCACTTTCAACATAACGGTGAATACGTTCGGCGTTCCCGAACTCTATAAAATAACCGACGGCGACCGCGTTGCCGAGGCAGACCCGGCGGGCACGCATTATGCGGAGCTGCGTAGCGATACCTCTGCAACAAGTTATACCATAGTATATTATAACGACAAGTTCGAGGTCATAGAGCAGAGGAAGTTCCTCTGCGACAGCGCTTCCGGAAGTGCAACCGCATCCATTTATGAGATCTCCGACGAGGAGCACGTGGTGCTTACCGGCAGCTACTACAACGACGACTATCTGTTCCTCAAGGGCAACGGCACTGCCGAGATATACTTCGGCGGGGTTACCTATACGGCTTCCGCCTCGGCCGTCAGCGGCAAGGACTACGGCGAGGACGGCTACACCGTAAACTTCAGCAACTTCATGCAGGGCGGCTCGGCTGTCGGCGGGCTTGCGGGCAGCGCAGTGTTCAGCGACTTCGACGGCAGCGACTATGCGCGCATTGATCTGACCGTCGGCGAAGAGAGCTCCATGATCCTCAACACGCAGGACATGACCGAATGGGACGTTACCTTCTATAATCGGCTTGCGTCTGACCCCGTAATAAACTACCCGACCTTCAGCTCTGTGGGGAATGCCTGGCGCTATCTCAAACTTTCCACCCCCACGGTGCTTGCAAGCGTGAACCTGTATACGTATAACGGCAAGACCTATTACAGGCAGCTCGGCGGCGACGGTTCCGTTACCGACTTCGGCAGCGCTACGGTCGGCGAGGACGGCATAACGCTTGAGCCTGCGGCGGGCGCTGCGGTAAGCGGCACGATAAACGCCGACGGCGACCTCGTGCTCGGCGGTGTTACGTACACCTATTACGATTACTTCACCGATATGACCATCACTCTCAGGTATGAAGATATCTATACCTCCGAATATTATTATACGGTAAAGAGCGACGGTTACGGCAACATCTGGGTGCTCGACGAATCTTACTATTCCACCAATGGTCAGCGTTACTACTATGTCGGCACATACGAGACCGGCACCCCCATGACCGAAGGCGGCGCGGATTACAGGATGCTCGTTGCCACTGTCAGTCAGTGCACGAGCAGCGGTTATCCCATGCCGGGAGCGGAGGAAGGCGTCCTCTGGTTCGTATATGACGGGCTGAGCATTGCGCCCCGCACGGGCAGCGGCGAATCCCCTTGGGAGAGCACGCTCACCGGCATCTACTCTCCCTCCGAAGGCACAAAGATAGAGGTGGTGGACGCATACGGATGCAAGGTGTTCGATATAGCCATCGATATCTACGGCAACCCTTCGCATGTTGAATACAGCTACACGCTCGATGCAGAAGGCAACCCCGTCTATACCGAAACGGAGAGCGACGTTCAGTACTTTGTTCCCGTCACCGATGATGCTGGCAACATCTCCTACTGCGTGGCGGTGGGCTACGACGGCATAGCGATGTTCATAGTAAGGCCTGTTCCCGCTGACGACGGTGATGAGACCGATCCTTCGGCTCCCCTCGTATTCGAGATAGAGCCGATAAGCGGCATAATGGTCACTTACGGTGAAACGGTGGTCCATCCTGACGTCTCAGCGCTTGAAAGCATAGACGCAGGCACGACGTTCGGCAGCATATGACCCGGCGGAGATGATCATGGAAAAAAAAGATAAACCCGTATTTGTAGATGACGGAAGGACGATCGCCGACATGTCTGCGGACTGGATGCCGTGGAACAGGGGCATATTCCGCAAACGCGGCGAAAGGGACGGGCGCAGGCGCAAGTTTTCCAAAGAAGAGAAACGCGAGCAGAAGCAGACCTACCGCGCCGCGGTGTGGGCGATGTATAAGGCGATGCTCCCGCAGTTGCTGTGCATAGCCGCTGCGTTCGTGATAGTTTTCTTGTTGCTTATGCTTTGGCTGAAATAGAGAGGTTACTATGATTTTACAGACGATCAAACGCAGATGGAAGCTGCTGCTTCTGCTGTTTGCGGTCATGTGTTCCGCGTGCGTATTTGCCGCCTGCGGCGAAGATGACCCCACACCGCAGGAACTCGGTTACACGGTGCAGGTTGTATACGATGCGAACGGAGGCAGTTTCACCCAGACTAGCGACACCCCTAACCGCTATGTGTTCTATAAGCCGGGCAGTCCCATTATCCGCCCCGCTTACAATAACGGCGTCAACGAACTTACCGTTCCCACGATGACAGGCTACCACCTGGCGGAATGGTATCCGGCCGTTCTCGACGATGAGGGCGAGCCGCTCAAAAACGAAGCCGATCAGTTTGTAGACGAAAGCGGCGCAAGCATCTTCGAAGGCGAACCTTGGGATTTCGAACAGAAACTTCCCGAAGAGGGCTTGGAAAAGTTATATCTCGTCGCATCCTGGGATGACAACTATGTATTCACGATAGATGTCGGCGACGAGGCGCGTGCGGAGGGCGTTACCAATTATGTGGACAACGGTTACGAAACCGAAGGCAACGTCTTTGTGCCCTATTCGCTCCCGTCGTGGCCGGGTCACAGCATTCGCTATTTTACTACCGAAGACGGCAGAAAGATATACAAGGCCGAAGAATTTACAGAGTTTTATCTCAGCGAACAGACGCCTTCCGTAACGGTGAAGGTCGAGTGGCTCGAAGGCACGTGGAACGTGCTTTCTTCGCCCGAAGATTTCGAAGATATCGATTCTTACACTGATCTGTGGCTCGATACCGACATCAATATGGCTGGCGGAGATATTTCCTTTGCGGGTTTCAACGGTGAATTCAACGGGAACGGGCATACTATTTCCAACGCTATCGTTTCCGACGCTACGTCGCTCGGCAACATTCCCGAAAATTTCGGCGTATTTTCCTTTAGCGGCGACGGTTTCATGCACGATGTCAGGTTTGAGAACGTCACATACAATGTCAGCATCGGCTTAGGCATCACCACGCCCGATAAGGAACCGGAATACTTTAACGTCGGCCTGATTTCTGCCGACGGCTCGGAATACGACCTTACAAAGTTTACAGGACTCGTTTTCATAGGCTGCAAACTCAACATCACGTTGACAATGCAAAAATATAGTGAAAAACTTAATTATGGTGAAGGTACCTCCTACGAGGGCATATTCGGCGTACTCGGTGCAGAGCAGACGTTCACGCCTGCGGAGGGCAGCGAACCCGTTACGGTGAAAGTAATTTATTAAAAGCAACGCAGGCTTGATTGCTTATTCATAACAGTAAAAATCACGAGGTGCAATTTTATGATAAAAAAGAGATACTTGGCAGTTACGATGGCAGCCGCAATGATGTTCGGCACGCTTGCCGGCGCAGGTTGCGGCGACAAGGGCAGCGGCTCTTCCGAAAGGGAAGAGAGCGAGCCCATAGTGTTCGCGATCGACGGCATGGACGGCGTTTACAGCCCGTTCTTCGCCACTGCGGCATACGATTCCGAGATAGCCGGTCAGACTCAGCTCGGCATGCTCACCACCAACACGAAAAAGGAAAACGGCTCCACCGTGGCGGAGGTCGCTTACGGCGACGATTACGCTTGTGTCGTAAAGGATATGAATACCACATACCTCGACAGCAACAAGAGGCCTGCATCTTCTGCGCGCGCCGCATACACGCAGTACGATTTCCTCATTAAAAAGGGAATAAAGTTTGCCGACGGTGTTGAGCTTACCATCGATGACATACTTTTCAACCTGTATGTATATCTCGATCCGTCCTACACCGGTTCTTCCACTATGTATTCCACCGAGATCGTCGGACTTGAAGATTTCAGGACTCAGGGCCGCGGCGACGAATCAAGCGTTAACGAAGCTGCCGCTCCTATCGCGAATTCGCGCCTTGAAATGATATCGCAGTGGTGCATAAACGAAGCTCTCGACGATCCCGACAAGTATCATATCGTCGAAGGCGACCAGTATAAGAGGACCGATCTTAACGAAGATGAAGTGGCAATGGCTAAGGAATACGCAAATTACTTCATCACCCAGTACGATACCGAGCTGTCGTCCGATTACAACGTTGCCGAATCCGGCCTTGCCGAGGCCAGGAAGACCTATATGTTCGACGCAGGCGAATACTGGGAGTATTTCCTGTTCATGAACGGCATGCTCAACTATGTTACCGACAGCGCAGGCAAAGCTCAGAAGCAGTTCGTAAGGCTTACCGATCTTGAAAACGGCGAATATGAAGTGCTCGCCGGCGTCACTGAAGAAGATCCCGAAAACGACATTTATGAAGTATATACGTTCGACTTCGGCAGCAACGCTTACGGTTACCTCAAAGAGCAGGTAGCCGGTATGAATGACGAGCAGAAGCGCGAATGGGCTATCAAAACGGTATATGCAAACAATATCGGCGAAAGGAGCGAGCAGCCCGGGGCAATGCCCGATCTGGACTACCTTGCGTTTTCCACTACAGTGCTTACAAGCACTACCACCAACGAGCTGTATAACTATATCCTTACCGACGTCATCTCAGAGCTCTCCGTATGGCAGGGCAAGACGATAACAGGCATAACTTCCGGCAAGGTCACGAGTTTTACAGGCGAAAAAACCGGTAATTATAAGCTCGACGGCGAATATGACGTCCTGACCATAACGATAGAAAAGGTTGACCCCAAGGCTATCTGGAACTTTGCGTTCACCGTTGCCCCCAGGCATTACTATGCTCCTACCGAACTTCTTCAGGAACTCGGGCTGGATAAGGATGAAGATCACCCTATCAATTATGGCGTGCCCTATTCAAGCGCTACGTTCATGAATCAGGTTCTCAAGCGCGTGGAGGTGCAGCAGGTTCCCATGGGCGCCGGCCCCTACATGGCAAGCAAGCGCGGCGGCCTCGCCAAAGGCGAAACGCCTACTCCCGGTCAGTTTGTAGACAGCAACGTTGCTTATTATGAACGCAACCCCTATTTCGACCTTGTCGACGGCGTTGAAAACGGCGGCCCTATTCAGAATGCAAAGATAAAGTATTTCCGTTACCAGAAGATAAATTCCAGCTTCATGCTCCAGTCGCTGCAGAGCGGCCAGATAGATGTGGGAACGCCTAACGCTACAGACGAAAATATCGATTCCGTGGATAAGACTTCCGGCCTTTCTTACGACCTCACCCGCACGAACGGCTACGGCTATGTGGGCATCAACGCCGGACATGAAGAAGTTTCTAACGTATGGGTGCGCCGCGCCATAATGAAGGCGTTGAATGTCAGCATGATAGATTCTTATTTCGGCCCCGGACTCAGTGAACATATCTATCGTCCCATGTCACTTGAATCGTGGGCTTATCCTTACCCAACGGCAGGCGGCAATGCTCCCTATACCGGTACTTCCATCGACGGCGTCAGCCTTGATTACAGGTTCGATTCCACCGGCGACCAGATACTTGCAATGCTTACGGAACAGGGATTTGAGCTGCGCGGGGACAGCCTCTACGACCCCGACGGAAATGTTCTTAAACGTATAACCTTTACCGTTGCCGGCAGCACCACCGACCATCCTGCTTATCTTGTGTTCCAGTACGCAAAGGATATACTCGAGGATATCGGCTTCGATATTGCGGTGGAAACAAGATCCGATGCGCTCACACAGCTCAACACCGGCGGCCTCATGGTATGGGCGGCTGCATGGTCGAGCACCATCGATCCCGATATGTATCAGGTATATCACAAGGATTCTATGGCGGGCAGTACCGTGAACTGGGGTTATAAGCAGATCCTCGCCGATTCTACCGATAAATATAAATATGAACGTAATGTTATAGACAGGCTCTCCGAAGAGATCGATGCCGGCCGTGAGTACCTTAACCAGGACGAACGCATGATGCATTACTGGAAGGCTCTCGACTACGTAATGGAGCTGGCGGTGGAGTTCCCGCTCTATCAGCGTTTCGATCTTACGGTTTATAACAGCAGCAAGATAGACAGCTCAACGCTCAAACAGGATCCCAACGCATACGAAGGCATCTTCAGTAAGATCTGGGAAGTCGGCTATGTCGACTGACAACATCTGCCGTATTCGGTGAGTTAATATGTTAAAGTATATACTTAAAAGGATCGGACTTGCCATAATAGTGCTCTTCGGTGTGTCCGTAATAATCTATTTCCTCATGCGCCTTATGCCTTCGGACTTTGTCGATATGAAGTTCGGCCCGCTGTTCCAGAGCGGTAAATTTACCGAAGAGGACATGCAGCGCATGAGGGAAATATACGGAATAGGCGACCGCGACTTTGTAAGCATACTCACGGGCTATTTCAAGTGGATAGGTGCCGTGTTTACCGGCGACCTCGGCATTTCGTTCGTATATGAGCGCCCCGTCGGCACCGTAATATTCGAACATATGGGCGTATCGTTCGGTATCGCGTTCGTGGCATATCTGCTTGAAATGCTCATCGCCATTCCCCTCGGCGTAAAGGCGGCAACCAAGCAGTACGGCGTGCTCGACTACACAACCAACGTGCTCACCATGATAGGCACGGCGCTGCCCACGTTCTTCTTTGCGGCGATATGCATACAGTTGTTCGGCGTCGGCGTCGGCGCGCTCGGAATATTCCCCGTTCAGGGCCTTATAACGCCCAACAAGGATCTGACCGGCCTGGCATATTTCGGCGACATGCTGTGGCATCTGATATTGCCGATAGGTATAATGGTGTTCCTTTCGGTCGGTTCGCTCATGCGCTATACCCGCACGAACACTCTTGAAGTGCTCAACGCCGACTATATCCGTACGGCGCGCGCCAAGGGCCTCAGCGAGCGAAAGGTAATATACAAGCACGCTTTCCGCAACACGCTCATCCCGCTGGTTACCTTGCTTGCGGGCATGCTGCCATCGCTGTTCAGCGGCGCAATGATCACCGAGCAGATGTTCTCTATACCCGGCGTCGGCTATATGGCTTACGACGCGTTGTTAAAGGGCGATATCCCGTTTGTAATGGGCTATAACATGTTTCTTGCCATACTCACAGTTTTGGGCATGCTGCTTGCCGATATAATGTATGCGGTGGTCGATCCCCGCGTCAAGATCGATAAATAAGGAGGTGGAGCCGATGGATAACAATAGCAATGATAGCCTTTCCAAGGCAGTCGCGGCCGAAGGCCCCTCGCCGGCGGATCTTTCGCCTGATCAGGTGACAGGACAGTTCGTAAATGTGCCTGCAGAGCAGCTTGCCGAAACGGAAATGGCGGGATTTGACGCAATGCGCCAGCCCGAAGAACCCGAACACCTCGAAGACAGGGTAAAGACGCTTTCCCCTGCAGCGGTAGTCGCAAAACGCTTTTTCCGCTCCAAACTCTCGGTCATTGGCCTCGTTACGCTCGTTGTGTTGTTCATCTTTTCCTTTTTCGGCCCCGTGATCTATAATAAGTGGGATCAGAACGAGGCCGACCGCAGCGGTATGGTAGTTGAGGACACCCGCAGGGTGACCTACGGCGAAAACGGCGAATACGACGCTTACATATATCTTGTTGAAGTCAACGATTCGCTTAACAGCAACGCATTGCCCGGCGGCGACCATATACTCGGGACCGACGAAAACGGTTACGATGTATTTTCGCGCCTTATGTACGGCGGCAGGATCTCGCTCACGCTCGGCTTTGTCGTCGTTATACTGCAATCGCTGTTCGGCGTCATACTCGGCGGGCTTGCCGGTTATTTCGGCAAGTGGGTCGATATGCTGATAATGCGTCTGGTCGATATATTCGCAAGTATCCCCACGTTGCCTATAATGCTCATAGTCAGTTTCGTGTTGCAGGGGCAGCAAGTCGATGCCATGGCACGACTATACGTAATAATGGCGATGCTTGCCATACTCGGCTGGTCGGGTGTTGCGCGAATGGTGCGCGGACAGATACTTTCATTGCGCGAACAGGAGTTCATGATGGCGGCGGAAGCTACAGGCCTCAGTTTCGGTCGCAAGCTGTTCAAGCACCTTCTGCCCAACGTATTGCCGCAGCTTATAGTTTCCATGACGCTCGGGCTCGGCAATGTAATCCTTACGGAAGCAACCCTCGGTTATCTCGGCCTCAGCGTCCCTGCGGATTACGCTACATGGGGCAATATGATAAACGTGCTCACAAAACCCGTTGAAATATGGGGGCAGTATCCCAATCAATGGGTGCCTACGGGTATACTGATAGTGCTTGCGGTGCTGGCGTTCAACTTCGTAGGCGACGGCCTGCGCGACGCCTTCGACCCGAAGATGAAGAGGTAAAACGGTATGCCGGAAGATAAGAAGAAAGAAAAGAACAATAAAAAAGCTCATTACCTCTCACGCAAGGAATCGCGCGACATAGCAAAGAGCAACAGGCGTGCCCTCAAAGAACTTGAAGCAAAGAACAAGCGCAATGTAAGCGAAGAGCAGTATATAACCGAGCTTAAAGACAACAACAATATAGTAGAGTTTGAAAATCTGCATACATATTTCTTTACCGACGCAGGCGTTTCGCGCGCGGTGAACGGCGTATCGTTCAGCATACCCGAAGGTTCCGTCGTCGGCATAGTCGGCGAAAGCGGCTGCGGCAAGTCCGTTACCAGCCTTTCGCTCATGCGGCTCGTGCAGGCGCCTCAGGGGCAGATAGTCGAAGGCTCCATACGTTTCAAGTCCAGGGAATACAAGCTCGGACAAGACGGCAAGCCCATACCTATCTACGAAACCGAGCCTGACGGCAACGGCGGCGAACGCTACGTAATGGGCCCCAAGTTCGATAAGCGCGGTAATCCCGTGTTCGACAAGGACGGCAAGCTGCAGCTTGCACCCAAGCAAAAGAGGGATCCGTCCGGCGTGCTCATGTACGAGATGGTCGATAAAGTGTTCGACGTGGCGAAGATGCCGATCTCGCAGATGTCGCGCATCCGCGGCAGGCAGATAGCCATGATATTCCAGGAGCCGATGACCTCGCTCAACCCCGTGTTCACGGTGGGCAACCAGCTCGACGAAGTAACGCTTCTGCATATCCCCGGTTCCGGTAAAGAGGAGGCGCACCGCCGCAGTATCGAAATGCTCAAACTGGTTGGCATTGCTATGCCGGAGCGCGTATACAAGTCATACCCGCACGAGATATCGGGCGGCATGCGGCAGAGGGTCATGATAGCCATGGCGCTTGCGTGCAATCCCAGGCTCATCATTGCAGACGAGCCTACCACGGCGCTCGACGTTACCATCCAGGCTCAGATACTCGACCTTCTGCGCGACGTGAGGAAGAAGATGGGCGGCTCCATCATGCTAATAACGCACGACCTCGGCGTTATCGCCGAAATGGCGGACTATGTGCACGTCATGTATGCAGGCAAGGTTGTCGAAAGCGGCACCGTTCAGGAGATATTCAAAAATCCCCTTCATCCCTATACGATAGGTTTGCAGAAGAGCAAGCCCGTCGTAGGTCAGGATGTCGACAGGCTTTACAGTATTCCCGGGCAGGTTCCCAACCCCATAAACATGCCCGATTATTGTTATTTCAAGGAACGTTGCGACCGCTGCACTGAAAAGTGCAACGGTAAATATCCCGAATTTGTGTGGGTGACGCCCACACACGGCGTGGCATGCTACTGCTATGCCGAGGAGAGCAAAAAGAACGATGAGCGAAATAATTGAGTCCGCAGCAGCGGCGGAGGAAGCGGTGCAGCCGGCGAGCGGTCAGCAGGACGACGTAATTCTCACGGTAAGCCACCTCAAAAAATATTTTCCCATACGAACGGGCATAATAGGCCAGAAACTGCAGTATCTGCGCGCGGTCGACGACATTTCGTTCAAGGTGCACGTCGGCCACACTGTCGGCATAGTCGGCGAAAGCGGTTGCGGCAAGACGACTATGGGCAGAACAATAATCAGGCTGTATTCAGTTACGGGCGGCGACGTTATCTTCAACGGCATAAACATAAGCAAGATCAAGCCGCGCGAGCTGCGTCCCATCCGCCCCCAGATGCAGATGATATTCCAGGATCCTTATTCCAGCCTTTCGCCAAGGCTCAACGTCGGCGAAATAATAGGCGAAGCTGTGCGCCAGCACGGCATCGTCTCCAAGGCGGAGTATAAGGACTACATATTCCATATAATGGAAAGGTGCGGTCTTCAGCCCCAGTATTTCGAGCGCTATCCCCACGAGTTTTCTGGTGGTCAGCGTCAGAGGATCTGTATAGCCCGTTCGCTTGCGCTCAAGCCCAGGCTCATAATCTGCGACGAGCCTGTTTCCGCGCTCGACGTGTCCATCCAGGCTCAGATAATCAATCTGCTGAAAGAGCTGCAGGAGCGCGACAAGCTGGCATATATATTCATTTCCCACGATCTCTCGGTCGTGGAACATATCTCCGACGAAGTCGGCGTAATGTATCTCGGCAGCATGATGGAGTACGGCAACACCAAGGACATATTCTCCCGTCCGCTCCACCCCTACACAGAGGCGCTGTTCTCCGCCGTACCCGTTCCCGATCCCGACTACAAGATGAAACGCATCATACTGAAGGGCGATATACCCTCGCCCGCAAATCCTCCCTCGGGCTGCAAATTCCATACCCGCTGCGAAAAGTGCATGGATATCTGCAAGTTAAAGGCGCCTGCATTCAAGGAATATGAGCCCGGGCATTTCGTGGCATGCCACTTGTATGACGGCAAAGCCGAAAATTAAGCAACTTACCTGCACCGGACACATCTCCCGGTACAGATCCAAAACGGCAAAGGAAGAAAATAACCTATGTATCGTATCAAAAACAAACTTTTGGCGCTGGCGCTCGCAGTTTTAATGTTCGGGTCGGTAACCGGCGCGGCATTCCTTCTTAACGGTTCGGGTTCCAAGGGCGCAGTTTCGGCCGACAACGACGGTATAACGCTCGCCGAAGAGGACGAATTAAAATATGCCGATACCTCTTCTGCGTTCGACAGTTCCGTGGTAAATATCCAGCCGTCTGTGACGGGAAAGCAGTGGCTGCTCGTCTCGCTCGACGGCAAGCCCCTTGCGGAGCGTCGAGGCGATACCGATCTCACTGAGTACATCAATTCCGAAGATGGCATAAACGCCGACGAGGATATCCGCGATCAGCAGAAGTCATTTCTCAGCAAGCTCAGCAAGGCGGGTATTCCGTACGACTATAAGTACGGCTATACCGCTCTCACCAACACGGTCGCTGTGTGCGTGGATGTAAAATATGCCGACGACATAGCCGAAATCAAGGGCGTTACTTCCGTCAATATTTCAGAAAAGTACTATGCTCCTCAGGACGAAGAGGTCACAAACAACGCCAATGTCCACTCTACCGGTATATACCAGGTGGACGATTCGCTCGGCCTTGACGGCGAAGGTATGGTGGCGGCAGTACTCGATACCGGCCTCGACGCAAGCCATCCCGCATTTACGGTGGAGCCTGAGAATCCCAAGTTCTCCAAAGAGGATGTTCAGCAGAAGATCTTCGAAAGTTCTCTCGGAGGGGGCTTTATAGGCACGCTCGGGCAGGAGGCGACCGTCGACGACGTATATTACAGCTCAAAAGTTCCGTTTGCATACGATTATGCCGATAAGGATACCGATGTGTATCCTTCGTATTCCCATCACGGCACGCACGTTGCGGGTATCATAGCGGGCGCAGACCTTCAGGGGCAATACCTTCCGGGCTATACCGACGAGGACGGTAATCTCGTCGATCTCGACGGCAACCTTATGGAAAACGCCAACGGCGCACACATGCAGTTTACCGGTGTGGCGCCCAACGCACAGCTCGCCATCTGCAAGGTGTTCTCCGATAACGAGGTGAACGGCGTTGTCGGCCTCTCGGAGGAAATGGACATTCTCGCCGCGCTTGAAGACTGCGTAAAGCTTGGCGTCGATGTAATAAACATGAGCCTCGGCTCGTCGGCCGGTTTTTCTACGGGCGACAATGAGATGATGACCGAGGTGTATGATTCCGTGCGCGAAGCCGGCATAATGCTCGTGGTAGCCGCAAGCAATGACTACAGTTCGAGTTACGGCAGCGTATACGGCACCAATTTTACGTCCAATCCCGACTCTGCAACGGTCGGTTCGCCTTCGACTCTTACAGGCGCACTCAGCGTTGCAAGCATAAACGGCCAGGAATCCAAATATATCAGGGCAGGTCAGGGCACGGATGCCAAGTTCCTGTATTTCAGCGAGGCTAGTGACGGCAACAACAACGAAAAAGACTTCGTTGCCGAGTTGATTGCCGCGCTGCGAGCAAGCGGCGTCGTTCCCACGCAGGAAGACGGCGTCGATGTGTATGCTGTTCCATTCCAGGCGGTTCCCGGCTACGGAACGTCTATAAATTATTCGGGCAACGTAAATGTCAGCGGCAAAGTTGCGCTCATACGTCGCGGCGGCAATGTTTCTTTCGAAGATAAAGTCCGCATAGCCATGCAGAACGGCGCCATAGCCTGCGTTATTTATAATAACGTATCCGGTACCATAAGGATGAGCCTCGGCAATCTTAGCAACCCCGTGCCTACGTGCTCTGTCACGATGGATGCGGCGGCACCTGTCGTTGCCCAGGGCAGCGGCACGATGTATATAAGCAACGGCTACACCGCGGGGCCCTTTATGTCTGATTTCTCCAGCTGGGGTCCCACGCCCGATTTGAAACTTAAGCCCGAGATCTCCGCTCACGGCGGCGAGATAATTTCTTCCGTGCCCAACGGCTGGGCGGAATACAGCGGCACGTCGATGGCTTCGCCCAACATGGCCGGGGCTATGAGCCTGATACTTTCGTACGTAAATAACGAGGCCAATGCCATAAGCGCCGATATAAAGCCCGGCGACATCGCACACGACGACGTGGCGCTTGCCAACTTCCTTGTTATGAGCACCGCAACCATAGCGAAGGATGAGTTCAACAACCCCTATTCGCCGCGTAAGCAGGGCGCCGGCCTTGCCGACATAACCAAGTCGGTAAACACGCAGGCATACCTGTATTCCGAGGGTATAGATAAGGCCAAGATCGAGATTGGCGACGATAAAGAAAGAAGCGGCGTATATAACCTCACCTTCAGGCTCAGGAACATATCCGATGCCCCGCGCACATACAAACTTGGCGTGCAGACCATGACAGAAACTGTCGCTTCCGACGGCCTCACCGTTGCAGAGCGCGCCTACATGCTCGACGATTGCGTCATCACATATTCTGTGGACGGCGAGGCGATCACGGGCGGCTCCGTGACCGTGCCGGGCAAAGCAGACGTGCAGATAACCGCAAAGGTGCAGCTTAGCGACAAGGCAAAGGAGTACCTTAACGAGAGTTTCAAAAACGGTATGTACGTGGAGGGGTATGTAACGCTCACCGATATGACGGAGGGAGAGAAGGTCGATCTCAACATTCCCTGGCTCGGATTCTACGGCGATTGGTACGATGCTCCCATGTTCGATATTTCAGAATACGAGCTGGAAGCCGCTCTCGCCGATGCGAGCATCCCCGAAGACGAGAAACCCGAAGCGGTGATCTATCCCACCGTGCCCGTAGGTTCCTATTACAACGAGGCATACGTCATCCCTCTTGGCACGTATCTCTATTCTCAGGATAATTATACCCGCAAGATATATTCCGATACTGACAAGGCTTCTATATCGATATACGACGACGAAACCAAGCGCACCGTCAGTCAGCTGAACGGTATATACGCGGGTCTGTTGCGCGGCGCCTCAGAGATGACGGTTACCATAACCGATGCGGCGACCGGCGAGATCGTTGAAACATACAACAAGACGAATATCCGCAAGTCGTTCACGGCGGGGTCGTCCAGCGCGCACGCTTCGCTGGTCGAACTTGATTTCAGCGCACTTGAACGCGGCCTGGAGAATAACCGCAAATATCTCGTGCACATGGAAGGCGTGCTCGACAATATCGACGACGAGACCAATGTTTACGATCCGGACAAGTACGATTACGGTAAGTCGTTCGACTTCACCTTCTATGTAGATACAGAGGCGCCGGAAATAGTGGATTACCGCGTCCGCTATGTTGAACACACAGACGAGAACGACCGTGTAACATATTCGGTCTATCTCGATGTGGATGTATATGATAACCATTATTCGCAGGCGATAGCGTTGTGCTTTGCCGACTATTCCACTATGTCGCTCGAACTGCTCGACAACGATATGACCCCCATATACAGCTCGCGCAATTCCACGACTACGGTCACCCTCGACATCACCGATTATTACGATCAGGATATCGAACTTTATATCCAGGTCGATGACTACGCGCTCAATGCCCGTGCCTACCGCGTGAACGGCATGAAGTCGTTTGAAGACGCCGTCGATTATCCCGAGCAGATAGATATAGTTTCCGGCGACGACGTTGCGGAACCCAATGCCGATTACGATAAGCAGATAGCCATAAACGTAAACCAGGCACTCACGCTTGAAACCCTTGCTACTCCCGCAGACGCCAATACGGTAAATCTGTTCTGGCACTCGTTCAACGAGGATGTGGTCCGCGTGCAGAACGGCACGATTTTCGGCGTAAGCCCCGGTACCGCGCTCGTGAAGGTGTATTCCGGTAAGGACGAATATTCCGCCGATTCGGCAGGCATACTCGTCACGGTAACCGATACCGTGGATCCTGCGCCTAAGCCTCAGAGCATTGAATTCGGCCTTATTTCCGACGGCGACAACAGGCTCGTAAATCCCACAAACGCCACTGTATCCGTAAATCAGAACGAGGTCATCGATCTTCACGTAAATGTGAAACCGTGGTACTATGACGCAAACCCCGTCGTTAAATGGGCATCGTCCAGGCCTCAGGTCGCTTCCGTCGATCCTGTCACAGGTAAAGTCACAACGCTCAGCGAAGGTACCGCCATCATAACGGCCACTTTGATAATAAACGGCGAGACTTCACTTTACACGGCGTCGACGACGCTGTCGGTCGGCCCCGAATTTGTTGTGAGCAACGGAACTCTCATGGAATATCACGGTAAGGGCGGCGACGTGACTATACCGGCCAACCTCAACGTATATTATATATACGAAGAGGCGTTCATGGACAACGACAACATAACGTCGCTCGAAATCACGGCACCCTGCTCCGAAATACAGACCATGGCGTTCGCAAATATGAAGAAGCTCGAGCGCGTTATCCTGCCCGATTCGATGGAATATATCCATGCCTATGCCTTCTACGGTTGCCCTAACCTGAAATATATCGATATTCACGGCGGCGCGACTACATTCGGCAACTATTGCTTCATGGAATGCACTTCGCTCGAAGAGATCCGCGGCATTAAGCTGCTCAACGGCCTGAAAGGGGAGGATGTCGAAATACTCGACCTCGAGGCCGGCAAGGACTACGAATTTGTTTCGCCCAATCTTACTTCGGTCGGATTGCAGGCATTCTTCGGCTGCACTTCGCTGGAAGAACTCGACCTCACCATGATGCGCTATGCGGGTTTTGCGGCTTTCGGCAACTGCACTTCGCTCAAAAAGGTAAAGCTCAGCCGCTATACCGATATAAGCGACAACATGTTCATAGCCTGCGAACAGCTCACCACGCTTGAATATATCGACGTGACCGAGGAAAATATCGCCGATATCATTCATACGGATGCCGAAGCGCCGTTCTATGGCTGCAATATAAGCGAGATAATATTCAGCTCCGACGGGGCGGGGGGAGCGGCGGCCTCCGCGTACGTGCTCTCCGCTGCCGGTAAGGGCGGCAGGCTTTCTGCTCCCGGAGTATCCGTTTTTGCAACGGACGACCTGATCCAGCGGGATGAGGAGGGCAACTTGATCGCTATTTACGGCGACGCGGCCCGCACCCGCCTGTTGTTTGTGGCGCAGAACATTACCTCGTTCGAGGTTCCTGCAACGGTCACAGAGATAGCGGCAAATGCCTTTGCCGGCAACGACGGTCTCAAGGAGGTCACATTCCAAGAAGGGTGTAATCTTGTTTCGATAGGCAACTATGCCTTCTCGGCAACAGGGCTTACTTCGATCGCTATCCCCGCAACGGTCACTTCGATAGGCACGGGCGCATTCTCATGGTGTGAAGAACTTAGCTCTGTAGATCTTTCGCAATATCAGGGCTCTATAATTCCAGCAGAGGCGTTTTACTATTCGCAGAAGATAGCATCGGTAAAGTGGGGGCCGAACGTAACTTCTATAGGCAGGCTGGCATTCTCGCATACTGCAATCACTTCGCTTGACCTTTCGCAGACGAAGGTAAATTCGCTTGCAGACAGCGCGTTTGAAGGTTGCCCTTACCTTACCGATGTTAAGCTCGGTGCGATAGAATATATGGGCGACAGGGTGTTTGCCTCAGACGGTAACGGCGTCCTTGCGTCCGTGAAGTTTGGAGAAAACAGTACCGCCCTCGGCACCAACACGTTTTTTGCCCAGGTTTCTCTCTCTGAAGTAAACCTGCCCGATTCGCTCAAAAGCCTTTCGGTGCTCGGCGACGGCGTATTTTACGGTTGTATGTCGCTTGAAGAAGTGCCCTTCACGTCGCTCACAAAAATAGGTGCAAACGCTTTTACAGGGTGCATTGCCCTCACAGGCATAGACCTTGATTCGGTAACGGTGATAGGCACACAGGCATTTTACGGCTGCATGTTGCTCGGCAATGTGGAATTTCCCGCTCTCACCGAGGTAGGCAGCGAAGCGTTTTACGGCTGTTCCGCACTCACCTCGCTCGATGCTGCGCAACTGAAAAGCGTGGGTGACAGCGCATTCGAATATTCCGGATTGGTTTCTGTAAACGTACCCGCTCTTGAAACCGTAGGAAAATATGCGTTTGCGTTCAGCGGCATCACGGGCGGTGAGGAAGGTAAATTCATACTTCCCGCAGGACTTAAAAGTGTAGGCGACGGCGCGTTTGCGGGTCTCACCGCTATAAAAGCGTTCGAAATAGACGATTCCAATGAATATTTCATTACCGAGAACGGCATATTATATGAAAATGTCGGAAACGGCTTGCAGCTCATCGCGTTCCCCGCAGGGTTTGACGGTGACGTCAGCGTAAAAGAGGGTACCGTCCGTATAGGCGCAAGCGCTTTCGAGGGTGCTGAGGATGTGACTTCGGTATGGTTGCCGTATGAACTTAAATCGATAGGCGACCGTGCGTTCTTCGATTGCGGAGCTACAAAATACGAATTTGATTGCCTTACCGCTCCTACGCTGGAAGCGGCATACCTTACCGCCGACGACTTTGAAGAGGATGACCCGATGTATGCGATCCTTGATCGGGACGGCAATATCGGCAGCGAAAAGTATTATTCGAACTTCAAAGATTATCTTGCGCTTAAGATTTATAATGGGCAGTACGGTATTGACGGCATAGATGATTTCGGCCTTACGCTCATATGCCATGAAAATGCCACGGGCTTTACCGACAATCGCCTCTATACTCTGTATTTTTCTACGATAACGCTCGACGAGGTCATCCCCGACGATAACACCCGCGCAGCAAACGCGAGCATAGCTGCTCTTCCCGAAGTTTCGGCAGTGCAGGGGCTGACATCTGCCGATACGGAGATATGGGCAGAATTTAAGGCGCTTGCAAAGACAGCGCGCGATAATTTCAACAAAGTCTCGGCTTCGCAGCTCGCGCACGGTTTCGTACCCGATTCCGATAAGCTCTACGCCGTTGAAGCGGCAATGCGTGCAAAGGCTCCCGAGTTCGGCGAAACGGTCACAATGCAGAGGCTTAGCGTGACCACTATGCCGAACAAAATGACTTATACCCGCGGCGAAGTTTTCAACAGCACGGGGATGCAGCTCACATTGTATTGGAGCGACGGTTCGCGCGAGATCATCACTTCCGGATACGAGGTCGTTGACGGCGACAGGCCCCTTTCGCTTACAGACAGTCAGATCAGGATTACGTACAACGGTCTCTCTACCCAGCTCAACCTGACGGTCGTCAGACCTCCGGTTAAGGCAGGCGGTCTCGCCATAAGGAACTATCCATCAAATTCGGTCGCACTGCCCGGTGACCCCTACACGGGAGCAGGCCTCGAACTTGGTGTTACGTTCGAAGACGGCATTACCGAGACGTTCTATAACGGTTTTACCGTCACGGCAGCTCCTCTGCAAGAAGGCGATAACCTTATAACCGTGACTTATGAAGGTCAGATCATCACATATACCGTAGTCCTGCAGGACGACATGCTTTATCATCCGGGAACGCTTCCCGGCACAGATAACGAAAGCGGCGACAACGGCGGAGGCCTTGGTACGGGTGCTATAGTCGGCATATGTGTCGGCTGCGTCGCCGTAGTGGCTGCTGCGGCAGTTGTTACGGTGGTAATGCTTCGCAGGCGCAACAACAAATAATATCTCCTGTTAAAGGCGGAAAGGGGCGCCCGTGCCGACAGGCACGGGCGCCCCTGTTATTCAGTAAAGCCAAAAATTCTCTAAAAGGCAACATCAGTTTCCGTTGAATATAAATAATTTTGCCGCCGTAAGAAATTGGCAGTTGTTTTCTTAAACTGCGGAATTCGCATTTCTGCGCTGACCGGCATATAGTTTATATCTATTGCCTGAACAATCCCGTGATGTATATTGATCAGTTTGGTACATCGTGGGCTTCTTTTTGGAATAGTGTGGGGAGTTGGCTCAAATCTAATTGGGAAAAAGTTGTTTCAGTGGTAGAGATTATAGCTGGAGCAGTGGCGCTTTTTATTCCTGGCGGGCAGGCAGTCGGTTCAGTTTTACTGTCAATGGGCGTAACTTCTATGGTGAGCGGTTATGCTAATGAGCTAAGTGGTGGTGCTTTCCTTTCTGGTTGGGTTGGTGGTCAAATAAGTGGCTTGTTTGCAGCAATCCCAGGATTAGGCCCTGTGGCTTCAGCGGTTATGGGATTTACGGGCGGCTTTGTCGGAAGTGTTACAACTGGAATTATGGATAATGCTTTATATAATAGAGGATTATCTATACCAACGATTTTTATATCATCATTAGTTGTTGGATTTATAAATTCTATATTTACTGTTGCTGCTCCAAAACCAGTTTTTGGCATAAAATACGGTAATAAATCTTTCATACCGGCAATATTCGGGTATTTATATTATACAAGCTTGGTATGGGGGACAAGAGGGTTTCTGACCGGGACATTGGGCGGATTTTTTCCGGATATAGGTTAATGAGATGATAGTAGGTTGGTAAAAATGGAGAAGGGATATTTTCAAAAAAATGCTGTTTTTGCTACAACGGCTATTGGCTGCAATATTTTAATGTTTATATTTTTTTTGTTAACCATATTGTCATTTGATATATTGTACTTAAAAATAATAGGCATTATTGTATTTGCAATATATACAGTATCGGATATTTTTCTGATAGTTTATAATCTCGTTCATATGAATTGTGCAGGCTTAAGTTTTAATTCAAAATTCAGGAAGTGTGTTTTGCAATGGAGTGAGATAACAAATATAGAAATCAGAGGTAAAGGTGCCGGCCGAAATCCGGCATATAAAGTCATAATATTTTATTCAGATCAGGAGCTTAAGTTTATTACAACTTCCTGGGGTGTAGGCTTATTTATAAAATTTTGTCCGAATGATAAGTTACACTTTAGTGAGTTTATATAAGAGATTTTTAATGCTGCTTCTAAGATGCTAAATGGACAAGTGAGGCGAGTTACATTTCATAAAATCTAAGCGATATCATAAAGATCGTGGGCGAAGACGGCACGGTATAGACAATAAATTTCTGATCGATGTTACGTCGTTTGCTGTCATAGCCATCTGAAAATCCCGTCCGGATGCTTGAAAATGTCTTTATTTCCTGTTGAAACACCGTATAGCAAGTAAGCATTACATTATAGATTACCAATGTCCCGCCTGTGAGAAAAACGGTACGGAATTGTTCGTATAGGTTTACAATTTTTGTGATGCAATAAAGCATTGAGGGATAAAGTTTCAGGTTCTGTATTTCATGTAATGCTCAAAATATCCTTTTCATTGCCAATGGTTTATGTCAATTATGCTGTATTCCATGAAATATTCCCTTATTTGTTCATTTGCATTTGGTTTGTACTCCACCATGCCGGAATTAAAGATTTCAGGCGTATCACCTTTTTCGTTTCATAGTCGCATAAAATTTCTATTTCGCCTGCCGATTTGTGCAGCTGCATCATAAATTCCCGGCAAGCTCCACACGGCATACCCGCTTTCCCGTCCGGCATGACAGCGACTATTTTTAGGATCCGGTTTTCCCCGTTTGTTATCATATTTGCAATGGCATTCCTTTCCGCACACATTCCCAATGAACAGGCCGCATCGATGCATACCCCGGTATAGATATTTCCTTTTGCAGAAAGAATTGCGGCAGAAACATTCCCTGCCTCAATCAGCGGAGAGAGTTTTCTTTCATACTGTACTTTTCTTGCGGCAATGGCCCGCAAAGGAACCAAATGAAAAATTGCCTGAAAAATCGCCCCGTTGCACTTTGTGCAACGGGGCGAAAGATTTTCTATGCGGTTGTGCCGCTCAGGCCTGGGCTGTTTCGTCGCTCTCCGTACCGGAACCGCCTGCTTCGGTGCTGCTCTGTATTTTTTCACAGCTTTCTTTAACAAACGTCATCATCGGTTCGAAGTAGGAATCGAATTCGGCTTTCAGCTCTTCGCTTGCCAGGGCATTGTATGCCGTCTGGAAGTTTTGATAAGCTATCAGCACGGCGTCGCCGATGGGTATCCGTTCAACTTTGCCTGTCTCTTCGTCGGTCTGTTCGATCACGGCATCGGGAGCTTCCTCGTAAGTCAGCAGGAAGATATAAGCGGATATCAGTCTGTCGAGCGGCAGGTGCATCACGCTGTCCTTAAACTCTATGGTATCATTTCCTTCGTCAGTCGTACCATCATCGGCATTTTCCTTCATGTCGCTGAACGATATTCCGAGTGTGAAACCGTTGAGGAACAGGTTGAGTTCGTCCATGTCTACAAGCGCGTAGCGCGTATCGTGGTCAAGCGCAACATAGTCGCTCAGCATACCGGATACATATTCAGGGGTAAGCCTTCCGGCGGCATAATCAAGATCGAAGTCATCAGAAGTGCCGTCTGCGTAGGTATAATAGGGCACATATCTGCTGCCTTCGCTCATCACCGTAAGGGTGGTAGACATATAGTAGTATTCGGCGTACTTTGCAATGAAGCCGCGGAACGCCGAAGATTCTTCGCCCGCATACCATTCATAGTTCAGGCCGGTCTGCTCCATCAGCAGCTGAAGCGTGCCTTCTACGGTGTAATATATGCTGTAAAGGTCGCGGCTGCCATCATATGGCATGTTGCGGAACGCCTGCATGAGTGCAGCGTTTTCGGCATCCATGCCTTCAACGATCGCGCGCGCCTGTTCGAATGATGCAAAATAGGTCATATAAACGGGCAGGCCGAGTTCGGATATAGCCGCGGAACTTGTCAGCGTATTCCCGAGCGCCCTGTTGAGGTTGTCGAGCAGTTCCTTGTCTTCGGGCTGCAGAGCGCTGTCGTCGTAGTTGTATTCATATACGGGGTTGCCGTCCTCATCGACTAACGGTTTGTCATCCTCGCCGGTCGCCTGCTGTTTGTCGAACATCGCCATCAGGTCGACGTACTTGTCGTAGATATCTCCAAGCGCATCGGTGAATGTCTCAGCATTGCCTGAACCCGTCCATGTTTCAAGTTCGAAGTTCTGCTTTGCGATGTCCATATAATTGTAAAAGTTTTCAATGTCGCCGTAGGCATAGCACTCTATAGCAAGCATCAGCGAAGTAAACACTGTGTTCGCGGTATCGGTCTCGGCGGCGGAGGAGTTTATTCCGAGCACTCCGTAATAATAGGTATATATCAGCTGCGTGAATATCGAGCCTGTGTCCGAAGGAACGAGCACGATCTCGGGATATCCCTCCGAAGAAAGGTAGCTTACCGAATCCATGAAGTAGTATTGCTGTATCGGATCGAGCAATGCAAACGCCTTGAACAGTTCGGCAACTTTCCGGCGGAATGCAACGGCCTCTTCGGATTGATTTTCGCTGTTGATCAGCTCGTTGTCGTTAAGGTAGTCGAACCATACGTCGAAATACTTGGCCCAAAGCCCCTGCACGTCGTTATCATATGCCGAAGAACTCGTCAGTGAAATGTAGCCGTAGTCGCCCGAGTAGAGGAGGGCGTATGTAGCGCTTAGGTCGGGCAGCTGGTCGTAGAGATAGGCATAGACAAGGTCTGCGTCTGCAGCGTTCTCTGTGTTGATATAGGTGTTCATGAACTCGTTGGTCAGAGTGCGCGCTTCGTTGAATGCGAACATGAATGAAGTCGTCTCGTTCAGCACGCTGTCCTCACCCTGCTCCACGAGGCTTGCGTTCGCGCCGAGCATCAGGCGGTATTGGTCTGCCTCGTTATATATGAGCGCAAGTTCGGTAAGAGGCATCGGAATGTAGTAGGTCACGAGGTTGCTCACCGCGCCCAGGCAAGAAGTCACCTGATCGTTGTAATCCTCGTCCGAAGTGTCGAGGTTGAGCATGTGGTTTATGTAATAGCGGTAGAGTATCTCGAAGTAGTCGTCGTCTTCGCGCAGGTTGTTTACTGCCGTAAAGATGGTCACGTCGTAAGCATTGCTCTCGCTTTCCGTATCGCCTATCATTCCGCTGAGCAGACTGTAAGCCTCGGTTATCGTATCTTTTGCGGCTTCCAGCCTCTGCAACATCTCTTCGGTCATCCATCCCTTGTGTTCTGCGGGCGATTGGAAATCCTCCAGCATGTTGTAAGCGTTCACGGCAGCATTCAGCAGATTTCCCGCCGATAGGAAGTAGGAGTGATCCTTTACGATATAGAAGATATCGCTCATCGGCGAAACGCCTATCGAACTGTCATTATATACGTTCGTATTAGCAAGTTTATCCGAAAGGATGTCCTGCTTAAGGATGGCGCTTATCTCTTCGAGTCTGTTTACGGTAGCATCAGTGCCCTCTCTGTTGAGCAGCTTTGCAGAAGCGTCAAGGTAGTCCTTGGCGGCGAGGGGGGCATCCTCTGTAGAATACGAAAACTCCGATAAGCCCGAAGAGGTCACTCTGAATACCTTGCGGATCACGTTGTCGCCATAGAGCGTCTCCATCCAGGTGTTGTAACCGTAGATAACGCCCACGCGCGCAACCGTTTCAAGGTTAGTCTGGCTTATGTAGTTCCTGTCGTTGTTGCTCATCTTTGCGTACGCGTCGAGCAGTTCCATTGCCTCCTCGCCCATGGCGTCGTCAACAACGTCTGGCATGTTGAGGTAAGGAACTTCGCCGTCGATCGGCTCGTAGCAGTCCCAGTCGGCCCATGTGGGGCAGGCGGCGGCAAAGTCGAGGAAGTGCGAAACTTCGCTGTAAGTCAGAGTTATTTCATAGGACATGCCCGTGTCTGTGCCGTTATAGAAGATCTCTATGGTCTGCGTTGTTTTGGGTTTATCCATGTCTACGGCGTCGGGGTTGAAGCCCTTAGCCGTGATGCTGCTCAAAGGGATCAGCCTCGAGGCGGTGCCGTCCTCGTTGGTTATCGTAAGCGAGGCGCCGGAAAGATCAAGCTCTGTCTCGTGACTGCCGTAAGCCTTGGTGCGGGGCGCGTTGAATCTGTACACGGGCTCGCACACCTCTATGTCGAAAGTGCCCGTATAATTGTCGCTTCCGTTCATATAGGTGGCATTCAGCGTAAGCGTCTCAACGGGTTCGGAGGTGTCGAAGTTGGTGAACGTAAGACCGTTGTAGTTGCCGCTGAGGGTTATCCTTGTGCCGTCGTTTCTGGTGATGTTGATCACCGGACGGGCATCGGCAAACTTTTCGCCCACGAAGTAGACGAACTTCTGTGCCGCCTCAAAGCGGGGAACCACCGTTACATTGAGCGGAAGGCTCTTGCCCCTGTAGGTGACGGTGAGCGTCTGCTGCCCGAGCGTGTTTTTGTCGTAGCCGGTCACTTCAACGCCGTCGGAATCCATCTGTACGATCGAGCCGTCGGCTATCAGCCTGCCCTTGGAAAGGTCAAGCTCCTGACCCTGCACGAATACGATCTGCGGCATGTTGTCGGAGTCAAAGGAAAGTTCATTCACAGTCTTGCCGCCGCATGCCGAAATTACAAGCAGCGAGCAGGCAAGCGCAAGCACGGTGAACAGTCCCGTCAATAATGCTTTTTTCATAAAATCACCTTTTTTTATCGTTTGATCGGCGACAGCGCGCCGTCATTAGCATTGTTATGCCTCGGCCCACACGGCATACAGAGTAGTGCCGGCCGGCACTTTTCCGATATCTGCAAGCCCGTAAGCCACGTCGCCGCCGCTCACGGTGGCAAAGCCTTCAAAATTATATCCGTCCCGCACCGGCGCGGTGAGGGGGGTGGTCTCGCTGAGGTTGCTTATGCTGCCTTCGTCGTAAGTGAACGAAACCAGATAGCCCTCGGCAGAGATCTCGCAATTCCACACCACTGCCCGGTAAGAGGAGTTCCAGCGGATGTTCCAGCCCTCGGCCGCACTGTCGGCTGAAGTATAGAACGTCATCTGCGAACAGCCGTAGAAGGCGTGCGAGCCGATGAACGAAACGTTTCCGCCAAGCGTTACTCCCGTTATTGCCGAACAGCCCCTGAACGCCTGATTGCCTATGCTCGTCAGCTGTGCGGGAAGGGAAAGCTCGCCAAGCGCCGCGCATCCGAAGAATGCATAGTCGCCTATTCTGCTCGCGCTGCCGAGCGAGGCCCTTTCAAGCGATGTGCAGCGGTAGAACGCATAATTGCCTACGTCGTTTACCGTTGCGGGAAGAATTGCCGAAGTCAGCGACGTGCAGCGGTAGAACGCGTAGTCGCCTATGCTCTCGACCGCCGTGCCGAACGTGACGCTCGTAAGTTCCTCGCACCTGTAAAACGCCCTCGATCCGATGCTCTTTACAGAGTTGCCTATGGTCACCTGTTTCAGCGAACCCATCCTGAAGAACGCATAGTCGCCTATGCTCTCCACGCGGTCGCCTATTATTACGGCGTCGATGCCGCCGTTTTTCATCCTGTCCTCGTCGGAGCCGGTAGCGTCGGGGTCCTCGTATTCGAATCCCGTGTCGTAGAACGCGTAAGCGCCTATTTCGGTGACGCCTGCGGGCAGTTCGAGTATGTCCTCGTCGGTGTCGTTGTTGTTTGCGCCCGCCGTGCCCAACGCGCACCTGTAAAACGCGCTCCTGCCTATCCTCGTCAGTGTGGAGGGCAGGTCGGGCATCATCAGGTTGGAGCATCCGTAAAACGTATAGTCTGATATCTCGGCGAGTCCTTCCGGCAGCGATACGGCAATGAGACCCGTGCAGTTATAGAACGTGCCCTGGCCGAGCTTATTCAGCCCCTCGGGCAGCGATACGGTCACGATATCGTCCATCCATGCAAACACGTAGTCGGCCACGCCGACGGTGCCTTCGTCCACCGCTACGGTGGTTATTACGTCGCTCGGGTTGTAGCCGACCAACCATCCGCCTGCATAGACTTCGGTCTTGTCTGCCGTCCAGATCCCCGAATCCCTGAATGCATAGGTGCCTATGCGCTCCACGCTGAGCGGTATGGCTATGTCTGCAAGCTCACCGCATGCGCTGAACGCTTCGTTGCCTATCTCGCGCAGCGAGCTTTCGCCCAGTCCGCCCTCGGCGGAGGAGTCGTATGCGCCGAGCACCGCGTTGTATATGGTCGAGCCTGCAAAGGCGCGTTCGCCGATTATTTCGGCACCGCCGCCTATCACAATGCCCGGAATGTCGCAGTTGCAGAATGCTCCCGTGCCGATGTATTTTACGCTGTCGGGAAGAGTGTAGGTGGAGCCGAAAGTGTAGCCTTCGACCACCAGCTGGTTCTGCGAATTGTAGGAAGATTGGGTAAACGCATAATCGGCTATGCCGACGGTGCCCTCTTTAAGCGGTTCTACGGTGTAGTTGTCGCCGGTAAATTCGACTCCTACGAACCAGTCGCCGATATAGTTCGCCTCGTTCTGCTTCCAAAGCGCCGTATCGCGGAACGCCGCGCGCCCTATTTGTTCGGTGGCTCCGCCCAGGGTCACGTCGGCAAGCGCGGTGCAGCCGTAAAACGCAGCCTCGCCTACGATCTTTACGCTCTCCGGCATCGTCACCGACGTAAGCGCCGTGCATCCGCTGAAGGCGTCGTCGCCTATCTCGGCGACATTGGCTCCGATATCCACCGAAGCGAGGGAGGTGCAGCGGCTGAATGCCGAGTTGCCTATAGTCGTCACCGAATCAGGTATAGTGACGGAGGCGAGGGAGGTACAGTTGTCAAAGACGCTTGCGCTAAGTTCCGTAAGGCCGTTGCCTATGGTGACAGCCGTCAGCCCGCGGCAGAACTGAAACGCATTTGCGCCTAACGCCGTAAGGCTGTCCGGCAGCGTCAGGGACGTTATTTCGCGACAGCTCTGGAAGGCGTTTGCGCCTATGCTTTCAAGGCCCTCCGGCAATGTGAGCGACGCAATGCCGTAGCAGTTTGCAAAGGCGTAGTCGCCTATCTCCTTTACGTTCGCGCCCACAGTCACGGCGGTGACCGATGTATTGTTTATGAACGCCCTTTCCGCGACGGAAGTGACGGGGAGCCCCCTGTACGTGTCGGGGATGACTATGTCGCCGCTCGCCGTGCCTATGCCCGTCACCTCAAATGCCGTGTTGCTGTCGGTAAGTTCCATCGTAAGCCCGTTTTCGTAAGGCCTTTCGAATTCTATCGCCTGCGACCAGCGCGAAGAGGAATTTCCCGCGTTGGCGCCCGCCTCTGCACGCACGGAAACAGTGTAGCCGCCGGGCGCGTACCTTTCAAGCGAATAGGAGTTGTTGCTTGCCAGTACTTCGTCGTCCACGTCGTTGCCGCGTATGCGCACGGTGTAGTAGGCTGCGCCGCTCACGTCGTTCCAGTTCAGCGTCAGGTCAAGTTCGTTGATGTTCAGCCCGGACGGCGTCGAAAGCCGCGGCGCTCCGCAGCCCGCAGCAGCGGCGAGCATGCATACCGCAAGCACGGCCACGACAAGCAGCTTGAGCAGCCCGGTTATTGAAAATGCTCTCTTTGGCATCAGTGTTTTTCTCCTTCCTGAGCGGCGGTGCCCGACTCTTTGAGCAGTTTCCTCTCGCGTATGATCTCGTGCGGCCACTTGAATTTGAACTTGCGCACCGCGATGTCAAGCAGTATGAACACTGCCGAGAGGATGAGCAGCGCGAGCGCGGGATCGTATGTCCTGTCGAGCGTGCGTTCGAACGACATTATGGTCTGCACGGGATCGGTCTGCACTACGCCGTTGCCGCCCTGAGCTATATCGCTCAGCAGCCGAGCGCCCGCTTCGTCGTCACGTATGCCGTCGTACTCAGAGGAGTAAGAGAACGTCCTGTAAGAATGGACGTCGGCGATAACGTTGCCTGCCGCATCAAGTTTTTCGATGAGTATCCTGTATATGCCGGTATATACGATATCGAAGTTGAAGCTTACGCCGTTGCCCACGTCTGTAACGGGCACTCCGCCGAAGCCGTATTCCTGCGATGCCGCGGCATAGTCGCCGTTTACGTCGGCGGAGCTGTTAAGCGAGCTGTACGCAATGGATACGCGCACGCTTTCACCCTCTGCAAGGTCGGCATATACGTCGATACGATTGGTATAGTTCTGCGTCGTCTCGCGTATGGTGAAGTCGAGAACGTCGGGTTCCGGCTGCGTGAGCGGCGCAAGATTATCTATTATATTGGTTATCAGCAGCGAGCCGTTGCCGCTCGGATCGGAAAGGAATCCCGAAGACCACTTTCCGCCTATATCGCTCATAAAGCTGCCCACTTTGCCCGCGCCGAACTGCCATTCGGCATATATCGGCACGTACTGGTAGGTCAGCGGAACGGTGGCTTCGTCTCTCGGCCGCGTTCCGTAATATCCGGTGAGTATGGGTATCCTTTCGGCCAGGGGGCTGTCCGTGCTCAGTCCGTTGAATATGGGGCTGGAGCCCTCCATCTGCGGGTGGAACTCTATCCCTTCGGCAATGGCCTCTACGTTTACTGCCGCAAGATCCTGGCGCATGGTTATGCCCACGCTTTCAAGGTCGGTCTCGCTCGTGCTGAGGGGATAGTACTTGCCTCCGCCGTGCTCCTCCGCGGCCTGTCTCATCTCGCTCTGATCGCTCTGCGAAGCGCCGAACGTGATTATGGAGAGCGTTATGCCGTTCTGTCTGTTATAGTCTATATACTGGCCGTACCAGTAATCGCCGCCGCCCTCAGGCTGCTCCAGGCTGTCGTCGGGGTTGCCGTCTGTAAGCAGGATCATGTGCTTGATGGGTACGTCCACGGCATTCAGTGCAAGGCCCGCATACCGGATGGCGTTTGAAAATACCGTGCCGCCCGAAGAGCTTCCGCCCGACTCGCCTCCGTTGCGGAGATTGTCGATTGCCTCGCGTATGGTATCGCGCTGCGAAACGGGCAGCACGCGCACCTGTTCATCCGACTCGATGGCGAAAGTGGTCACGCCGCAGTAGCTGTAAGGGTTGGAATCGTACAGCGCGTCCAGTACCTGCTCGGCGCCGTCGTATGCTGCGTCCGCCTTGCCCATGCTCATGGAACCGGAGTTATCTATCACGATCATCACGGCGGAGGGGGGTGTATAATCTACCGCTTCTACCGGCAGCATCTGCTGGAACAGCGAACCGGCCATGTCGTCGCGGTTATAGGCGTGCGGTATGGTCGTGCCGTCGTCGGCCACCTCGCTGTTTTCGCCGCCGTATGTGAACACGCTGCCGCCCATGTCATACACATAGCTGTAAAGCGCTTCGTCGAAGTTTGCGGGCATGCCGGGCGCCGTCAGATCGGAGTTGGCTATGTTGCACAGTATAACTTGGTCGTATTCGCACAGCTCCTTTGCGGTAGCCGGCAGTGCAGAAGCCTGCGTGCCGAGGTATACGATGTCGCGCCTGGTGAACGTCGCGGGGAGCAGGGATAGTATCGGTGTAGCTTCGCCGGCAACGCTCTCCAGAATGAGCACCGATTCGGGCACCACGATGTTCAGGTATGCCTGGCAGACGTTGTTTTCCGTCAGATAGTCCGAATCGGTCGGGCAGGTGAGCAGAAAAATTATGTCGTGCTCGCCCGGGGTCTGGAATATGTGCGGTATTTCCACGGTCTGTTCGCCGGGCTCCACTGTAAGCGAAACGGGCTGGTCGCCCATGTTGTTGTCGTATACCGTAACGGTGACGTTGGCATCTTCGGTCAGCGAACTCTCGATCGTGAGTTCAAGGTTGACCTCGCTGCCGGGGATTATCTTTTCTTCCGGCATCGCCGACGCCGTCATCTGTATCTCCCCGTGCGCCTCGTCGCCGAAGTTCACGGTGTCTATCTTCACTCCCGATGCCGCCACGAGCTTTGCCGCATTCACCGCGGCGTTGTCCGTTTCGAACCCGTCTGAAAGCAGCACTATTTTTGCGTTTGAGGGGTTTTCGAACTGGTCGGCCGCAAACTGCAGCGCGCCTGCAATGTCGGTGGCACTCGCATCGGGCTGCTGCGAAGAGAGGTACTGCCTGTAAACGTCGTTCACGTCGAACGAAAGGGGAGCGGCATATACGGTGTCGAACCCGAATGTCACTATGCCGACCTTGTAGTTGCTGTCGCACATGCCTATTATCGTCTGGATATAGGCGTCTTTCTCGTCGCGCCGCTCATCGTTGCTGTCCGAAGCGTCCACAACGATCATTATCTCGTTGTCGCGGTTGGGTACGGTGAAGGTGAAGTACACTCCCGCGAGCAGGCAGGTCAGCAGCACCGCTACAAGGCAGTGCAGCGTTACCGATATCACCCGGTTGCGCGTGTTTCTGAATTTTTTGGGTATCCTTAAAAATGGTATTATGGTAATCAGCAGCAGCGGTATCAGGACGAACAGGAGCCACGGATTATCGAAATGTATGTTGAAATTCGCCATTATATGCTCCTGTTACAAGTTCTCGCGCGAGTGGAGCAGCCACTCGGCCGCAAACAGCACGATCGCCGCAATAGCAAACCACAGGATAAGTTCGTCGTAACCTTCCTCGCTGGTGTCGGGGGCAAATATCTCAGGCAGAGGGTCTGCTATGCGCGATATGTTGCTCTCGGCATTGGGGATGTGCACGAAGAAATTGTCCGTCACCGGGCTGCCCGTGATTATGGTCTGAGTCACGGTATAGCTTCCCGGCGTAGACGCCGTGATCGTTGCGGGCAGGCTTTCGAAACTGTCCAGCGAGCCTTGGCCCGCGGGCAGGTCGACTTTCAGCTGTTCGCCGCGCGCGTTTATCGTTACCTGTTCGCCCACTTCGTATGCGTTCTTCTGCAGCGTAGGGGGGAAATAGTAGTTGAAGATGTTGTAAACCAGCTTGGCAAATTCCGTCACCGCAAACGTAGATGTCTGCAGGCCGGCGGTGAACAGTATCACCTTTTTCTCGGGAGTGTTCTTTGCAAAGAGGACGGGCCTGTCGTCAAGCGAGAGCAGTTCGTCGTAGCCGTCGCTGCTCGTGACCGTGCGGTAACTGCCCGCCGCTATGAGCGAAGGGAGCATGTACTGAGTGAGCGGATGCTGCCCGAGCGATTCGAACGGAGTGTCGAATGGCACGTTCGTGACTTCGGAAGAGAGCGTGAAATCGGCGTTCTCCGGCGCCTTGTCGGGGTTGGAAAGTATCACTACGCCGTCGTCCGGCATTCTTTCAGGCGCGGTCCCCTCGAAGATATACAGGTCAAAACCTTCGGTTACGGCGTTGGCGGGCGCCACCTGGTCGAGCCTTATGTCCCACGACTCGCGGAACTCCGACGCCGCGGTATGCACGCCGCTGCTCCAGAACGAGTCGGTCTCGCTCGTGGAATATTGCACGTTGAGAACGGGCTTGGTGCCGCCGTAAACGGTGAACGTGTTATCGGTCTGCAGCGAATCCTTCGCGTTGATGCTCACCATCATGTAATCGAAGGAGTATATCGCGGCAGATACGCCGCGGAAGTCGTTATAGTTGAAAGTGACGGTCTTCTGTTCTTCGGCGTCGCTGAAATATTCGGTCGTTATCGCCGTAGCCTGCGAAATGGTACCGTTATAGTTATACAGATCGCAGGTAATCGTAACCGAGCTGGTAAGCCCGAAACAGCCTACGTCAATATCGAAGGAGTAGGTGTTCGTGTTTTCGAGCACGGGAGTTACTCCGAGTATCGCCGCGTTCCAGTCGTCGTCCGATGCGACGTTTTCCACGGTGAACGAGCCGGTGCCGCTGTGAGTGGTGGCGGTGTAGAATATTACCTCCGAGCGCGAATTTATCTGAAGGATGTCTTCGGCAAGCTGTGCGGCGCCGTCGATGTCGGCGGAGCCGTAGCCGCAGGCGTTGCCAGACGCAAGTTCTGCAATGGCGCTCATGGCCTGGTCGCTGTTCTCGTGCGTGGCACGCGTCACCGCGGGATATGCCTCGGTGTCTGCCACTATTATCGAAAGTATGCCGTCCTCCTGTTCGAGCGTGGTTTCGGCGAGTTCGCGCACTCTGTCCAGCGCACGCTGGAATCTCGTCTGATTGCCCGAAGCGACCATCATGCTCGCCGAGGCGTCGATTATTGCGATCTTTTCGTTGTCGGAAGTGCCTGTGGTTATGGGCACCACGGGCTGAGCCATCATCATTGCAAGGCTGGCAAGCAGCAGCAGCTGGCAGATGAGTATCAGAAGATTCCTCAGTCTGCTCATCGGCAGGCGCTTCTTTCTGTATCTCATGCTCAGTTTCCACACGAAGGTGGTGGAGACGAGCTTGTTTTGGTAGTTGGGGCGCAGTACGTATATGAGGACGAGCAATGCGATCGACAGCAGTCCGATAAGCCCCAAAGGCAGTAATAAAGTCATTCTATAATACCGGTTCTCATTAGTTCGCCGAATATCACCCTCTCTATGGGTTTATCCGAACTCACGGAAATAAAGCCCGCTCCGCGCGAAGCGCAGAAGGAGCCCATATCCTCGATATAGTCGTTCAGTGCCTGTTCATATGCCTGTTGCAGTCCGCGGGTTATCCTTACTTTCATGTTGCGCTCGTCGAGCGCGTCGGTCGCCTCGCTGTCCACAAGGTTGATGCGCCCCGAATAGGAAGGGTCGCGCTCTTCGGGCGACATTATCTGAATAAGGAATACCTGCCTCTTTTTGTAGCAGAGGTAGTCTACGGCCTTCTTCCAGTCGCTCTCGGTAAAGAAGTCGGATATGATCACCGTAAGGCCGTTTCCCTGCGAGATCTCCGTCCCGGTGATAGCCTTTTCAAGGTCGGCGTCTTCGTCGAATTTCAGGTCGTTCAGCGTGCTAACCGCCCTGAAGAACGGCGTCTTGCCCACGATCAGTCCGAACGGATCCTCGGCCTTTGCCCCGCGTATCAGCCTGAACGACAGCTTGTCCATGTTGTGCACGGACAGAAAGCCGAGCGCGGCTGCAAACGCCGTGGCGTATGCCGATTTCTGCTGGTTGAGTTTTCCCATAGAGGCGGAGCAGTCCAGAAAGATCTGGGTGTGCATCTGCCTTTCGTCGGTGAACAGTTTAAGAAAGTATTTTTCGAAGCGGCTGAACAGATTCCAGTCTATGCGGCGGATATCGTCGCCGAGCATATATTCGCGGTAGTCTGCAAACTCTACGGTCTGTCCGTATGTGCTCACAAGATGCTTGCCGCCGAAAAAGCCCGCAAGATCGCGCCTTAAATTGAGCGCGCACGTCTCCAAACGACTGAAAAAATCATCGTTCAAGTAGGAAACACTCATTATTTTTTACCGAACAAGCGCCTCTTTTTCTTTTCTGCGGGCTTGCTTTCCGCCTCGGCCTGTGCGGGTTGCTCCTCGGTTGCGGCGGCTTCTTCCGTCGCCTTGTCCGCGGTCTCTTCCTTGGCGGGTCTTATTTCGGCCTTTTTGCCCTCTGCGGGCTTTTTGCCGTTAATGCCGAACTTTTTGCTCACTTCGGCAACTATCATCGTTATCACGTCATCGGGCGAAACGCGCTCTGCGATCGCCTCGAAATTCATCTTCATCCTGTGGCGCAGAACGGGATAGGCAAGCTCGTTGAGGTCGCTGAACGCAACGTTGAAGCGGCCCTTCATCAGCGCCTTTACCTTTGCTGCGGAGATTAGTGCCTGACCCGCGCGGGGGCTGGCGCCGAGGCGGACATACTTCTTTGCCGCCTCGCTGGCGCATTCGCTGTCGGGATGGGTGGCGGAGCACAGAGTCATCGCATATTTCATCACGTCCTCGGCAACGGGTATCTGGTTTGCCGTGCGCCTCATGGCAAGCAGCTCGTCGCCGTTGCAAGCGGGCGCCGCAACTTCCGCCATGGTCTTCTGGGTCATGTCGACTATGGCTATCAGCTCTTCAAGGCTGGGGTTTGGAACTACGAGCTTGAACATAAAGCGGTCCATCTGCGCCTCGGGAAGAGGATAGGTACCGTCCTGCTCAACGGGGTTCTGCGTTGCAAGCACAAAGAAGGGCTCGGGCATCTTTCTGGAAACGCCCATTACCGTAACGGTGTGCTCCTGCATCGCCTCGAGCAGCGCCGACTGCGTTTTGGGCGTTGCGCGGTTGATCTCGTCTGCGAGGATTATGTTGCTGAATATGGGACCGGGCTGGAAACTGAAAGTGGAGTTGCCCGCGTCGTCCTTGACTATTATGTTGGTACCCGTAACGTCAGCGGGCATCAGGTCGGGCGTGAACTGTATGCGCGAGAAGGGGAGGGCAAACACTCTTCCGAGCGTCCTCACAAGCCTCGTCTTGCCTACGCCGGGAACGCCTTCCAGAAGCACGTTGCCGCCTGCTATCATTGCAATAACGGTGCCTTCAACAACTTCGTTCTGACCTATGACGTCGCGTCTTATCTGTGCGAAAATGTTTTCGCACTGTTTGCTGAATTGCTGTATGTTCTGCTCTGTTATCATATATAATTATATCCCTTGTGAATTTTGTTACCTGATCAAAGTCCGTTGAAATAGCTTTCGATGAAGTCTATAAGCTCCTGGGGCAGCGTCCCGTTTGCTATCTGCTCTCTCATTGCTTCGAGATACTGTTCGAGTACGTCGCGGTAGGGCGTTTCGCCGTCGATTATGTTGTTGCTGTCAGACCAGCCGCCGCCCGAGCCGTTGCCCTGGCCCGAGCCGTTGCCTTCGCCTTCTTCGCCGCCGCTGCCGCCGCCGTTGCCTTCGCCCTGATTGCCGGAACCGTCGCCTTCGCCGCCGTCGCCGCCCTGGCCGTTGCCGCCGCCTTCGCTCTCATCGGGGTCGGGAGCATTCTGGTCGAAATCCCCTTCACCCTCTGTGCCCGAACCGTCGCCGTCGCCCGAACCGTTGCCGCCCGTGCCTATCTCTTCGAATATCGCGGTGACGATGAGGTCTTCGTTGATGTCGGTGTCGGTGCGGGTGGGGTTCTTGTTGCCGTCCGACCAGCGCAAAAACGCCCAGCCGTCCTCGGCCTCGGCGGTCACCGTTTCTGCGTCTTCGCCGGGCAGCAGTATCTGCTCCTCGTCGCCGCCCATTATCATGCCGCCGTCTTCTATCACGTAGCTTACCGTAACGAATTTTTCTCTCTCATCTTCAATTATTCCGGGCGAGGGTATAACTCCCGCGCCGGTAAGTCCCTGCACGACTATCATGCCTGCGCCTGCAAGCGTCGCCGCACCCAGTCCGATGTATGCGGCAACAGTCTGCCCTGCGCTTGCGGCAAAGCCGAGCGAAAATACGGGGAAAGCCCTCTTTATCTGGCTGCCCGTAACTTTGCTTATCTTGCTCACGGCGTCGCTGCGCTGCAGCTGTGCCATTGTAGATTCGCTGCCTTCAAGGTCGAGCATGGTGATGGTTCTCTCTTCAAGTCCCATGCTGTCTATTTTGCCGGCGATCTTGCGGGGGGTGGGGCGCAGCTTCAAAAAGTATACCAGCACGCCCACGGTCACCGCCACACCGATGCCTATCCCTATCGGCAGCCATATGCTGTCGAAATTGAATATCCAGCAAGCCAGCGCCGAAATAAACGCCGCAAGTCCGCCCGCGGCAAGTCCGCAGCAGGCCGACGTAACGACAGCGGATAAAGTCATGCGCTGTTTGTAGATCCTGAAAAGTTCGTTGTTTTCCATAATCACAACTCCGTTGTTTTTCTTCCGGCGGGGCGGGCGTTCCCGCCCCGCCTTCGGAAAAATCAGTTTTTATTTCTTTACTGCATTGCCGCTTTCGCGGACTTTTATTTTATGCGGAAGGTTCCGCGTCGGGATTGGACGCTACGCCGTAATGGATGATCTCGTCGTTTACGTTGTAATCCCACGAATAGCCCCACTCGGAAGGTTCGGCGCCTTCTTCGAACCAGACGTAGATCGCTTCGTTGTTTGTCGTGAAGTAGTAGTCTTCACCCCAGTTAGCAAATGCATAGCTTTCAACGGTAACATTTTCACCAAGATAGATCGATGTTATGTTCCTGCAGTCGGCTATATCGCCGTCTTCATCAACGTTTGCAAACGCATACTGACCGATCGTTACTGCTCTATCGGTCGGGAGCGTCACGCTCGTAAGGTGTTCTGCACCGAAGAATGCAGGTATACCATCGCCATAGTAGCTGTCACCAAAATAGCCAATCCTACAACCGTCGATTCGCAACGTCTCGCCTGCGCCGGGTTCGGCAACTATCGTGGTTACGTTGCAGTTGAACCAGGGGCTTACTGCTTCCGCATCTTCTATATCTGTGTAATATTTGGTAGAACCTTCTTCATCAGGCGCGAATCCGAGCTGAGTCACCTCTACGGGAATGGTGAAAGTGGTCATTGCCGCGGGGATGAACAGCAGGTTCCAATCCTTGTCGTAAACGGCGCCGTGCGAGCCGTTGAATACGGTGTTGCCCTCTTCAACGATTACTTCTTTGAGGTAGGCGGCGTCCTTGATCATGTCGAGGATGGCGGTGTCGGTCATTTCGGCGGTGATGGTGAACGTCGTCACGCTTGCCGAGATGAAGTAAACCTGCGATTTGTCGCCGTTATACAGCATGCCGTCTTCAAATACGAAGTAAGTATGGTTAGGATCGGCAACGGTGATATCTGCAACCGAGCTGCCTGCAAAGGTGGAGGCGGTGATGGTGGTAAGCCATACGGGCAGCGTTATCGAAGTAAACTTCGTGCCGCTGAATGCGTTATTGCCTATCGATGTATAGCCTTCGGCAAGGGCAAACGTTTCTACGGGCGAACCGCTGAACGCGTAGTTGCCTATCGTGCCGCTTGTGCCTGCCGTGAGCTTTACCGAAGTGAGCGCCGTGCAGTTTGCAAACGCGTAGTCGCCTATCGCGGTGTTTGCGGGCAGCGTTACGCTTTCAAGCGAGGCAAGCCCGTTGAACAGGTTGCTTGCAAGAGTGAGGGCAACAGTTCTGCCGTCAGCAAACGATATGCTCGTTATGTTGGAGCTTACGAACAGTTCGCTGTCGAGCGTCGTGACGTTCGCGGGGATCACATAGTTCGTGAGTCCCATGGGGATGAATACGGGGTTCCAGTCTGCGTCGTAGATCACGCCGCCGTAGGAATTGAACGTTTCGCTCTCCTCGGGTACGTCTGCAACGGTGAGCCCCGTGCGCTCGTTGAGCAGTTCAAGCTCGTCTTCGCTGAGCGCGGCCTTGTCTGCGGGAAGAGTGAAGTGCGTCATGCCTTCGGGGATGAAAATAAGTTCTCCTTCGGCCGTGTAGAGCGCGCCTTCATATGCCTCGAACGCAGGGTTGCCTTCCGCCACAGTAACGCTTTCAAGCGCCGCGCAGTTGTTGAGCACGGCTATAAAGTCGGTCGTGGTAAAAGTTGCGGGTACTTCGAAAGTCCTCGTCGAGGGCAGGAGGTACATTACCGTCTTGTCAGCATTATACAACGCTCCGCTCGTTTCGTCAACAACGAAAGAGGTGTTTCCGGAAGCAAGCGTCAAAGTTTCGATATTTCTCGAATTATTGAACGCGTCGCTTGCAATGGTCGTCAGCGTTTCGGGCAGGGTAACCGTCCTCAGCGAAGGGCAGTTAGAGAATGTGCCCATCTCAAGTTCGGTTATCGAAGCCTCTACGCGCGCTACCGAGAGCTGTGCGCAGTTACTGAACGCGTTCGAACCTATGCTTGCTATTGTCTTAGGTATAACGATTTCAACAAGCTGGCTGCTTGCAAAGGCGTTGTCGCCTATCGAGGTCACGGAAGCGGGGAAGCTGAACGACTGCAGGCCGGAGCCGGAGAAGGCATAGGAGCCTATTTCAACGCATTCGCTGCCGTCTTCGAACGTAACCGAGGTCAGCGAGGTAAGCCCTTCGAAGAGGCCTCTGTTCGTAGAGGTCGTGCTGCCGTCCGCGTCGCGTCCCTCGATCGAGGTGAGGTTTGCGGGCAGCCTTACCGATTCAAGCGAGATGCAGCCCAAGAACGTGTCGCTGGGCAGGTTTTCAAGTTCGCAATTGTCCGCAAAAGTTATAAGCTTCAGATTATGCGCGTTGCGGAACAACAGGTTGCCCGTTGTCTGCAGAGTCGAAGGCAGGCTTACGGTTTCAAGCACGGTCGCCGCGTCCGTGGGATCGGTAGTGTATTCGCTGCCGTAGGCGAATACTTCGTTGCCGAGCGCGGTAAGGCCCTCGTTCAAAGAAACATAGCTGAGCGCGGAGGTGTTTGCGAACGCCCTGTCGCCTATCGTGCGCACCTTATCGGGAAGCACTACCGTGGTTATCATGCTGCTTTCGAATGCGGAAGCGCCGATCGAATCGAGGCTGCTTGAGCTGCCGCCGAAGTTCACGTTGGAAACTGCCGAACCTTTGAACGCGCTGTTGCCTATCGAGCTGAGACGTGCAGGCAGGTCAATCCTTTCAAGCGAGGAGGTGTTTTCAAATGCGTTTGCCTGTATTACGAGCAGTTCGCTGCCGCCGCTTGCAAACGTTACGCTTTCAAGTCTGCTGCAGCCCCTGAACGCGCTTGCCCCTATCATTTCAAGGGAGGAGGGAAGACTTATGCTCTCGAGATGGGTGTTGCCGGAGAATGCATTTTCGCTGATCTCCGTAACGCCTTCGGGAACGGTGTAATCTGCCGTCGTGCGGGTAGGCAGATAATAGAGCAGCTGCTTCATGTCTGCCGTGTATATCGCGCCGCCCTCGTCGTCGGTGGCAAAGTTTACGCCGCCTACGATGGATATGCTCTGCAGATTGTCGCAGCCGAGCATGCTCGCGCTGAACGATTCAAGGTTTGCAGGAAGTTTGATGTGCGTAATTTTAGGGCAGTTATAGAATACATGGTTGCCGAGAGTGGTAACACTGTCGGGCAGCTCAACCGAAGTAAGTTGCGTGCACGAGCCAAATGCTTCGTTACCGATCTCTTTAAGTTTAAGGCCTTCAAATTTAATGTTTGTAAGTTTACCGCTGCGATAAACTGCATAGTCAGCTATCCTTACGGTATCTGCGTGTACCTTAAGTTCGCCCGTCTTGCCTGCGGGGCTGTAAATCAACTCTTCATAGCCTTTGGTATAGACAGCGCCATCGTATGAATCGTAAGCACCGCCGGCCGCAATATTTATTGCGGTAAAATTTTCGCCATAAGAAGACATTGTGGGATTGCTGAATACGTTGTTGCCGAGCGTTGTCAGTCTTGCGGGCAGGTTCAATGTTATGGGGTTGGAGCTTGAGCCGAGTCCTATGAACGCCCTGTCTGCAAGGGTAAGTTCTGCGTCGCCTTCCGCGATAGTGAAGGTTTTGATGTCGCTGGAATATCTGAATGCTTCAGAGCCTATGTAGGTCACGCTTGCGGGAAGTGCAAGAGCAGTAAGGGTACTATAAACGAATGCACCCTCGCTTATTATTGCAAGCCTGCTGTTCTCGCCAAAGGTTACGGTAACACCTCGCCAGTTATCCCATTCGGCAAGTGCGTAGAAGCCTATCTGCTTCAGCCTTTCGGGGAAGTTGAGCGTCGTGATGCCGGTTTCATATATAACGGAGTAATCGCCCCTGTCTATATCGTCGCCCGTCGTATTGCTGAGCGCGGGATCGCCGAACACAAGGTCGGGCGAATTTTCGTCGCCGGCCGCAAAGGTGAGCGTTTCAAGGTCTTCGCAGCCTGCAAATGCGGCCGCGCCTATGCTTTCAACGGTTGCGGGAACTTCGAACGAGGTTATGCCGCTGCCGTCAAACGCGTGTGCGCCTATCGTTTTAAGCTGAGAACCTTCTTCGAACGTAACGCCGCCGATCAGGTAGTCCCAGCCGCCTTCGAATGCGTAATCGCCTATCGAAGTTACGCTTGCGGGGATGGTTACGGAAAGCTTGGGAGGATCGCTCGAGCTGTCGCCTTCTGCGCCCGTTTCGCTGAATGCGTAATTGCCTATCGAGGTCGTGCCGCCCAGGTCTATGCTTTCAAGCATGCCGTTTGACGCAAAGGCGTATTCGCCTATAACTATCGGCCTGTCGGGCAGGGTAACGGAGGTCAGGCCCAACATCTCATAGAACGCATGGTCGCCTATGGTGAGCGTTTCTGAGCTTTCGCCCGTGAATTCGATGTTTGTAAGGTTGTATGCGCCGCTGAAGGCGTAGCTGCCTATCGAATTTACGCTTGCGGGGATGACAACATGAGTAATGGTTTCATTGCCCTCGAACACGCGGTCGGCAATGTTCCTGGTGCCTTCGAGTATCGTGTACTCGGTCGCGGTACCGGTGTACTTTATCAGCGTGTCGTAGTTCTCGCCGTCCATAAGGTACAATGCGTCGCCCTCTGTTCTGAGGGTGGAGTTATTGTCCGCCACTATATTTCCAACCGAGAGCCCCTCGAAGAAGGAGGCGGTTATCCTGGCGTGGCTGGGAATGGTGAGTGTGTCTATCTCAAGGTTGAGGAATACATTCGTGCCGAATTCAAGCTCTGCCTGGCTGCCTGCCGCAACCGTCGCGAACGTTATCTCGAAGTTCTTTGCATCATCATCCGCAAATGCGTAGTCGTCTATGTACTGCATCGTCGCGGGGATGGTTATGCTTGCAAGATTTCCGGTAGACATGAACGCGCCTCTGCCGAGGCTGGTCACGTTGCTGCCATCGGCAAACGACACCGTCTCAAGGCTGCTGCAGTCAAGGAACGCATAGTCGCCTATCGTCATGGCGCGCGCCGATATGTCGCCTTCGAATGTGACAGAGCTTATGTAAGAGCCTGCAAATGCAAAGTCGCCGATGCTCGTTATCCTCGAAGGGATCACTATGTTGCCGTTTGCGTATGTGCCCGCAAATGCGCCCTCGCCTATCGTGTTCACCGAAGTGGGGATCGCGAAGTTTTCGGGCATGGGCTTTGCTGCGGGGTAATATACAAGGGTATTTCCCTTATAAAGTATGCCGTCTGTCGAGCTGTACGCGCCGCCGTCGGTCACGTTAACCGCCGTGAGTACGGCGTCGTGTGCGTCTTCGTCAACGAGGAACGCGTCGTCGGAATAGGAGATCGCGTCGTCTACGCTGTCGATGTTGCTGCCCGCCGTTATGCTGCTGTTTATGCGGTTGAGCGATATGTCGGTCAGCCTCGAAGGGAAGGTTATCGCCGTGAGCGACGTGCAGTTCATGAACGCCCTGCTGCCTATAGTCAGCTGCCCCTTTGCAGTGGGGTTGCTGAATACCACGGAGGAGAGGTTGAAGCAGTTTGCAAATGCCTCGCTCTCGATTGTGGTGACGCTTTCGGGGATTATTATCCTCGAGATGCTGCTGCCGGCAAATGCCGAGCGGGGGATCACGTCAACGCCGTCGGGTATGGTATAGCTGCCCGTCATGGCCGCAGGCATGTATACGGGGCGCATTGCGTGCGAAGCGCTCGCCGTTCCCCTGTCGTAGAGTACGCCGTTTTCCGAAACGTATCTTGCATAGGGAGCGTTCGCGTCGTAGATGTTCACTGATACGAGCGAAGTGCAGCCGTCGAATGCGCTTGAGGGGATATTTTCTATGGTGTTGGGAATGTTTATCGTCTTAAGGGTCGTGCAGCCGTTGAACGCGTTTGCCGAAAGTTCTGTAACCGGAGTTCCGTTGTAGGTGGGAAGTATGGTCACCGAATCCGTCGCGTTGATGCGCGAGCCCTGGCTTACAATGTAGTTGCCCTGGACGAGTTCGTAAGAGAGCGCAGCCTCTACCCAGAACGCATACACCCTCACGTTGTCGTTGGGGTCGTTCCAGGGAGCAAGCAGGTTGCCCTCGGTATCGGTGAGCTGCCTGCCCTGGCCGTAAGGGGAGCTGTACCAGCCGCCGAACACACGCGTACCTATGCTGTTCTCGGGAACGTCAAATGTATCATATTCTCCGAAACGCACGGTTGTGGAAGTGAGCTCGCCGAGGTCGTCGCCGCTGTAGAGCACGGTGTATGTCCTGGGCTCATAATAGGCATAGAGCACGAGTTCGCTGGGGCCTGCAAAGAACGGGTTGTTGTAAACGGCGCCGTTGCTCTCGGGGCCTGCGGGAGTGTTGTACCATGCCGCAAATTCGTGGCCGGTGATGTTTCCTGCTTCAGGCGCATTGAGCGCATCGCCCACCGCCTTATATACCGTAACGCTGTCGTTGTCGCCGCTGTTGAAGGTGACCGCATGGGCAGTTACGGTGAGCGTAGCCGCCTCGGACACGATGCCGAGAGAATCGGTGAAAGTAACAGTCATGACGTTGGCGCCGCTGCGGTCAAGCCCGTCGAAGCTGTAACTCGTCGCGCCGTCTCTTATGGTTGCCACCGTCCTGCCGTTGAGAGCCACCGTATAGCTCGCCGCGCCGGCAACGGGTTTCCAGCTGAGCGTGCCGTTATTGTAAGTGAGCGTGGGTTCAAGCGCGTTATAGGCAAAAGTGAATTCATCGGAATAAGCGTCCGCCCCGCCTGCGGTGACTTTGAGCTGTACGGTGTATTCCGCAGCTTCCGTCCAAGTGAGGCCGGATATGGTCTCAAGGTCGATGCTGTCTGCATTTGCAGGTACAGGAGTCTCCCTGCCGTCGTAAACTATCGCGTAGCTTGCTCCGCTCTGCGCCGTCCAGCTGAGCGTGGTTCCGGTCAGGCGTATGTCGGAGGGGAGAGCGGGGGATGTCTTTTCGTAGGCGTACTCGCTCGCCGCCGGCGAATTGAAGCCGTGCGCAACGGGGGTGACCGAAACTTCATAATCGCCTGCGGGCATCTCTTTGAGTGAGAGACTGTTGCCCGTGGTGTTGTAAGTCTGTCCGTTGAGTACTACCGTGTAGTATGCCGCGCCGTCTACTCTGTCCCATACGACGACGTCGTCGTCGGTTATTTCAAGATTGGTCACTCTGTCGAGATTGCGTTCGAATACGAAGGTCGTTGAAGAGGGGGCAAACCCGTCGGCGTAAGCCTTTATCTCGAACCTTATGCCGCCCTCCCTCATATCGCAGTTCGCAAAGTTGTAATAGAGCGAGGTGCCGTTGTCGAATGCGGCGTGACTGTGCAGTTCGTTGCCGCACTCTATGGTTATCTCGTAGCGCTGCGCGCCTTCAACCGCGCCGTAAACAAGGGTGTTGGGCTCGATCACCTTTACGCCGGATACTCTCTCAAGTCCGTTGTTGACATAGTAGCGGACCGCAGTCTCGGAAACCGCCGCTCCGCCGGAGCCGGCTGCGGTGACCTCTATCCTGTAAACGCCCGTATCGGTGAATATGTTCGAAGCCGAAACGGTGGTAGAGGGCATGCGAGACTGGTCGTAGAGGGCAGTGCCGTCGGGAGCTATTACTGTGAGCAGTGATATTGCCGCGCCTGAAACGCTGTTCCAGGTTATCGCGTCTGCTGTAACTTCCACTGCAGGTGCCGCCGCCAGCGAAGAGGAATCTGCATGCCAGAGCGCGAACAGAGTGGTGTCCGCGGTAAACACAGTGCCGCCGTTGCCGTTGGCTGCGGGGGCTTCGAACGAATAGGTCAGCCTGTCGGCGTCGTTCTCCATGCTTATCCACCAGCCCTCGAAGGTGTAACCCTCTCTCTCGGGGGTAGGCACGTTATAGAGCTTGCCGCCTATCGTGGAGGTATCTGCTATCTCGTCCGCGCCCTCATAACCGAGATCGTAATTGATCGCGTATTCCTTTCCGTCCGCAGAGTTTTCCGCCCAGCGCGCATAGAGCGTCATGTTGGCGGTAACGGGCAGAACTCCGAAGGTGTAGGGGGTGGTGTATGCGCTGTCGGCAAACCAGCCGATGAACGTGAATCCGTTGCGGGAAGGATCCGCGGGCTTTGCGGGCACCCTGCCGTTTATCACGGTCACGGGATCCAGAGCATCGCCGCCCGCGGTGTCGAAGGTCACCGTGTAGGGCGTCTTGCGTATGAAGCGCATCTGTGAACTGTTATAAGTGAGCGTTATGCTTTCGCTTGCTTCGTCATAGGTTGCAGTCTGCGTCCAGTCGCCGTCTGTCAGGGTGAGCGTGCCGTCCGCAAGAGTGTAACTGCCCATATGATTTGCGCCGCTGTCGGGCAAGAACGTAAACCTGAGTTCTTCCGCAAGTACAAGCGTGTACTCGCGCGTTTGATCGCCGTCATAATCGTAGTAATAGGTGCCGACCTCGTCGCCCGACTGGGCGGGAGGAGTGTCGTCATTGTTCCTGTTACATGCCGACAATACGGAGACGATCAGTGCGCAACATGTTATCAGCAATGTTGCGAGAAAAAAGAACGATTTGTTTTTACGTTGAACTTTTTTCATAATCTGCTCCTCTTTTTTATTTTCACCGCCGCGTAGCGGCTCAGCGTGCGTATCTGCGGCGGCAAAGTTCGCGATTTTATACGCACATGCGCGTGCGTACATATAAAACCATATAATATATAATATCATTTATTCAATATACTGTCAAAAAGATTTAACAAAAGATTTTATAAATATGCATAAAAAAATATGAGTATCGCTATAAGAACAGATTATAATACACGAGAACTGTGCAAAAACATGTGTCTGCGTGACTGATATATGCATAAATCATGCATAAATGAGTAACGGCTGCGCCCGCGTTTGCGGTGCTGCGAGAAAAAACGTTGCCTCTCTTGAAAAGCATAAAAGGCAGCGGCAAAAGCCGTTGCCTTTTATGCTGGTCGAGGCGACGGGATTCGCGCCTTGGGCGGACGCGCACGGAAAACAGCGGGTGACCGCAGTTTTGTCGTCGGCAGAGACCTCCGACCTGCGCAACCTTTGGTTGCTTGCGTCTCGCCGCCATTGGGGAATACATGGCGGCTCGGTCACCGCTCCGGCGGCACATATGCCCTCGCTCATCTCGTTGCGGTACGCACAGCGGGTGACCGCTGTGCTATGAATTGCCTTACTCGTCCCACTATCCCGCATGCCTCTCTTGAAAAGCATAAAAGGCAGCGGCAAAAGCCGTTGCCCTTTATGTTGGTCGAGGCGACGGGATTCGAACCCACGACCTCTTGGTCCCGAACCAAGCGCGCTACCATCTGCGCTACGCCTCGTACCCGCCTATTATAGTATTTTTTCTTCCGTCAGTCAATCAAAAAAGCATTTGCAATCGCAACAAATTATTTCGTTTCTGCGCGTATTGCCGGTCACTCATTCCGCGTTACGGCTGCAAACCGCAAAAATTAAGCCGTTTCGGCGCAAAATACGGCGTTTTTTGCGATTATCCACATCGGCTTATAAAATATGTTAATATAGTTGCAATACGCGTTAAGGTGTGGTATAATATAATTGCTTTGATTAAATTTAAGTTCATGGAGGAAAGTGTATGAACAAAAGCGAATTCGTGGCAAAGCTCGCCGAAGATACCGGGCTGAAAAAGGGCGATGCCGAAAAATTTCTCGATGCATTCGTTGCCAACGTTAAGGCGATAATCGCCGACGGCGACAAGCTCCAGCTCGTGGGCTTCGGTACTTTCGAAGCGAAAGAGCGCGGCGAAAGGACGGGCAAGAACCCTCTCACGGGCGAAACGATCACCATCGCTGCATGCAAAGTGCCTTCGTTCAAACCCGGCAAGGGCTTCAAGGACGAGCTCAATAAGTAATCGCGAAATTTATATCCGCCGGTGCAAGCCGGCGGATTTTTTACTTTTCAAGCGCCGCAACAACGGCGTCTGCAGTATCTTCGAGCTGTGCGCCGTCGCAGTCGATGATTATATCGGCATACTTTTCGTACAGGGGGGCGCGTTCCGAAAGCAGTTCGCCCAGTGTTTCGCCTTTCTTTTTCATCACGACGCCGCGTGCGAATATATCTTCGCCGTGCAGCCGCTTTTCAAGCTCCTCTTCGCCTGCGCGCAAATATACCACTCTGCCCAGCGCCTTTAAGTTTTTCATCGCCTTTTCACCGTATATCACGCTGCCGCCTGTGGCGATCACGCACCTGTCGGCTGCAAGTTCGTTGTTCACGCGCTCTTCTGCGTCGATGAAGCCCTCGGCGCCGCGCTCTTTCAGAATATCGCACAGCAGCTTTCCCTCGCGCTTCTGTAGCAGCAGGTCGGTATCGATAAAGCCGTACCCGAGTTTTTTTGCTATCAGCACGCCCGCCGTGCTCTTTCCCGAGGCGGGCATGCCTATAAGTATAACGTTCTCCATGCCGAAATTATATCGCAATGCGCCGAGCAAAGTCAAATGCATTAGCACAAAAATGTATCCCCGCGTTGTAAATGCCGTTTCAGGGTTTATAAATAACCGCAGGCCGCCGCAGGTGGCCGTTCAGGAGGTTTTATATGAGAAAAAATTTTGGCGCAAAGACCTATATGTACCCGATGCCCGTGCTTATAATAGGCACCTACGGCAAGGACGGCACCCCGGACGCGATGAATGCGGCGTGGGGCGGCATAAGCGATACAGATCAGGTAATGCTCAGCCTCGACAGGTCGCATAAAACTTTTGCAAATATCCTCGAACGAGGAGCATTCACCGTGAGCATGGCCGATGCGGAGCACGTGACGGAGTGCGACTATGTCGGAGTGGTCTCGGCAAACAATGTTCCCGACAAATTCGCGCGGGCGGGGTTCCACGCCGTCAAGAGTTCGTTTGTGGACGCACCTATAATAGAGGAGCTGCCGATGACCCTCGAGTGCAAGCTCTTAAAGGAAGAGGACGGGCTGGTGTTCGGGCGGATCGTAAATGTATCGGCCGACGAAAAAATACTCGGATCTAACGGCAAAATAGACCCTTCAAAATTCTCACCGATAACATTCGATTCTGTCAATAATGCCTACATAAAACTCGGCGATGTGTGCGGCAAGGCTTTCTCGGACGGGCTGAAATTAAAGTAAAACGACAAAAATTAAGTACTATGTATGGCATAAATTCCGTAAAAATAGCAAATTCGGGCTATATTTTACGGAATTTTTTGTTTGGCATATGCACCAAAGTCGTGCAGGATTTGCGCGAATTTATGTGCGCGCGGCGACATAAAATATTTGCGTGAAAAAGGGGCGGAAAAAGATATTTGTACTATCGGCGGTGATTATTGTTGCGGCCGCTGCAATATTTGTGCGTAATGCCCTGACAGCCGTAAGCGGTGCGCGGGAAGCCGCGGTGCGCTCCGCGTGCGGAGATGCGGTCGCGCGTGCGGTGAGCGACGGCATTGAAGGGGTGACGGCCGAAGCGGCGTCGGGCGACAAACTCGTTCTGGCATCGCTCTCTGCAAATATTTCCTGCCTTGCCGCCGACTATTTTATGGCAGCGGCAAGAAGAGGTACGCATGTACGTCTGGGCGCATTCACCGGGATCAAAGCGCTTTCGCTCGCCGGTCCCGCAATAGGGCTTGCTCTGTCCGGAGACTGCGAAGTCTCGTGCTCGCTGGAGTGGAGGCGCAGGTATTCCTGCAACATGCTGTATGCCGAAGTTTGCTGCCGCGTCTATCCGGGCGGTCTGTCATCTGCGTCTGTCTTGCTGAACTACTCAATACCCGTTCTGGCGCAGAATTTGCAATAGTTTTGCATAATTATGTCATGCATAGTACTGTTTATTACTGTCATTTTTATAATTTATATTAAAAACTGCTCTCCGCCATGAATGTTGCGGAGAGCAGTTTTCCTGTTTTATTGAGTGTTGCGGTTTACCTGAGCTTTACGCCGAGTCTGAATTTCAGATTGGAAAGTATCTTTTTTATGAATCCGTCTATCTTTTCGCCTGTGAACGCCTCATCTTTTGGCGTGAACGTCAGGGTGAACGCCATGCTCTTTTTTCCGCTCTCTATCTGGTTACCCGAGTAGATGTCGAAGAGTTTTACGTCGCTCACATATCTGCATGCGCCTTTGATCTCTTTTTCGATGGCGCCGCAGGTTATGTCTGCGTCGGCGATCAGCGCAAGGTCGCGTTGTGCCTCTGCAAATTTCGGCATTGGTGTATACCTGAAGGGCTTTGCGTGCTTTTTGAGCAGTTCGTAATCGAATTCGGCGAGCACCATCGGGCGTTCGGCGGCTATCTCTTCGAGCACTGCGGGGTCGAGGCACCCGATATAGCCCACTTTTTCGCCGTCGCATACTATCTCTGCCGTCTTGCCGGGGTGGAGGAACGGGCGCACGGCGGGCACATATTCGAACTTTGTGTTCAGTCCGTCGGCTATATTTTCGCATATTCCTTTAAGCGCAAAGAAGTCGTCGCTGCCCCACGTTCCCATAACAAGGTGCAGCCTCTCGTCGGGAAAGTTTTCGAGCGGAAGTTTCTCTGCGATATATACCTTTGCAAGTTCGAACGCCGCGCCCTCGAAGTTGCCGCGCTTTAAGTTTCTAAGCATCACGTTGACCATCGAGGGGGCGAGGAACGTGCGCATGACGGAGAGCTCTTCGCTTATCGGGTTGAGCACCCTGATATACTGCCTTTCGGGCGCGCCTTCGGGTATGTGCAGCATGTCGAGATCTCTTTCCGAATAGAACGAGTAGCACGAAACTTCGTAGAGCCCCTCTTCCACGAGCAGCGCTTTCAGTCTGTTTACCGCACGCTGACTCTCGCTGTATCCGCCGTTCGTGATGGTGCCCGTGGGCATGAACGTGCTCCCGATATGGTCGTAGCCGTACATCCTTATTATCTCTTCGGCGATGTCGGGGTAGGCGAACAGGTCGTCGCGGTAGCGGGGGAGGGTGAGTTCGAGCATGCCGTCCCTGCTCTCCACGCCGAAATTCAGCCGCCTTAGAATGTCTTTCATGGTGCTTACGGGCACCTCTATGCCGAGCAGCGCGTCTATCTTTTCCGGACTCACCGTCATATGTTTTTCAGTGGTGTCGGAGTAGGGCGTCTTGACGTCGCAGCACGCGTCGGTAACGGTGCCGCACCCGAGGGCGTCAATCAGGTGAAGGGCGCGCTTTGCGGCGCGTTCGGTGGTGTATTCGTTGGTGCCCTTTTCGAATATCGCAGAGGAATCGGAGTGCTGGCCGAGCGAGCGCGAGGTCTTTCTCACGCTGTCGCGCGCAAATTTTGCCGCCTCGAACAGTACCTCCTTTGTGGTGTCCTTTATTTCCGTATTCAGACCGCCCATGATGCCTGCGAGCGCAGCGGGCCTGCTGCCGTCGCATATCACGAGGTTGTCGTGGGTGAGCGTAAATGTCTTTTCGTCGAGCGTGGTTATCTTTTCGCCGTCCTCTGCCCGTCTTACGACTATCTCGCTGCCCTCGATGGTGTCGAGGTCGAACGCGTGCATGGGCTGGCCCATCTCTAAAAGCACGAAGTTGGTGATGTCGACCACGTTGTTTATGGACCGCAGTCCGCACAGTGCCAGCCTGCGCCTCATCCACATGGGGGAGGGCGCTATCCTTATGTCCTTTACGTAGTGAGCTATATACCGCGGGCACAGCTCGGGCGCGGTGACCGTCACCTTTATCTTTCTGTCGCTCTTTACCGTCCTGAAACTGTAATCGGGTTCTTTGAGCGGCTTTCCGAGCACGGCGGCCACCTCGCGCGCGATACCCAGAATGCTCTGGCAGTCGGGGCGGTTGGCGGTGACGCTTATGTCGAAGATGTAGTCGTCCAGCCCGAGCAGCGGCTTTACGTCCTCGCCGTTCCTGCAGGAGGGGGGCAGTACGAGCAAACCGTTGTAGTCTGCGCCTTCGAACATGTCGCCGCTCACGCCCAGCTCGGCGCCCGAACAGAGCATGCCCTCGGAGAGCATTCCGCGCAGCTTGCCCTTCTTTATGGTCATCACGCCCTCTATCGTAACGTGGTCCTTTGCGGTGGCGTAGACTGTCGCGCCCTCGAGCGCCACGGGCGCCTTTATGCCCTTTTCAACATTGTCTGCGCCGCAGCATATCTGAAACACGCCCCTGTCGCCGCAGTCAACTTTGCACACATGCAGGTGCGTGCCCTCTATCGGTTCGCATTCCGTGACTTCGCCGACGCATACGCCGGAGATGTCCCTGCCGACGTCTATGAGTTCTTCCACTTCGAACCCGCAGGAAAAGAGCTTTTCTTCCAGCTCCTGCGCGCTCACGTCAATATCCACATAGTCTTTAAGCCAGCTTAAAGGTGCTTTCATAACGCCTCCTCATGCCCTGAATTGTTTCGAGAAGCGCACGTCGCCCTCGAACAGCAGTTTCATGTTGTTTATGCCGTATTTGAGCATGGCTATGCGCTCTATGCCCATGCCGAACGCAAAGCCGGTGTATTCGTCGGGATCGATGCCGCAGTTTTTCAGCACCGCCCTGTTTACCATGCCCGCGCCGAGCACCTCTATCCAGCCCGTGCCCTTGCACAGTTTGCAGCCCTTGCCGCCGCATTCGAAGCAGCTCACGTCCACCTCGACCGAAGGTTCGGTGAAGGGGAAGTAGGAGGGGCGCAGCCTCGTCTTCACATTGCCGCCGAACACCTTTTTGGCAAACTCGTCCAGCATGCCTTTAAGGTCGCACAGCGTAATTCCTCTGTCCACGACAAGCCCTTCCATCTGCGAGAACATGGGGGAATGGGTGGCGTCGTCGTCCGGGCGGTACACCTTCCCGGGCGAAAGTATCTTTATGGGCGGCTGCTTGCTCTCCATCACGTGCACCTGCCCCGCCGAGGTCTGCGTGCGCAGCAGGAAGTCCGCGCCCAGGTAAAAGGTGTCCTGCATGTCGCGCGCGGGGTGGTCCTTGGGCGTGTTGAGCGCGGTGAAGTTGTAGTAGTCGGTCTCTATCTCGCGCCCCTCGTAAATCTCAAATCCCATGCCTGCAAATACGGAGACGAGCTCGTCTATTATCAGCGTGTCGGGGTGGTAGGCGCCCTTTTTCCGCTGCCTGCCGGGCAGGGTGACGTCTATGCGCTCGCGCTCGTAGCGCGCCTGCATCTCCTTCGATCTCAGCTTTGCCTCCGCCGCGGCGAACAGCTCTTCCGCCCGTTCGCGCAGCCCGTTCACCGCCTTGCCGAAGGCGGGGCGCATGTCGGGCGCCACGTCTTTGAGCGACTTCATCAGCGAGGGTATCTTTCCGCCCTTGCCCAGATATCCCATCTTTACGGCGCGCAGGCTCTCGGAAGTGTCCGCAGCCTCTGTCGCAAGTTCGATCTCCTTTTCAATGCCGGCCAGATCCGGCGTCTTTTCCTCCATAAACAGCTCCTTGAATAAAAAATAAGGCCCCGTGCAAAGCACAGGGCGAAAAATTTCCGCGGTACCACCTGATTTCGCGGCGCTCGGCCGCCTTATTTAAGTTCGCTTACGCGGAACGCACGGGGCGGACTACTGCTGTTTCGCCCGTCCGGCTCGCGGGTGAATACCGCACGTCTCCCGTAAAGGATCTTTCAGCCTGCGGATCCTTCTCTCTTTAAGGGAGGGGTATGCGTCTGTCCCGGTCAACGCCTTTGAATGCAGTAAAACTGCACTTTTTCTTATTATATATTTGCTCCGCGGCTTTGTCAAATGTTTGCACGCCGCGGTGCGCTTTTACCTGTAAATGTTGCCGCCGCGGCAGTCCATCGCCACCACCGCCGGGAAATCTTCCACTTCCAGCCTGTAAACGGCCTCGGACAGAAGGTCTTCAAAGGCAATGCACTCGCTGCTCTTTATCGCGTTGCCGTACAGCGCGCCCGCGCCGCCTATCGCCGCAAAATACACGGCGGTGTTGCGTTCCAGCGCCTTGGCGACCTCGCGGCACATCTCGCCCTTGCCTATCATCCCGCCGAGGCCCATGTCGAGAAGCGTAGGGGCAAAACTGTCCATGCGCGCGGAGGTGGTGGGGCCGCAGCTGCCCGAGGCCATGCCGGGCTTTGCGGGGCAGGGGCCTGCATAGTAGATGATCGCGTCTTTGAGTTCGAAGGGCAGCTCTTTGCCTTCCGCGATGTACTCCGCGATGCGCTTGTGCGCGCAGTCGCGCGCGGTGAGGATGGTCCCCGATATCAGCACGCTGTCGCCCGCGCGCAGCTGCATTGCCTGCTGTTTTGTAAGGGGGAGGGTGAGCTTTTTCATATCTCCTCCTTTACGCAGCGCACGCAGTGGCACTGTATGTTCACCGCAACGGGCAGCCCCGCGATGTGCGTGGGCGCCCATTCACAGCTTACGCCCAGGGCGGTCACCTTGCCGTGAAAGCCCTGGCAGCCTATGTTCAGTCCGTTTATCCTTTCAAGCGCGCGCTCCTCTATCCTGGCGATGTCCGCCCGTCCGCTGCGGGTGCCTATGTCGCGGGTGAGCGCTTTTTTTGCAAGAAAAGCGCAGCCGTCGAACGTGCCGCCTATGCCCACGCCCACATACACGGGCGGGCAGGGACGGGAACCTGCGCTCTTCACGGTGTTCACGATGGCGTCGATTATGCCCTCGGTGCCCTGCGCGGGTTTGAGCATGTACAGCGCCGACATGTTCTCGCTGCCGAATCCCTTGGGCATGAAGGTGAGTTTCACCCTGTCGCCCGCGACTATCTCGGTATGTATCGCCGCGGGGGTGTTGTCCGCCGTGTTTTTGCGCGTGATCGGGTCGCATACCGACTTTCTGAAATACCCGTCGCTGTACGCCCTGCGCACGCCGCTGTTCACCGCCTCGGGCAGCGGGGCGCCTTCGAAGAACACCTCGCTGCCTATTTCGAGCAGTACGACGGCCATGCCCGTGTCCTGGCAGACGGGCATAACCTTTTCGCGCGCTACGTTGCTGTTTTCGATCAGTTTTCCCAGCGCAAATTTTGCTGCGCCTTCGTCCTCCGCGGCGTACGCTTTATCCAGCGCGCTGCGGCAGGAGGCGGTGAGGCTGACCCCCGCTCTGAGTGCCGCCCTGTATACGGCCTCTTCAACTGTACTTGTGTCGATAGTTCTCATAAGTGTGACCTTTCGCGTTTATTTTAATACTTTTTGCGGGAAAAGTAAAACAAATAATTTACTTAAATGCCCGATTATTGTATAATCATATTATGGAAAAACAAAAATTCACGGGGGCGCAGTTCGGCGGGCTGGCGTTCAGCGGCACGGTGATTGTCTACGTCGTTCTCAGCTTCATATTTTCCATCGTAAGTCAGCTTACAGACTTTTCTGAGAGCGGCGACGCCTATATCTATATAAGCTATATCGTCTCGCCCGTCGCCATAACCATAGCGCTGGCTGCCCTTACAAAGTTTGCGCGCCGTCCGCTTGCGGGCATGCTGCCCGTCAGGATGTCGCCGCCCGGCGCCGCAAAGTGGTGTGCGGTCGCCGTGCTGCTGGCGTTCGGGCTGCTGTTTTCGCTCAGCTGGCTGAACATCGGCTTCGAAAGGCTGCTGCGGCTTATCGGGTACGACGCCTCGCCCTCGTATTTCCCCGACCTCTCGGGCGGAAGGGTGGCGCTCGCGCTGTTTGTGATGGCGCTGCTGCCCGCCCTGTTCGAGGAGGCGCTCTTCCGCGGCGTGCTGCTGCAGAGCATAAAGGAGGAGACGGGGCATCTCAATGCCGTGCTGCTGTGCGGAATGTGCTTCGCGCTGTTCCACGCCAGCGCGCTGCAGACGATATATCAGTTCGCGTGCGGGTGCGCGTTCGCCCTGCTTGCTATAAGGTCGCGCTCGGTGCTTCCCGGTATGCTGGCGCACTTTCTGAACAATGCAACGATAATAATACTGCAGGCCTGCGGGCTGGATACTTCGGGTTCGCTGTTCGACTGGGCGCCCCTGTGGGCGGCGGTGCTCGTCACCGTGCTCTCGGCACTTTCGCTTGCGGGCGCGGTCGCGGTCATGGCCGCGGACAAAACTCCGCTCGAAAAGCCCGTAAAGGGCGGGGTGTTTGCCTTCTTCATCGCCGCGGCGGCTGGCATAGTCGTGCTCGCGGTGCTGTGGGTGGCGGGATTTTTCGGCTGACGGGTCGGAGGTCTTATGCAGAGGATAGATATTGTCTGCGTCGGCAAGATAAAGGAGGGTTTCTACCGCGAGGCGGTGGCGGAGTACGCCAAAAGGCTGTCGCGCTTTGTAAGCCTGAGTATACGCGAGCTTCCCGAGGGGAGGAATATCGAGGAGGAGGCGGAAGGGATATTGCGCGCCTGCCGCGGCTACGTCATAGCGCTGTGCATAGAGGGCGGAAAGCTCTCCAGCGAGGGGCTGGCAGCCGAGCTTAAACGGCTGTACGACCGCGGCACTGAGGTCACATTCGTCATCGGCTCCTCCTGCGGACTCTCGCAGAGGGTGAAGGACAGGGCAGATCTCAGGCTGTCGTTCTCCGACATGACCTTCCCGCACCAGTTGATGCGCGTCGTTCTGTGCGAACAGATCTACCGCGCGTACATGATAAATTCGGGCAGCGAATACCACAAGTGACTGCCGCCGCGCCGCGGCATAAGCGGGCGCGCGCGGGAATAAGTTAGTTGTGTGATATACGAAGATATCGGCAATTTCTACAATGCTTACCGCGGCAAAAAATGCATTATCGGCCGCTCCGTCCTCGGGCGGGACATCTTCGCCGTGCACATCGGCGACCAGTCGGGGAGGCAGCTTATCGCCGCCTACGCCGTGCACGGCAGGGAGTGGATAACCGCCCGCCTTGCGCTCCGCCACATACGCGAAGGACTGGGCGCGGGCTGGGGAGGATGGATTATACCGCTCGTCAATCCCGACGGAGCCGCGATATCGCAGTCGGAGAGTCCGCTGTGGAAGGCCAACGGCAGGGGAGTGGACATAAACTGCAACTTCGACGCGGAGTGGGGCACGGGCAGGCTGAACACCTCCGTACCGGGGAGCGAGAACTGCGTCGGCGATTACCCCTTTTCCGAACCGGAGAGCAGGGCGCTGCGCGATTTTACCCTGCGCGTGCGGCCGCAGGCGGCGTTTGCGTTCCACACCAAGGGCGAGGAGATCTACTGGGAATTTTGCGGCAGGGGCGACAGCGCCGGTGCAGAGATACTCTCGCAAGCCACGGGCTATAAGGCGAGGCTGATTTCGGGCAGCGCGGGCGGATACAAGGACTGGTGCCTGCTCGAAGGCATCCCCGCCTATACGATAGAATGCGGCAGCGACAGGCTTGAACACCCCGTAAAGCGGCTGCCGGCGCTTAAAAAGTGTTATAAGGTTCTGAAAATATTTACATTGAGATGGAAGTTAAATTCATGAAGAGCGCGCTCAGGTGCGCGCGCAAGGCGTACGAAGAGGGCGAGGTGCCCATAGGCGCCGTCGTGGTGTGCGACGGCAGGATAGTGGGCAGGGGGCACAACCGCCGCACGGGCAGGCAGATAGCCACCGCCCATGCGGAGATAGAGGCCATAGAAAAGGCGTGCAGAAAGCTGAAGAGCTGGCGCCTGCCCGAATGCGAGATATACGTCACGCTCGAGCCCTGCCCGATGTGCATGGGCGCCATACTCAACGCGCGCATAAAGAAGGTCTACTTCGGCGCATACGAGGCCAAGGGCCGTTCGCTCACCGATGTAATAGCAAATTCGGGCGTCCTCAACCACAAGGCAGAGGTCGAGGGCGGAGTTATGGAGGCGGAGTGTGCCGCCATACTCTCGGGCTTTTTTGCCGAGATGCGCGCGCGTACGGCAAAGGACGGCGGACAGGAGTGAAAAATTCGTAAAAGGAATGTAAAAAAATCTTCACCCGACCCCGTCTTTAAGGTTGACAACGGGCGGGCTAACCTTTACAATATTTATGCCTTTACATAAAGGCGTGTCAGGGGAAAATTCAGGCAAATTACGCCGCCGCGGAAAAGCGGCGCGTGAAAATACAAAAGCATTTCGGAGGCATATCCCAAAATGATCAACCACGGCAACGAGATCAAGATTTTTTCCGGCAACTCCAACCGCCCTCTCGCCCAGGCGATAGCGAGCAAGCTCAACACCTCCCTCGGCGACATAGAGGTAACGCACTTCTCCGACGGCGAAATTTATGTCCGCTACGAAGAGACGGTCAGGGGTAAAGACGTATTCCTCGTGCAGTCCACCAGCGAACCTGTAAATACCAATCTCATGGAGCTGCTCATCATGATCGACGCCGCCAAGCGCGCAAGCGCGGGTCGCATCACCGCCGTAATTCCCTACTTCGGCTATGCCAGGCAGGACAGAAAGGCCCGCTCGCGCGAGCCTATCACCGCAAAACTCGTTGCCAACTTAATAACGAGCGCGGGTGCAGACAGGGTGCTCACCATGGACCTGCACTGCATGCAGATCCAGGGTTTCTTCGATATCCCGCTGGACAACCTCATCGGCGGGCCCACGCTCTACAACTATTTCAAACCCAAGGTAGACGACAACTTCGTCGTCGTCTCCCCCGACATAGGTTCGGTGTCTCGCGCAAGGAAGGTTGCCGCGCGCATGGACGCCAAGATGGCGATAATCGATAAGCGCCGCCCCAAGGCCAACGTGATGGAGGTAATGAACATCATAGGCGAGGTCGAGGGCAAGAATTGCCTGATGGTCGACGACATGATAGATACGGCGGGCACCATAGTCCAGGGCGCCAAGGCGCTCAAAGACGCGGGCGCAAAGGAGATCTACGCCTGCTGCTCGCACGGGGTGCTTTCGGGCCCCGCCATAGACAGGCTTGCGGCTTCGCCCATATCCGAGCTCGCCATCCTCGACACTATAAATATCCCGCAGGAGAAGATGCTCCCCATCTTCAAGATAATCTCCACCGCGCCGATATTTGCTTCGGCTATAGAAAATGTCTATCTCGACAGGCCTATGTCCAAGATATACGACTGATATCAGGGCGCCGCAGTTCACGCTGCGGCGTTTTATGTGATAAAATAACGGCGCAGGCCATTCTGTCCGTTTATATATGCTTATAAGGTAGTTATAAATAATATGTATATAATAGTCGGGCTGGGCAACCCCGAAGAGCGGTATGCCAGGACGTTCCACAACATGGGCTTCAACGCCGCGGCCGACGCGGCGGAGCTGCTCGGCGCAAAGTTCAGAAAGCGCGAGTGCGCTTCTGCCGTCGCCGAGGCCTACGTAAACGGCGAAAAGGTGATAATCGCCCGCCCGCTGACCTATATGAACCTCAGCGGCGAGGCGGTAAAACAGCTGCTCGCAAAGTACAGGGCAAAGCCCTCGCAGCTCGTGGTGATTTACGACGATTACGATATCCCCAAGGGCAAGCTGCGCATACGCCCCTCGGGCAGCGCGGGCACGCACAACGGGATGCGCTCGATAGTCTCCGAGATAGGTACTCAGGATTTTGCGCGCATACGCATAGGCATACGCGACCCGCAGGCAGATATTCCGATAATGAACTACGTGCTCTCCGAAGTAAGGAAGGAGGACTACGACCTGTTCATTTCGGCGTGCAACAGGGCGGCGCGGGCCGCCGTGGAGCTTGCCAAAGGGACGCCGATCGAAGAGGTAATGACCGGATTCAACGGCTGATCTCCGGCCGTCCGAGGTAGGAACTTGAACAAAAATTTTTTCAGCTGTGAAGAACTGGGCGGCGAATACCCGTCGCTCGGAAACGATATCCGCCGCGGCGTGCCGACGGCGGTTTTCGGCGTGTCCGAACCGCACAAATACCTCACCGCGTCGTTGTTCGGCGGCAGACTGCTGTATATGACGGCCGACGCGCTCTCCGCGCGCAGGGCTGCGGAAAACCTGCGCACTCTCGCGGGGGAGGACGTAGTGCTGCTCACCGCAAAGGACGACGTGCTGCTGTATAAGGAGGCGGTCTCGCGCGAAAACCTGTATTCTCGGCTTACCGCCGCGCACCGCATATATTCGGGCGCGCGCATAGCAGTGTGCGACGCGGAGGCGGCCATGCAGCTTTTCCCCGCAAAAGGCGAAAGCGTTCTGCTGAAAACGGGCGAGGACTTTGATTTTACCTCTCTGCCCGCAAAACTTGCGGCGATGGGCTATTCGCGCGAATACGAGGTGGAGGCAAAGGGCGGCTTTGCCGTGCGCGGCGACATCCTCGACATATTCCCCGTAAACTGCGACAATCCCGTCCGCATCGACTTTTTCGGCGACACCGTGGAAAGGATAAGGCCTTACGACGCCGTTTCGGGCGAACGCCTCGCAGAAGTGAACGCGGTGGAGGTAGTCCCTGCGGCGGAGGCCGTGATAACGGCGGACGACCTGCCGAAGATCCGCTCGGCACTCTCCGCGGGGCTCAAAAAATTCGGCGACATGAAGGCGTACAACAGGGCGCGCGCCATTGCGGACGAACTTATTGCAAAGGCGGAGGGCGGCGCGCCGTTTGCGGGCGCCTCTTACCTCATGCCGCTGCTCTCCTCTTCGGCTACGATCTTCGACGCCCTGCCGGAGGATACTCTCTTCTGTTTCGACGAATGTAAGCTGATACGCGACAGGATAGAGGGGGTATATTCCGAGCACGAGAGCCGCTTCAAGGAGCTGAAAGCGGGCGGCGAGGCCTTCGACTTCTCCTTCGGACAGCTCATTCCCAAGGAAAAGTTTATGGCTGCGCTTTCATCGCGGCGCGCCGTCTCGCTGCAGACCTTCTTCGGAAGCACCTTCTTTTTCGGGCCGCTTAAATCTTACAATCTGCACTCCACGCCCGCGCCGTCCTATCTCAACGACTTCCCCGCAATGCTCACCGATGTGCGCAACTGGCTCAAAGGCGGCTACCGAGTGCTCATATTCAGCGGCTCGGCGGCGCGCACGCAGAAGCTCGTTCAGAGTTTCATCGACGAGGGCATACCCGTAAATCCCGCTCCGGATTCCGTATCGGCGCTGCGCGGCGTTGCCGTGTCCTCCGAAGAGTTCTCCCACGGCCTTGTTTTGCATGAAAGCAAGCTCGCCATCCTCGGCAGCGGCGACCTGTACACAAAGTCGGCAGTGCAGCGCAGGATACGCCGCAGGCGCGGCGACATGTTCACCGCTCCCGAGATAGGGCAGTACGCCGTACACGAAAAGCACGGTATAGGCAAGATAACGGGCACAAAAAAGATAGAGACCACCGACGGCATAAAGGAGTATATTTCCATAGAATACCGCGGCGGCGACGTGCTGTACGTCCCCGTGGAGCAGATGGATATCCTCTCGAAGTACGTCGGACAGGACGATCCTCAGCTTTCAAAAATAGGCGGCGCCGACTTCGAAAGGGTGAAAGAGCGCGTGCGCCAGTCGCTCAAAAAGATGGCATTCGATCTGAAAGAGCTGTATGCCGAGCGCTCAGCCCGCAAGGGCTACCGCTTCCCCGAAAACGCCGTCATGATGCAGGAGTTCGAGGATGCGTTCCGGTATGAAGAGACGCCCGACCAGCTCAGCTCGATAGCCGAAATAAAGGCGGACATGTGCTCCGACAAGGTCATGGACAGGTTGCTGTGCGGCGACGTAGGCTACGGCAAGACGGAGGTAGCGCTCCGTGCCGCCTATCTGTGCGTGCTCGGAGGAAAGCAGGCTGCCATAATGTGCCCCAGCACCATACTCTCCGAACAGCACTACAACACCGCCTGCGAACGCTTTGCCGAGTTCGGCGTGCGCGTGGAAAAACTCAACAGGTTCAAGACCCCCAGGGAGCAGCAGAAGACGCTTAAAGAGCTTGCCGAGGGCAACATAGACATAATCATAGGCACCCACAGGCTGCTCTCCGACGACGTTAAGTTCTTCGACCTCGGGCTGCTGGTGCTCGACGAGGAGCAGCGCTTCGGCGTGGAGCACAAGGAGAAGATAAAGCACCTGAAGAGCGACATCGACTGCCTGACCATGACGGCGACGCCCATACCGCGCACGCTGCACATGTCGCTTTCGGGCATAAGGGACATAAGCACGATAACCACGCCGCCGCTCAGGCGCATGCCCGTGCAGACCTACGTGGTGGAGGAGACGGAGACGCTCATCCGCGACGCCTGCATAAGGGAACTTTCGCGCGGAGGCCAGGTGTTCATACTTTATAACAGGGTGGAGACCATCTCTTCCTATGCCGGCAGGATAGCCGAAATAGTCCCCGAGGGCAAGGTGTGCTACGCCCACGGCAGAATGGACAGGGATATGCTCGAAGGCAACATGATGGCCTTTTACAGGGGCGAAAAGAACATCCTTGTCACCACCACGATAATTGAAAACGGCATCGACCTGCCCAACGCCAACACCATAATCGTTATCGACGCCGACAGGCTGGGCATATCCCAGCTGTACCAGCTGAGGGGCAGGGTAGGCAGGAGCAACCGCCTTGCGCAGGCCTACTTTACCTACAAGCCCGAAAGGGTGCTCACTTCCGAGGCGGCGGCAAGGCTGAAAGCCATAATGCAGTTCACCGAGCTCGGCTCGGGCTTCAGGATCGCCATGCGCGACCTCGAGATCAGGGGCGCGGGCAACGTGCTCGGCGCCGAACAGCACGGCCACATGGACAAAGTGGGCTACGAGCTGTATTCCAAGATGCTAAAAGAGGAGATCTCAGGCAGGAGGGAAACGGTTGCCGAGCTCGACGTCAAGGCCACCGCGTATATTCCCGAAAATTATATCGAATCGCCCGCGGGCAGGATGGATTGCTATAAGCAGATAGCCGAGATAAGGACGGTGGAGGACTACAAGCGCGTGTGCCTCTCCATAGAGGACAATTTCGGGCCGATGCCCGACGAAGTGCTCAATCTGCTGATAATAGCCGTTATGAAGGCCTACGCCGCCATGTTCTCGGTTGCAAAAATAGGGGTAAGCCCGCGCGAGGCCTACCTCGACTTCCCGTCTATCGAATCTTTCGGCGATAACAGGCTGCGCGCCGCGCTCGATAAATTCGCGGGCAGCGTGCATCTTTCAATGACGGCTTCGCCGCGCATAAATTTCGCAGTTCGCAAAAATCCCGCGCGCACGATGCTCGAAATGACAAAATTTTTGAAATTTGCATCAAGTTTCACTCAAAATTCTTAAAAATGATTTGCTATACGCCGCAAATTATTATATAATGATAGGGTATTTGCGCAGGCATAAACACATTGCGGAGAAACTTCGATGAAAAAGAAATACAAGCTCTTATCAATACTTATGGCGGCCTCCGTTACGGCCACGGCAACGCTTGCAGGGTGCACGCTCGTATCCTCCTATACGCAGGCGGATATGCAGCAGGTAATAGCAAGCGTGGATATCAGCAAGTCTGAAAATCTCAGCGCAGACCTCGCTCCCTATGCGGGCGCCATAAATTCCAGCACCTCTATCTATAAGCGCGATCTGATCGCGTATTTCCTGAACGCAGGCAGCTCGCTCATCCAGGGCGGCAGCACCTACGGTCAGGCATTCCAGACCCTCTCTGAAACGCTGGTCAACAACGAGATACTCATTCAGTATGCCACGCTCGCCACTCTCAAGAGCATGGTCGACGACGGCGCCGAGGGACTTACTTCCGCCGAGGCTGCCGTGGAATGGTTCAACGGCATGGAGGAAGCGGAGCGTTACGAAGCGCTGCTCTATTTCCAGTCCGAGACCGACGACGAGGACGTCGATTACAAGCTGCTCGTCGAATACTCCCTCAAAAAGGCGCTCAACGACGTTATCGACGGCTACGAAGAGCGCGAGGACGAGGAGGCGGAGGGCACTTCTTCCGCAACCGTTCCCGGCGGCGTCGACACCGAAGAGGAAAATTATTATCCCGTGGCGGACGGTAAGCTCGATTACAACGTCTATACCGGCTGGGGCGATTACCTGCTCCCCAAGAGCGGCATATATCAGGAAGACGCGTATGAAAAGACCACGCTGTGGTCGCGCAGGCAGGCCTACAACCGCTTCATACAGTACCTCGACGTCAACTATTTGCTCGGCGAGGACGAGGATATCCGCGACGTATGGAATCTTGACTATGTTCAGGAAGAGTATGTTACCATGCTCAGGCAGCAGGTGCTCTCCAACTACTACGATATCTACAGGGGCGAACTCGAAGAGAGCATAGATGCCGACTATGTAACAGAAAAATACAATGAGATGCTCATTCAGCAGACTGCCGAATACGCAAATTCGAGCGATGACTTCGAAACTGCGATGAGTACCATGAGCGACACTTCGTTCCTGCTGTATGCGCCCGAAACTATCGGCGACAGCGGCAATAAGTTCGGCTACGTCTATAATATCCTGCTTCCTTTCAGCTCCGTGCAGGAAGCATTGCTCGCAGACTATTCCTCCAAACTTGAAAACGACGACGGTCTGCAGAACGGTTATTATTCCTACCGCAACAGCCTGCTCTCTGCCGTTCGGACGACAGACCGGCGCGACGACTGGTTCAACGGCGGCGAGGATTACAGCTTCGACGCTTCGGACAGCGGCATAGAATTCTACAATGCAAACAGCAACATTCTGTTCTTCGAAAACAATCTGCTCGACAAGAACGACAGGTACGAGGATCTGGAAAGATATCTCGGCACATATGCCTATAACGGCAAGGCGATCCAAAACGACGACGACAGCTACACGCTGATTCCAAACAGGCTCACCATAGACGATATGCTCTATGAGTTTGAAAGCTATCTCGGCTTTGTGCTCGGCGAAGACAAAGTAAGCTGGAACTATTGGGCGGACGGCAGCGAGATCGCAGACGCCAACGATACCGCCCTCGGCAATGCCGCATACTATCAGGTGAACGACTTCTATTCTTCGGAAACGGAGGAGGGGCTCGCGCCTGAAATAGACTACTCCAAGTTCATATATGCGGCTGGCAGCGTAAATCTCGGCGATGTGTCTGCGGCAGCCATATTCGATAAGCAGTCCGACTACTATCGTGCCCTCAGCGCGGTGAACGAACTGCAGTATGCTTACACCACCGATACCGGCGTGCTTTCGCAGTATGTAGGTTACAGCATCAGCGCTTATTCGACGGACTACATCAAGGAATTTGAATACGCCGCACAGCAGGCCATAAGGGAGGGCGCGGGCAGTTTCATCGTATGCGCGGGCGACTACGGCTGGCATCTCATCTATGTCACCTACGTATTCGACGGGCTCGACGTATACACCGACTGCAACTTCGGTGAGAGAATGAACACCGAAGGTACATTCGAATATGAATTCTATCAGTCGATAAAGTCCTCCGAACTCACCAGTGCGACCACCACGCTGCAGAGCAATCTCCTTCAGAACCTCTATCAGACCGATAAGTCTGTGGTAGTGTTCGAAGACAGGTTCAGCGACCTCACTAGTAACACTGCCGGCGGCAGCTCCACGTCTACCGGTTCCGGCAGCTCCACGAGCGGCTCGGGCAGCTCGGCGGCATAAAGTAACTACAATACGCGGCCCCGCGCACTTTTGTGCGCGGGGCCTTTGAATTTTTGGCGCATCCCGCGAATATATTTAGTAAAAACCATTGGGACGCGCGGTATGACGGTATTTCACGCATTGTTTTTGGGAATAGTACAGGGGCTTACTGAATTTTTGCCCGTATCCTCCAGCGGGCATCTCGTGCTCTTTCAGCGGCTGTTCAACCTGGATCTCGGGGGCGCAGATGTCTTTTTTGACCTGCTTCTTCATCTCGGCACGCTGCTTTCGCTCTGTATTGCAATGCGGCGCGACGTCTTCGCGCTTTTAAGGGCGCCGCGAAAGCTGGTGTATCTTTTTATCGCCTCCGTCCCCGCGGCTGCGGCTGGCATACTGCTCGGGGAGCTTGCGGACAGGACGTTTTCGTCAGGTTCGTTCCTGTTCATAGGCTTTGCGGCAACGGCTGCGCTGCTCACGGCGGCGCAGATCTCTTCGGCAAGGGCGAAAGCCGGGTTACCTATACGCGCCCGCCACGCCGCAGTCATGGGCGTTGCCCAGGCGGTAGCCATATTTCCCGGGGTGTCGCGCAGCGGGGCTACCGTGGCGGCAGGCCTGCTCTCGGGCGCGTACAGGGAAGAGTCGACGCGTTTTTCATTTCTGATGAGCATCCCCGTGATTGCGGGCGGGTTTGTCATAGAACTGTACAAACTTGTAACAGGCGGCACGTTCGCCGTTGCGGCGGCGTCTTCGCAGAATTTCGGGCTGTGCATAGCCGTCAGCGTGGCGGCCGCAGCGCTCTCAGGCCTTGTCGCCGTGAATATCATGCTCAGATGCGCGCTCAAAGCGCGATATACGCCGTTTATAATCTATTTGTGCCTGCTTGCCTGCGTATGCGCGGGACTGCACTTTTACGGGGTATTGTAAGTTCCGCCGTCGGGTTTTCCGAAATTGCCGCTCCGTTGGGGGGGGTGAGCGCCGCTCACGTGCGGTTTTTGAATATTCTGCCTCGATTTGGTTGCGTCCGTCCTACATAATAATATATAATCTATTGTGTAAAAAGCTTTGGCGGCCGCGGCCGCAACGGAGGAGTATGCAGGTCATCCTATCTGTGCAGAACCTGAAAAAGCAGTTCAGGCTCTCCTATAAACAACAGAGACTGCAAAAGACCGACAAAAAGGTTATAACGGCGGTGGACGGGCTTTCGTTCACTGCCAACAAGGGCGAGATCTTCGGATTGCTCGGCCCCAACGGCGCAGGCAAGACTACAACGCTCAGGATGCTCGCCACGCTCATCTCGCCCGATTCGGGCGACGCGCTGATCGATGGTTGCAGCATCGTAAAGCAGCCCGATAAAGTGCGCTCGAAAATAGGTTTCCTCACGGGCGAGCTCAAGCTGGAGGACTTCTTTACGCCCAACTATCTGTTCGACTTTTTCAGCGAACTCTACGGCGTGGAGGCAGGCGTGCGCGAGCAGAGGAAGCGCGGGCTCTTTGCCCGCTTCGGCATAGACAAGTTTGCCGAGGTAAAGCTCGCCAACCTGTCCACCGGCATGAAACAGAAGGTCTCGCTCGTGATATCGGTGGTGAACGACCCCGACTTCATAATCTTCGACGAACCTACGAACGGGCTCGACGTGCTCACCGCAAAGACGGTCACCGACTTTCTGCTCGAACTCAAGGCTCAGGGAAAGACGATAATCCTCTCGACGCACATCTTCAGCCTCGTCGAAAAGATCTGCGACCGCGTCGGCGTCATCATCGGCGGCAGGCTGGCGGCGCTCGGCACGGTGGAGGAGCTGACTGCGGGCAGGCCGCTCGAGGACGTGTTCTTCGACATATACGCCCGCACGGCGGGAGGCGAGGCATGAAGGGCATGTTGGCGATAATCAGAAAGGAGTTTGCCCGCTTTTTCCTGGACAGGCGCATGCTGCTCACCACCGTTATATTGCCGGGCGTGCTCATCTACCTCGTGTATACGCTCATGGGCACGTTTATCTCCGGTCTGGCCGCGGGCGACGAAAGTTATTCGGCTGCGGTACGCAACATGCCGCAGAGCGTTTCGGTATATTTTCAGGGCGGCCCGATAGAGATAACCGCCGCCGAAGGCGACGACGAGCAGTATAAGGAACGTGTGCGCGAAGGCTCGCTGGACATCTATGTCGTATTTCCGGAAGACTTCGAAGAAGTCATACAGGGCGCCGGCGGGGCGGATTACGCCGCCCCGAACATAGAGATCTACTACAACTCGGCCGAAGAAGGCTCTGCTGCCGCGTATTCGGCGTTTGCCGCCGTGCTTGACGCCTACGAGCAGGCCATCTCCAACGTATTCAACGTCAACCGGGGAGAAGGATACGACCTCGGTTCGGTGCAGTCGGTAACGACCTCCGTTCTCAGCGCCGTCGTTCCCATGGTATTGCTCGTGCTGCTGTTCAGCGGCTGCATGGCGGTAGCCCCCGAATCCATCGCGGGTGAAAAGGAGAGGGGAACGTTCGCCACGATGCTGGTCACGCCGGTAAAGCGCTCGCACATAGCCGTAGGCAAGATCATAAGTTTAAGCTGCATTTCTCTGCTGAGCGGAGTTTCCAGCTTCCTAGGGCTTATATTGTCGCTTCCCAATCTCATGAACGGCGTGCTCGACGGCATGGACCTCTCGATGTTCGGTTTCGGCCACTATGCCGCGCTGCTCGGTGTAATGCTGACGACCGTGCTGTTGCTTGTCGCCGCGATATCGTGCGTGTCCGCCCTGGCAAAGAGCGTGAAAGAGGCCAACAGTTACGTCGGTCCGATGAATATAATCGTGTTGGTAGTGGGGTTGCTCTCTTCTTTCGGGGGCGGCGGTTCGCCGTTTTTGTACCTGATACCGGTATATAACAGCGCGATGATGATAACCGACGTCATGTCGCTTGCCGTCTCGCCGCTCGCTTTGGTATTTACGCTGCTTTCAAACATAGCGTTTGCGTGCGGGCTCGTGTTCCTGCTCACCCGGATGTTCAAAAGCGAAAGGATAATGTTCAACAGATAAGGCAAAAGCGCCGTCTGCAAACGCAGACGGCGCTTCGATGTTCAAAAAAACTGTGCAGGTCCCTTTTGCCGCGGCAGACCGAAGCGTTAAACCCTGCAGGTGACTCCCGCAAAGCTACCTTATGGCACACCTTCGGACTGTTTAGTGCTGCTATATCCCTATCCTGACACGGTTCGCAGCTTCCGGTTGCATAAGACCTTGCGATCGACGCCCCTTACGGGGCGCAGCCTTCCATCTGCCGCGTCGGGAGGGACCATTCGGCCCTGCTGTAGCGGATTGCAGGTACAGGGCACCGCTAACTCCCCGCCTAGCACAGCTATATCATTTTAGCAAAAAAAGCCCGTTATTGCAAGCAATTACTTTATTTTTTTGCGCAAAATATGTATTGGCTTGACTTTTTATGCGGCTTGGCATAAAATTTAATCCTACAATGCAACAAGGAGAAAATAATATGGCGGAAAATTGTTCGCACGACTGCGGCTCGTGCGGTGAAGACTGTCCTTCCCGTTCGGGCGCAAGCCTCAAAAAGCAGCCGCATGCCATGAGCGACATAAAGCATGTAATTGCCGTAGTCAGCGGCAAGGGCGGCGTAGGCAAATCCATGACGTGCGCGCTGCTCGCCGCGGCTTCGCAGGCAAAGGGCAACGTCACGGCGGTGATGGATGCCGACATAACCGGCCCGTCTATCCCCAGGATGTTCGGCGTGCACGAACGCGCCCGCGGCGATGAAACCGGCATACTTCCCTGTGTTAGCGGCGAGGGCGTGCAGATGATGAGCATGAACCTGCTGCTTGAAAACGAGGACGACCCCGTGGTATGGCGCGGCGCGCTCATATCCGGCACCGTGCTCCAGTTCTGGACGGACGTGATATGGCAGGGCGTGGACTACATGTTCGTGGATATGCCGCCGGGAACGGGCGACGTGCCGCTCACGCTCTTCCAGAGCATCCCGCTCGACGGTATAGTCGTTGTGACCACGCCGCAGGATCTGGTGGGCATGATAGTTTCCAAGGCGATAAACATGGCTCAGATGATGAACGTGCCCATCTTGGGCATAGTCGAAAATATGAGCTACATCACCTGCCCCGACTGCGGCAGAAAGATAAACATATTCGGAGAGAGCGTCGCCGACGCTATCGCGCTCGAACACGGTATTTCCGCCGTTGCAAAGGTGCCCGTCGACCGCGAACTGACTCTCGCCGCCGATTCGGGGAAGATAGAGTCGGTAAAGAACAACTACCTTGCCGCGTTTTTCGACAAGATAGCGGAGGAAGTTCAAAAAAACTCTCGTAAGTAAAAAGTATCCCTGCGGCGCAAAAGCCGCAGGGAAATCTTTATGCGTCGCCCTTCTTTTCGGGCAGAAATTTCCAGTACCGCACGGGCATGTAGCCCTTCATCTGTCTTTCGTGCGGGCGCTCTTTTATATTCACGCTGGAGTAGTACTTTCTCCACAGATTTTCGAACGTCTGCTCGTATTCCGAAAGATAGACCTCGGCTTCGCCGACTTCCGCCATGAACCACTCGTTCCCGTCGCACATTGCGGCCTTTTTGCGCCTGATGTCGTGTATCACGAACGGCTGCGCGCCCAGCCGCGCCTTAAAGTGCGGCGCTATCAGGTCTGTTATGTCGTTGTCGGGCGAATAGGGCGCATACAGCGCGCCGCTTGCCGTCTCCATGAACCGCAAAAATCCCTTCATGTTGTGCAGTTCGCCCGTGACCCGCCCGATTATTTCGTTCATCTCTATCACGGCGGGCAGCGACAGCATCTTCCGTACGGGCCGCCCCTTCTGCACGAGCAGTCTTACGTATTCGAATGCTGCCTGTTCTTTCAGCCCTTCGTTGCTGCGCAGCGCAAGGTCTATGTCGCCGGCGGCGTATTTGTCTATGCTGTCTATCCTCTTTCTCACCCGTGCCGCCTTGGCGTCGTCCGCCGTCACGTCGGTCACCTCGCTGTCCAGCCCCAGCTGCATGTCGCGCGAAGTTATCATGCTGTCTTTATATCTGTAAGCGTCGAACACCGCGGTGTAAAAGCCTGTCGCGGTCCCGTCGGTCATAAATATCTTCATAGCTGCCCCGTAAGGGCGCCGATGGCGTCGGAGGGGGTGGAGAACATCGAAAGCTGCTCAGCGCTCCCGCCCGGGCGGCTTCTCTCGTCGATCATCAGCGCCGTGCGCACTGCCTCGCCCTCCGCGCCGTAAAATTTGCCCTTACAAGTTATAAAGTGCCTCGCCCGCTTCAGAACTATGCGCATTTTTGCAAGATTATCGAAATCGAGCTTTGCAAACCGCCTCGCTTCGGTTATTTTGTATGCGCTCTTCGCTCCTATCCCGGGCACGCGCAGCAGCATCTCCAGCGGCGCGGTGTTTATCTCTACGGGAAAAAGATGCATATTTTTAAGCGCCCACGCACACTTCGGGTCGTAATCCTCGCTCAGGTTTTCGCCCTCTCCGCAAAGTTCGTTCACGTCAAACCCGTAAAAGCGAAGCAGCCAGTCCGCCTGGTAAAGCCTGTGCTCGCGCAGCAGCCCCGTCGGCTTGGCCGGCAGCAACGGGCTTGCCACCACCGGTATATACGAAGAGTAGTATACGCGCTTGAGCCCCAGCCTGCGGTAGAGGTATTCTGTCAGCCGCAGTATCTGCCCGTCGCTCTCGGGCGAGGCTCCCACTATCATCTGCGTGGTCTGCCCGGCCGGCAGTACCATGCCCTTTTTCACCTTGTTTTCCCTGTCGCAGGCTATGGCCGACTGCAACCTCTTCATCGGCGTAAGCAGGCTGTCCCTGTTCTTCTGCGGGGCGAGCAGTCTGAGCGATTTTTCCGATGGCAGCTCTATGTTGTAGCTCATTCTGTCGGCGTAGCGCGCCGCCTTCATCATCAGCTCCCTGTCCGCCCCGGGTATGCCCTTCAGGTGTATGTACCCGTTGAAGTTGTAAAGTTTGCGCAACCTCACCACCGTTTCGGTGAGCAGCTCCATCGTTCTGTCGGGCGTGTCGAACACCGCCGAGGAGAGGAACAGGCCCTCGATGTAGTTGCGCTTGTAAAAGTTTATTGTAAGCCTGCACACTTCGTCGGGCGTTATCCTTGCCCGCTCCGTACCCGAAGAGCGCCTGTTGGGGCAGTACTCGCAGTCGTACAGACATTCGTTGCTCATAAGGATTTTAAGCAGGGAGATGCATCTTCCGTCGGGAGTAAAGGAGTGGCAAATGCCCCCGACGGAAGCGTTCCCCAACCCGCCCGCGCGGTTCGCCCGTTTTGAACCGGAGGACGAGCAGGATACGTCGTATTTAGCGCTTTCCGTCAATATCTGTAGCGTGTGAGCGTCCAACATAGCTGTATCCCTGCCTTGTAAGCGCGGCCATAAAAACCCGAACAGGCTGCGCAAACATTTGTTTAACAGGATTATAACACTGCCGCGGTGTTTTGTCAAACGTTTGTTTGTTATTTTTTATGTAAAATTTTCCGTCTTTGCGGCGGAGGAGGGATATGTGCAATTTTCACAAGTTTTTCATTGATGCTTTAAGCAAATCTAATAATATTGTGATATTTATGTTTCAGAAGATAACCTGCAAGGTTAAAAATAATTAACGACACCTTAAAGGCGGAATTTATTATGAAAGTACTTATTGTTGACGATGAAGAGATGATACGCAACGTGCTCAAGGAGTATGTGGAGTTCGAGGGCAACGAGGCTTTCGAGGCGACCGACGGCATGGAGGCCGTGCGCATGTGCCGCGACAACGACTACGACATCATCCTGATGGACGTGATGATGCCCAAGCTCGACGGTTTCTCTGCCGTCAAAGAGATAAGAAAGACCAAGGACATCCCCGTAATAATGCTCTCTGCGCGCGGCGAGGAGTACGACAAGCTGTTCGGCTTCGAGATAGGCGTCGACGACTATGTAACCAAGCCTTTCTCGCCCAAGGAGGTGATGGCTCGAATAAACGCCGTCACCAAGCGCAGGAGCGCCGGCAAGGAAGAGCCCAAGAACGACGTGTATAAGTTCGAGGGGCTCACCATCGACATGGCGGGCAGGAACGTCTACGTCGACGGCAAAAAGGCGGAACTTACCCCCAAGGAATACGAGATACTGTTCTACTTCGTAAAGAACAGGGGCATAGCGCTCACCCGCGAAAAGCTTCTCATGGATGTCTGGGGTTTCGATTTCTACGGCGACGACAGAACGGTGGATACCCATATCAAGATGCTGCGCAGCAATCTCAAACAGTACAGGAAGTTCATAGTTACTTTAAGGGGACTGGGATACAAGTTTGAAGTCTGAAAAAAAGAGGCTCCGCAGGCTGAGGAGCCTCAACATTACGCTCTGGAAAAATTTCTGCTTTCTTGCATTTTTTACCATACTGCTCGTGGGCGTGATCTGTTACCTGATAGTGCAGGGTTCTATAACGACCTACACTCAGGACAAGATACGCGGCGTAGGCATGTCGGTCAGCGGCGAACTCAACAAAGTAGCCGGCAATGCCAATCTTGCCACGCTGTTTGCCGCAGATGAGTATATAGAAAAGGAGGCATTCGATAATAACGTGAATATCGCCGTCATTACGCCTGACGGCGGTATCGTGCTGCCCGTTCCTCAACGCATGAGCGACAGCGAGCGCGAATACTGGCAGGACGTGCACGACGGGATAATAGACAGGATTTCGGAGTTCGAAGGCAACAGCATACAATTTGTCACAGGAAATGTGTTTACTTATGCCGAATTTACCATGTTCGCCGCTGATTCGGATGCCCCAAACTATATAGCCGTACGTTATTCCATGGATGTGGCAAGGGGCACGATGGGCTTTGTGTCGCGCTATATGATAATTATAGGCATCCTTGTGATCCTGATCGCGTTCCTTATCTCGTACAGCATGGCACAGAAGATCTCCGATCCGCTCAAAAGTCTCACCGCCTCGGCAAACAGGATGGCTAAGGGCGACTACGACGTAAAATTTGCCTCGGCAGACTATCAGGAGATGGTGCAGCTTTCGGATGCGCTGAATTATGCCTGCGCCGAAATAAAGAAGTCGGACAGCTTTCAGAAGGAACTGCTCGCCAATGTCTCGCACGACCTTAAAACGCCTCTTACGATGATAAAGGCTTACGCCTCCATGATAAAGGAGATCTCCGGCGACGACCCCGAAAAGCGCAACAAGCACCTGCAGGTGATAATCGACGAATCGGACAGGCTTGCGGAGCTCGTGAACGACGTGCTCAACATGTCAAAGATAAGTTCGGACATCAACCAGATCAACAAAAAGGTGTTCAACCTCACCGACTATCTCTACGGCATAATGCAGAAGTTCGAATACCTGCGCGACATGCAGGGATACAACTTCGTGGTCGATATAGATCCCGACATATACACCTGTGCCGACGAGGGCAAGATAGGTCAGGTGCTCTACAACCTCATATCCAACGCCGTCAATTACACCGGCGAGGACAAGACGGTGTACGTCAGCCTTAAACACGTTCAGGAGAGCGGCCGCGTGCGCTTTACCGTGCGCGATACGGGCAAAGGCATATCCAAGGAAGATCTGCCCTCCATATGGAACAGGTACTACCGCGTAAAGGAGACGCACGCCCGCCCCGTGAAGGGCACAGGCCTCGGCCTGCCTATAGTAAAGACCATACTCGAAAAGCACTCCTTCGACTTCGGCGCCGATTCCGAACTCGGCAAGGGCAGCACGTTCTGGGTCGACTTCCCCGTCGTTCCGCCCGAACTCCCCGAAGCCGCCGCCGTACAGAAACAGTAACTCAGCATCGCATATCCGAAAGCTCCGCGCAGTGCGGGGCTTTTGGTTTGCACGATAAAATATTACAAAACAAATGTTTATTTTTTGCATGCCGGGCAAGGTGCGCAAAGTTGTTGTAAAACTTTTTGTTTGGGTTTATAATTAACAAGGGTTTTTATGGATTTCAGGTTACATTCAAAATTTCAGCCGACAGGCGATCAGCCGCAGGCTATAAAATCGCTCACGGAGGGGGTGCTCGACGGCATACGCACCCAGGTGCTCCTCGGCGTCACGGGCAGCGGCAAGACGTTCACCATGGCAAACGTCATCAAAAACATACACCGCCCGACCCTCGTCATTGCGCACAACAAGACGCTCGCCGCCCAGCTGTGCAACGAATTCCGCGAATTTTTCCCCGAAAACAGGGTGGAGTACTTCGTGTCGTACTACGATTACTACCAGCCCGAGAGCTACATACCCTCTACCGATACATATATCGAAAAGGATATGAGTCTCAACGACGAGATAGATAAGCTGCGCAACTCCGCCACAGCCTCGCTCGGCGAACGGCGGGACGTGATAGTGGTCGCCTCGGTGTCGTGCATATACGGCCTGGGCGCGCCCGAAGAGTATTTCAGGCTGGCGATCTCGCTGCGCCCCGGCATGGAGATGGAGCGCGACGCGCTGCTGCGCAGACTGGTAGAGATTCAGTATTCGCGCAAGGACATAGACTTTCAGCGCTCGTCCTTCCGCGTGCGCGGCGACATAGTAGAGATCTTCCCCGCAGGCAACTCCGAAGTTGCGGTGCGCGTGGAGTTCTTCGGCGACGAGATAGACAGGATCTGCGAGGTGGACGCGCTCACGGGCACGGTGATATCCGAGCTGAAACACGTCTGCATATTCCCCGCCAGCCACTATGCCGTGGGCACCGACAGGCTGGAACACGCGCTCTCGATGATGGAGCGCGACATGAACGACGAGGTGAAGGCCTTCCGCGACGCCGGCAAGCCGCTTGAAGCCGAAAGATTGCAGCAGCGCACCACCTTCGACCTCGAGATGATACGCGAGATAGGTTATTGCAGCGGCGTGGAGAATTACAGCAGGTATTTCGACGGCAGAAGCCCCGGCGAGCCCTCGTTCACCCTGCTCGACTATTTCCCCGCGGGTCAGTTCCTCGTATTCATCGACGAGAGCCACATGACCATTCCGCAGATCCGCGCCATGTACCGCGGCGACAGGAGCAGGAAAGAGAACCTCGTGAATTACGGTTTCCGCCTGAAATCGGCGTACGATAACCGCCCGCTCACCTTCGAAGAGTTCGACGCCCGCGTGCCGCAGCTCATCTGCGTCTCCGCCACGCCCGCGCCCTACGAGCTGGAGCAGTCGGGCAACACCGTCGAACAGCTGATACGTCCCACGGGGCTTCTGGACCCGACGGTGGAGGTGCAGCCCACCAAGGGGCAGATAGACGACCTGCTCGGAGAGGTGAACAAGGTCGTTGCGGAGGGCGGCAGGGTGCTCGTCACCACGCTCACCAAGCGCATGGCCGAGAGCCTTACCGACTACCTCAAAGAACATTCCCTCAAAGTGCGGTATATGCACAGCGACATAGACGCGCTCGAGCGAATCGACATAATCAACGGCCTGCGCAGCGGCGAATTCGACGTGCTCTGCGGCATAAACCTTTTAAGGGAGGGGCTCGACCTTCCCGAAGTAAAGCTCGTCGCCATTCTCGACGCCGATAAAGAGGGCTTTTTGCGCAGCGAAACGGCGTTCATACAGACGATAGGCCGCGCGGCGCGCAACGCCGAGGGCAGGGTGATAATGTACGCCGACAGCGTAACGGGCAGCATGCGCAGGGCGATAGACGAGACCGAGCGCCGCCGCAGGATACAGGACGAATACAACAGGGCGCACGGAATAACGCCCCGGACGATAATAAAGGAAGTAAAGAGCACCATAGGCATCACGGGCAAAAAGAAGCCCGGAGAGGACATAAAGGCTGCCGACATCCCCGCGGAGATCGAAAAACTTAAGGCGCTCATGGCGGTGGCCTCCGCACAGCTCGACTTCGAGCGGGCGATAGAGATACGCGATACGATCAACGCATTGAAGAAACGCATGCGCACGGCCGGAAGGGACGTCCCCAAAAAGTAAAGGCATGAAAGAAGAAATTTTTGTTAAAGGCGCAAAGGAAAATAACTTAAAGAATATAGACGTTCACATACCCCGCAACACGCTCACGGTGTTCACGGGGCTTTCCGGCAGCGGAAAATCCACGCTCGCCTTCGACACCATCTTCGCCGAAGGGCAGCGCAGGTATATCGAAAGCCTTTCGTCTTACGCCCGACAGTTCCTCGGCCAGATGGAAAAGCCCGACGTGGAGCTCATCGAGGGACTTTCACCCGCGATCTCCATCGACCAGAAGACTACGTCGCACAACCCGCGTTCAACCGTGGGCACGGTGACGGAGATCTATGACTATTTCAGGCTGCTGTTCGCGCGCGTCGGCATACCTCACTGCCCCAAGTGCGGCAGGGAGATACGCAAGCAGTCCGTCGACGAGATCGCAGACCGCGTGATGTCGCTGCCCGAAAAGACGAAGATAATGGTGGAGGCGCCCATAGCGCGCGGCAAAAAGGGGGAATTTGTAAAGGAACTCGCCTCGCTGAAAAAGAGCGGTTACGGCAGGGTGAAGATAGACGGCGCCGTCTACGATCTGCAGGAGGAGATCCGCCTCGAAAAGAACATCCGCCATACCATATCGGTCGTGGTGGACAGGCTGGTTATAAAGGAGGGCATATTGAAGCGCCTCACCGACAGCCTGGAAAACGCGCTGAAACTTGGCAACGGGCTGGTCATCATCGACAGCGGCGATAAGGAGGAACTGTATTCTTCCAACTACGCCTGCCCCGACTGCGGCATATCCATAGAGGAGATAGAGCCGCGCCTATTTTCTTTCAATACGCCGTGGGGTGCCTGCCCCGAATGTTCGGGCCTGGGCTTCAGACAGGTAGTCGACCCCGACCTCATCTGTCCGGACAAGAACAAGACCCTGCGCGAGGGGGCGATAAAGATAAGCGGCTGGAACCTCGACAGTTCCACCGTCACGCAGATGTATATAAACTCGCTTGCAAAGCACTATAACTTTTCGCTCGACGTGCCCGTCAAAGACCTGCCCGAGGGCGTGTACGACATGCTCATGTACGGCAACGGCGGCGAGCAGGTTGAGCTTGCCTACAACGCCTACCGCTTTTCCGGCAGTTACAAGACGGCGTGGGAGGGCTTTGCCAACAACCTGCAGCGCCGCTACAATCAGACCTCGTCAGACAGCGTAAAGTGGGATATAGAGCGTTACATGCGCGTCACAGACTGCCCCGCGTGCCACGGAAAGCGCCTCAAAAAGGAGGCCTTGGCCGTCACTGTGGGCGGCAAAAATATCGCCGAGGTGTGCGATATGGCGGTGGATGATTTAGGCTCGTTTACCGACTTTTCTTTCTTCACGCCCACCGAGCACATGATAGCCGACAGCATCGTAAAGGAGATAGACAACAGGCTGAGCTTCCTCAAAAACGTCGGCCTTGGCTATCTTACGCTCTCGCGCAGCGCCGCCACCCTCTCCGGCGGCGAAAGTCAGCGCATAAGGCTTGCCACGCAGATAGGCAGCGCGCTCACGGGGGTGCTCTACATCCTCGACGAGCCGAGCATCGGCCTTCACCAGCGCGACAACGAAAAGCTGCTCAACTCCCTCAAAGGCCTGCGCGACCTCGGCAATACGCTGATCGTGGTAGAGCACGACGAAGACACGATGCGCGCCGCCGACTATATAGTGGACATAGGCCCCGGGGCGGGCGTGCACGGCGGCGAGGTGGTGGCGTGCGGCACCGTGCAGGACATAATGAGCGAGCCGCTCTCGATAACGGGCGACTACCTTTCGGGCAGGCGCAGGATAGAGGTCCCCACGGTGCGTAAGCAGCCGGACGGAAGATATCTTACCGCAACGGGGTGCAGGCAGAACAACCTGAAGGGTATAGACGTCAGCATACCCGCGGGGCTGATCACCGTGGTTACGGGCGTCTCGGGCTCGGGCAAGTCCAGCCTCGTGAACGAAATAATCTATCCATACCTTGCAAACAACCTCAACGGCGCGCGCCAGCCGCAGGGCAAGTTCGACAAAATAGAGGGGATTGAAAATTTCGATAAGGTCATAGCCATCGACCAGCAGCCCATAGGCCGCACGCCCCGTTCCAATCCTGCGACGTATACGGGCGTATTCACCATGATACGCGAGCTGTTCGCCGCCACTCCCGATGCAAAGGAGCGCGGCTACAAAAGCGGCAGGTTCTCCTTCAACATTAAGGGCGGCAGGTGCGAACACTGCGAGGGCGGCGGCATCATACAGATCGAGATGCACTTCCTGCCCGATATCTACGTCCCCTGCGAAGTGTGCGGCGGCAAGCGCTATAACCGCGAGACGCTGGAAGTAAAGTACAAGGGCAAGTCGATAGCCGACGTGCTCGATATGACGGTGGAGGACGCCGCCGAATTTTTCAGGCCGATAAGCTCCATCTACAACAAGCTCTCCACGCTCGTAGACGTGGGGCTGGGCTATATAAAGCTCGGGCAGAGCGCGACCACGCTCTCCGGCGGCGAGGCGCAGAGGGTAAAGCTAGCCACAGAGCTCTCCCGCCGCAGCACGGGCAAGACGTTCTATATTCTGGACGAACCCACCACCGGCCTGCATACCTACGACGTAGACAAGCTCATAAGAATTCTCGCCCGCCTGCGCGAGAGCGGAAATACGGTGCTCATCATCGAACACAATCTCGACGTCATAAAGACTGCCGACTGGATAATCGACCTCGGCCCCGAAGGGGGCGACAAGGGCGGCACTGTGATAGCCTGCGGCACTCCCGAACAGATCGCAGAGCGGCCCGAAAGTTATACCGGTCAGTTCCTCAAAAAGGTGCTTGGCAGCTGAGCGGCATATTCCGGGCAAAACGATAGTACAATGTCACGCATAATGCGCTGATTTAATGGTAAAAAGGAGGCGTTCAGCCTCCTTTTTACGTTATCGCGGCGCATGTAAACAGTTGTTGCGAATTTTTATGTTTTTGTTGCTTGCAAATTTTGATTTCCGGCGTTTCTGCCGCATGGCTTGCGGTGCTGGCATGCGGGCTTTACGGCAGCGTTACGATACCTGTATTTTTGATTGCGGGCATATGCCTGGTGCTATATATACTTGTGGGAGTATTTGTCAATGTTGCATGCTCATGCAAAAAAAAGATACCAAAAATTAAACGGAGAAAAGCCGCGGCGCTGTGCGCCGCGGCTTTCTTGTCAAAAAAAGATTTACGGGAATATGCTGATAGTAATTCTGTGTAAAGGAGAATGTCATGCCGCCTCTTTCCGTAAACAAACCTTACCCCGATGTCAACGAACTCTGCCCTGATGCCCGGTCGCTGCGCATAATTTCGCCCGCGTATGCAGGCGCCGCCGGCGAGCTGAACGCCGTGCTGCTCTATACCTATGCAGGCCTGCTGTTCAGAAGGGAGGGCTATGCCGACTTTGCCGAGGCCATCGGCGGGATCGCCATCGCCGAAATGGTGCACCTGAAACTGCTGGGCGGCGCGATAACCGCCCTCGGCGCCGCGCCCGTGTTCACCGCAAATCCGCCCTGTCTGTTCAACTTCTACTCTTCAAAATACGTAGTGTATTCGCGCACCCTTGTCAACATCGCCGAGGACGGCGTGCGGGCGGAAAAGCAGGCGATACGCGCCTACGAACGCATGCTCGGCATGCTTAAAAACGTAAGGGTGAGCGAGCTGATCGAACGGATCGTCGAGGACGAAAGGCTGCACCTTGCCGAGTGGGAAAAAATTTTGAAAGCCGTTAAAAGTTGACATAACCTGCGGCATAATATAAAATTATGTTATGCATTCCGACGTAGCAATAATAGGCGGAGGGGCATCGGGGCTGGCTGCCGCGGCGCTCCTCTGCCGTACGACTAAACTCGATATAGCGCTCATAGAGGGCGGCGGCCGCCTCGGCAAAAAGCTGGCGGCAAGCGGAAACGGGCAGGGGAATATCTCCAACGCGCACATTTCGGCGCAAAACTATCACGGTTCGGGCGCCGCGCGGGCATACGATATCATCTCGTGTTTTGGCAAGGTCTATGAACGCATCTTTTACGGAAGGTTTACCTGCGACGAGCGCGGCAGGATATATCCCGCGGGCAGGCAGGCCTCCGCGCTGTCCGACTGCCTCATAGCAGAGGTAAGGCGCGGCGGGGTCAACGTGCTTACGGGCGCAAGGGTCGTCTCGCTGGAAAAGGGCGGGCAGTTTGTGCTGCGCCTTTCAGACGGCTCTTCCATGACGGCGAAATATGTGGTCATGTGCGTGGGCGGCAAGGCGCAGAAGCAGTTCGGCACCGACGGTTCGTCGTATGCGCTCGCCCGTGCGTTCGGGCACAGGATAACGCCGCTCTTCCCCTCGCTCGTGCAGCTGAAAACGGACGTCGCGCACATAAAGACGCTGCGCGGCATACGCGCCGACTGCAACGTGCGGGCGGTCGCAGAGGACGGCGGCGAGATGTCTGCGCGCGGCGATGTGATCTTCACCGATTACGGGGTCTCCGGCAACGCCGTCTTTTCAGTCTCGCCTGTGTTTGCGGGCAGCCGCGGCAAAATCTGTATAGGCTTTGCGCCCGGCATATCCGAGGAGGAGCTCGCGGCGGACATCCGCCTGAAACAGTCGCTCGGCTACGAAAGGAGCGAGGTGCTTGCGCTCACCCTCAACAATCAGATAGGCAGGGCGATAGTCAGGCGGGCAGGCTCCGGTGACGCCGCCGTTATAGCGCACACGGCAAAGAATTTCACGCTCGAAGTCAACGGCACTCTCGGATTCGACTACGCGCAGGTAACGCGCGGCGGCGTCGATATGTCGGACGTGAACGACGACCTCGAAAGCGCGCTCTGCCCCGGGCTGTTCTTTGCGGGCGAGGTGCTGGACGTCGACGGCGACTGCGGCGGGTACAACCTTACATGGGCATTTGCTTCGGCGGCGCGCGTAGCGGAGGCCATAGCTGGCAGGCAGATATGATAAAGCGTATCGACAACATAAAACTTGCCGCGGACAAGGGCGAGGACAAGCTCCGCGAGATCGTAAAAAAGAGGGCGGGCGGCAGGCTCGGCTATTTCAGGATACTTAAAAAATCGTTGGATGCGCGCGACAAGGAAAATATCTTCTGGCTGTATTCCGTAGCGTATTCCGAACATAGCGAAAAGGATGAAAGGCCGCCCCTGGAGAGATTGAAGAATGCGCCGCGCGTGTGCATAATAGGCAGCGGGCCGGCGGGGCTGTGCTGCGCCGTAAGGCTGTGCGAGCGCGGCTATTCGCCCGTGATAATAGAGCGCGGCGGCAGCGTGGAGGAGCGCGAACTTGCGACGCGCGTCTTCTTTTCGGAGCGCAGGCTCGACGAGGAGTGCAACGTGCAGTTCGGCGAGGGCGGCGCGGGGACCTTTTCAGACGGAAAGCTGAACACGCAGACGAAGGACGGGTTCAACCGCGACGTGCTGGAAATTTTTGCCCGCTTCGGCGCGCCGGAGGAAATTTTATATCTCAATAAGCCGCACATCGGCAGCGACAGGCTGAAAGACGTGCTCAAAAATATCCGCCGCTATATCCAAAGCTGCGGCGGAAAATTTCTGTTCAACTGCAAATTTACAGGTTTCACGGCAAGGGAGGGCGCGCTTAAAACGGTGATCTGCCGCAATACGCGCAGCGGCGAAGAGTTCGAACTCGAAGCGGCCGCCGCAGTGCTCGCCGTGGGCCATTCCGCGCGCGACACCTTCCGCATGCTGCATGAAAGCGGCGTTGCCATGGAGCCGCGCGACTTTGCGGTGGGCGTAAGGGTGGAGCACCTCGCGGGGAGCATAAGCCTTGCGCAGTACGGCAGGTTTGCTAAGTTTTTGCCCGCCGCCGACTACAAGCTGGTATCGCACGCGCACGAGCGCACGGTGTTCACATTCTGCATGTGCCCCGGCGGCGTCGTTATCCCTGCGGCGAGCGAGCGGGGCGGAGTGGTGGTCAACGGCATGAGCGACTTTGCCCGCGACGGAGCAAATTCCAATTCCGCGCTCATGGTGCAGCTGAGCCGCGCCGACTTCGGCGGCGGACTGTTCGACGGCATGGAATTTCAGCGCAGGCTGGAACGCGCGGCGTTCGCGGCGGGCGGGGGCGATTACAGGGCGCCCTGCCAGCGCTTCGGCGACTTCCTGCGGGACAGGCCGTCGGATTCGTTCGGTTCGGTAAGGCCTACCTACGCCGCGGGCGTTAACTTTGCGCCCCTTTCGCAGGTGCTGCCCGCCGTGGCCGTGAGCGCGCTCAAAGCCGCCGTCCCCGACATGGCAAGGCGGCTGCACGGCTTCGACGACGCGGACGCGCTGCTCACAGGCGTCGAATCGCGCTTTTCCTCTCCCGTGCGCATCCTGCGGGGCGCAGACAGGCAGAGCGTTACGGTAAAAAATCTGTACCCGTGCGGCGAGGGCAGCGGCTATTCGGGCGGCATAACCAGCTCGGCCGCGGACGGCATACGTACGGCGGAATATCTGTATGAACTGCATAAAATTTAGCAGATCATTAAAAAGCTATGCGCTTTTCATATATCAAACACATTGAACGGCTATAATTTTATCGTAACAGCGGAAAGATGCCTGTTGCGGAATGCTCACACTCAACTTTTTTCATATTCTCTCGAGGGGACTGCGCCACAGCGCAGTCCCCGCCCTTTTACAAAAAGCCGCCGCGGCGCATTGATATGCGCCGCGGCGTTGCCGTTATCTCATGTTAATTTTTTCAGATGGTCTCAACGCTTATAAGGTTTGCGTTGCCGCTCTTGCCGTTGGGTTTGCCGCCGGTAAGCACTATCTTGTCGCCCTTCTTAACCAGCCCCGTCGCCATGGCGGCGCACTTGCCGAAGTGGAAGAGCACGTCTACGGAGGAGAACTCCTCGCTCATCACGGGTATAACGCCCCAGCTCAAAGCCAGTTTCCTGTATGCGCGCTCGTCGGTGGTCATGCCTATTATGTCTATCATCGGGCGGAAGCGCGAAACGAGCTTTGCCGTGTATCCAGAGCGGGTGCATGCCACTATCAGCCTTGCGCCTATGTCCTGTGCCAGCGTGCACGCCGAGTGCGACAGCGCCTCGGAAAGGTTCTTTATGTGGTAATCTTCGGGCTTGATGTAGTTGATGTACTGAGTGTTTGCCTCGGCCTGTTCGGCTATCCTTGCCATCGCCCTTACGGCCTCTACGGGGTGGTCGCCCGCCGCGGTCTCGCCGGAGAGCATTATGGCGGAGGAGCCGTCGTAAACGGCGTTGGCTACGTCGGAGATCTCTGCGCGCGTGGGGCGGGGGTTCTTTATCATCGACTCCAGCATCTCGGTCGCGGTGATGGAGCGCTTGCCCTGTATGCGGCACTTGTGGATTATCATCTTCTGTATGTTGGGCACTTCCTCGAATGGTATCTCCACGCCAAGGTCGCCGCGCGCTACCATTATGCCGTCGCTCGCTTCAAGTATCTCGTCTATGTTGTTCACGCCTGCGCGGCTCTCGATCTTGGCGATTATCTCTATGTCGCCTTCGGGCGAGCCGCACTCTTTCAGCCAGTTCCTTATATCTATTATGTCCTGCGCGCGCGAAACGAACGAGCACGCGATGTAATCTATGCCCAGCTTTACGCCGAAGGCGATGTCTGATTTATCCTGTTCGGAGAGGTACACCATGTCGAGGTTCTTGTCGGGGAAGAACATCGACTTCCTGTTGGAAAGTTCGCCGCCCACGATGGTCTTGCAGATGACCTCGGGCTTTTTTACTTTCAGTACTTCGAATATCATCAGCCCGTCGTTGAGCAGCACCTTGTCGCCCGGTTTGAGCTGTTCGCATATTCCGTCGAACGATACCGAAACTTTGCTTTGATCGCCCTCTATCTTCTCGGTGGTGAATGTGAACGTGTCGCCGTCGTTTAAGAAGATCTTGCCGTCCTTGAAGGTGCCTATCCTGAATTCCGGGCCCTTCGTGTCGAGCATGATGGCGATAGGCGCGTTCTTCCTTGCGCGCACGCGCTTTATCTTTTCGATCTTGTCGGCCTGCTCTTCATAAGTGCCGTGCGAAAAGTTGATCCTCGCAACGTTCATGCCTGCGTCGATAAGGTCTGAAATGGTCTCCTCGGTGTCGCTGGCGGGGCCGAGTGTGCAGATGATTTTGGTTTTTTTCATTTACAACTCCTGAAATAAAATTCTGTACCGCATATATTTTAAGATAATTTTGCCGAAAAAGCAATTAGTTTTGCCGAAAAAGAAATTAGTCGGTAAAAATAGTTACAAAAATTTTTCAAGTATGTTACAATCTATGTATCCGAGTCGGTTATACGGTCGCGGGCCGCGAAAGCGGCGTGAGGAAAGTCCGAGCATCGCAGGGCAATGATGCCTGCTAACGGCAGGAGGAGGCGACTCCAAGGAAAGTGAACAGAAATACACCGCAGCGCTTTGCTGTAAGGTTGGAATGGCGAGGTAAGAGCTCACCGTCGCCCCGGTAACGGGGCGAGCCAATTAAACCCCATCTGATGCAAGATTGGAACGGGGGCTGCATTGAATTGCAGGGCTGCCCGTCCGCTCCCGTTCGTTAATATCGCTTTAACTTGCCGGTGACAGCAAGTATAGATAGATGACCGTACACGACAGAACTCGGCTTACAGACCGGTCTCGGATTGCGCCGCGGCAACTTTGTTGCCGCGGCGTCTGTATTTTATACCGTCTTTACCGTAAAATCGTATTCGGGCGCTTCGCCGAAGATGAGCGCGCGCACGAAGTCGGCGCGCCTGTCGGCCGCATAGCACCTTTCCGCCGCCGTTTCGGGCATGCCACGCCCCGCCGAAAGGGCCTTTAAGCTCATCTTCTTTATTATCACCGGCAGCGAAGCCTTGGCAAGTTCGGCAAATATCCCGTCTTTTAAGGCTGCGCGCACCGCGAGCGGCTTTATATAGGTGCCTTCGGCAATATATCTCTTTACGTCGTCCGCGTACAGCCCCAGCATGTTTGCCGCAAGTATGCGCCTTATGCGCGAGGAGGCGTAGCGCCTGCTCGTGGCGCGCGCGACGATCTCTTCGCAGGTAAAGTGCGCGTCGGCTTTAAGTTTGTTTTCCAGTCCCTCGGTGCAGCCGAATATGCGCGCCATGTCGGCCCTGTCCGCCGCCGCGAGCGCATATCTCGCTATCGCGTCCGCCCTGTCCCGCGCGCCGCGCATGTCGGCGCCTTTGAGCGCGTCGAGCACGTACGGGGGTACATTTGCCGCAATTTCCCGCCTTCCGAGGTTGGCGCGTATGGCGCTCGCCGAAGAAAAGTTGTCTTTAAGCTCTTCGTCGCCGTAGCCGGCTCCCACGCGCAGCACGGGCAGGATATCCATGTTCGCGCCCAGCTTTTTTATGGCTCGGGCATACTCCGTGGCGAGTATGCCGTTGGGCGAGTTGACCAGTGCGCCCTCGGCGCCCAGCTCTTCGAGCGCCTGCGCGGCGCTCCTTTTGTAGCTTTCGCCGCGTTCCATACCCTCTGCAACGGAAGCCGTGAATTTTTCCGAAAGGCAGCCGCCCTCGTCCGTGTCGCACAGCAGCCGTGCGGCGCTCTCTATGGCGCGGGCGTCGGCAACTTCGCTGCCGAAGGCGAGGCGGGTGACTGCGGGTATGCTCTTCAATATGCTTATGGCGCCCTGCGCAAAGACCTCGGCGGGGGCCACCGAAAAGGCGGCGGGCAGCTGTATCGCGCAGTCCGCGCCGCCCCTTACGGCGTGCTCCGCGCGCACGAATTTGGGCAGAACGGCCGCCTCGCCGCGCTGGGTGAAGTTGCCGCTCATTATGCACAACACGGCGTCGCAGCCCGAAAGCCGCTTCGCCTGTTCTATAAGGTATTTATGCCCGTTGTGGAAGGGGTTGTATTCACAGATCACAGCGCAAATTTTCATAGCCTCTACCGCACTCATTTTTCCTTTACATTGCAGAAATATTGTTATATAATAGTAAATGTCAGGCCGCGTTTAAGGCGCGGCGCGCTCCGGCGCAACTGAATTATACATCAAACCGGGCAATAAATAAAGTATTTTAAGGAGATAATAAATGGCATTGCTTGACGAGATCAAGGCCAAAGCGGCTTCTCTTAAAAAGACCATCGTCCTCTGCGAAGGCGAGGACAGGCGCGTTGTGGAAGCTGCCGCCAGGATAACCAGAGAGGGAATTGCAAAGATAGTGCTCATCGGCAACGAGGAGGAGGCGAAGAAGGTCGCCCCCGGCGTCGACCTTACGGGGATCACGCTCGTCGATCCGCTCACTTCCGAAAAGACTGCGGAGTACGCAAAGATGCTCTACGAGGCACGAAAGGCCAAGGGTATGACGGAGGAGCAGGCCGCCCAGCAGGCTAAAGACAGGACGATGTTCGGCGCGCTCATGCTCAAAGCGGGCGACGTCGACGGATACGTTTCGGGCGCGTGCCACTCCACGGCCAACACCCTGCGCCCCGGGCTTCAGGTGGTAAAGACTGCCCCCGGCATAAAGACCGTCTCCAGCTGCTTCATAATGATAGCTCCCGATGGCGGCAATCAGTACAATCCCGACGGCGTTGCGGTATTTGCCGACTGCGCCATAAATATCGAGCCCGACGCTCAGCAGCTTGCCGACATCGCCATATCCTCGGCAAAGTCAGCAAAGACGCTCGCCGGCATAGAGCCGCGCGTTGCAATGCTCTCGTTCTCTACCAAGGGTTCGGGCAACGACGACAAGTTCTTCAAGTCCGTTCCCAAGATGCAGGAGGCCACAAGGCTCGCAAAAGAGATGGCGCCCGACCTCGCGCTGGACGGCGAGTTCCAGTTCGACGCCGCAGTCGCCCCCGAAGTGGGTGAAATCAAGGCGCCAGGCTCCGCCGTTGCGGGGCACGCCAACGTGTTCGTGTTCCCCAACATCAATGCTGGCAACATAGGCTACAAGATAGCGCAGCGCTTCGGCGGGTACATGGCGATAGGCCCCGTATGCCAGGGCTTTGCAAAGCCGCTCAACGATCTTTCCCGCGGCTGCACGGTAGACGACATAGTTGCCACCGTCGCAGTAACGGCATTGCAGGCGGAGTGAAAGGGGGAGGGGAATAAAATGAAAATTCTTGTGATCAACGCGGGAAGTTCCTCGCTCAAATATCAGCTCATCGACATGGAGACGGAGGGTGTGCTCGCCAAGGGCGGCTGCGAAAGGATAGGAATACCCGGCTCCGTGCTCAAAGCCAAGGGCAACGGCAAAGAGAAGGTGTACAATACCGACATGCCCAGCCATAAGGTGGCGATAGAGCTCGTGCTTGAAGCCCTTCACGACGGCGAGATCGGTGTGATTAAGTCCATGAAGGAGATAGACGCCGTGGGCCACAGGATAGTGGCGAGCGGCGAATACTTCAAAAAGACCACTCTCGTCACTACCGAAGTGCTCAAAACCCTCGAGGAAAAGACCTTCGAGCTTGCGCCCCTGCACAATCCCGCGGCGGCTACCGCCATCCGCGCCTGCATGGAGGTGATGCCCGGCACGCCCATGGCGCTCGTGTTCGACTCGTCCTTTCACCAGACGATGCCCGAAAAAGCATACCTCTACGGCATAAAATACGAGGACTACAAGCAGTACGGCGTGCGCAAATTCGGCGCGCACGGCACCAGCCACAAGTTCGTCTCGCAGGAGGCGGCAAAGTATCTCGGCAAACGGCCCGAAGAGCTTAAAATCGTCACCTGCCACCTGGGCAACGGCTCCTCCATAACGGCGGTCGACGGCGGCAAGTGCGTTGACACCTCCATGGGCTTTACCCCGCTCGCGGGCGTGCTGATGGGCACCCGCTCGGGCGATATCGACGCCTCTGCCGTGGAATTCCTCGCGCGTAAGAAGGGTCTCTCCCACGCCGATATGGTGACCTACCTCAACAAGCAGTGCGGCGTTGCCGGTATCTCGGGCGTTTCGAGCGACTTCCGCGACCTCGAGGCGGGCATGGAGGCGGGCAACGAGAGGTGCAAGCTCGCCCTCGACATGTTCAACTACCAGACCAAGCGCTTCGTGGGCGCCTACGCCGCGGTGATGGGCGGGCTCGACTGCATAGTGTTCACCGCGGGCATCGGCGAGAATACCCCATACGTCCGTGCGGGCGTGTGCGAAGGGCTGGAATTTCTCGGCGTAAGGGTCGACCTTGCGAAGAACGAGGGCAGGGCGGAGGGTATCCGCGATATCTCCGCGCCTGACAGCAGGGTAAAGGTGCTCGTCATACCCACCAACGAAGAGCTCGTCATCGCGCGCGAAACGGCGGAACTTCTGTAAAAATTGTTGCTGCCGTTTACAAAATAAGTTGACAAAAATACGGCTATATAATATAATTGCATAGTCAATCGGTTCGGTATGGTCATCGACATAGCAAGGCAAACAGCCTTAAAAAATTACCGCGGCAGCTTCAGTTTCGATTATGACTGCCCGCAGGAGCTGGTCATTCTCCCCGCCGCCCGCATAAAGGGCAAGGTAAAAGTTACGGGGGAATACGAGATCTACGACGACGATTCCGTCGGAGTGGCTCTTAAAATAAGCTATCTCGTGGCGGGGCAGTGCTCTTATTGCCTCGAACCTGCAAAAAAGCAGGTGGAATACGAGTCCGACGTGCTGTACCTCACCGAAGACGACGGCGAAAATTATTCGTATAACGGCTTGAAGTTAGATCTTACTACTGCCGTAAACGATGCCGTTCTCTTCAGCCAGCCGCAGGTGCTTCTGTGCCGCGAGGGCTGCGGGGGAATAGATATAAAATAAACTGAGAGAAACAAAGAGGTGTAGAAATATGGCAGTACCTAAGGGAAAACAATCCAAGAGCAGAACTAACAGCAGGTTTGCAAACTACAAGGCTACGGCTCCCACGCTTGTGGAGTGCCCTCATTGCCATTCCATGATGCAGGCGCACAGGGTGTGCGGCAACTGCGGCTACTACGACAAGGTAGAGGTCGTTGCTGAAAAGGCAAAGAAGGACTGATCCGATCGTTTGGGAACTTCGGCGGGCTGCTTTACGGGGCAGCCCGTTTTGTCGTTAAATTTTTATGCGCGCGGAACTTCTTCCGCGCGCTGTTTTGTTGCCATACTTCCGTTATTTTGTTGACTTTTGCGGTGTGTGCGGCTATAATTAAATCATACAAAAAAAGTAGGAATTAACGAGGTGGGCATTTGGTAAGGACTTACGATATAACCGGCATGACGTGTTCGGCGTGCTCTTCGGGCATAGAGAGAGTGGTCGGCAAGATGGAGGGAGTGCGCTCCGCCGAAGTCAGCCTCATGGCAAAGAGCATGACCGTCGATTACGACGAGTCCGCCGTCAGCGAAGAGCAGATATTCGACGCGGTAAAGAAGCTCGGCTACGGCATCTTCCGCGAGGGCGAGCGCGGCAGGGCGGAGGAGAAGGCGCGCGACAGGCAGATGCTCGTCCGCCTGATAGTTTCGGTGTGCCTGCTCGTGCCGTTGCTCTGCATATCCATGGGGCACATGTTTGGCATGCCCCTGCCGCGGTTTATCGACCCGCATCACAATCCGCAGTGGTTTGCATTCTGTCAGTGCATGCTCACCGCGGCGGTCGTGGGGGTAAATTACAAATTCTTCACGAGCGGCGCCAGGGCGCTTTTCAAGCGCGTGCCCAATATGGATACGCTCGTCGCGCTCGGGGCGGGCGTGTCGTTCATCTATTCGCTCGTCATAATGATCCTCATCTTCGTCGACCCCGCTTCGGAGCAGTCGGCGGGATACGCGATGAACAACCTCTACTTCGAGTCGGCGGCGACCATCCTTACCCTCGTCACCGTAGGCAAATTTATCGAGGAGAAGTCCAAGCGGCGCACGGGCGGCGAGATAGAAAAACTCCTCAGCCTCGCGCCCGACAATGTGGTCAGGGAGGTCGACGGCAGGCAGGAGACGGTCTCGCTCTCGCAGGTGAACGTCGGCGACATCCTTGTCGTTAAGCAGGGCGAATATATCCCCGCCGACGGCGTAATAACCGAGGGCAGCACCTTTGTGGATAAGTCTGCCATCACGGGTGAAAGCCTGCCCGTGGAGGTGACGGCGGGCGACGCTGTGACTTCCGCCGCCCTCAACAAGAGCGGCGTGATAAAGATGCGCGTAGAGCGCACTGGCGCCGATACCACCCTCTCCAAAATAGTGAAGATGGTTCGCGAGGCGGGCGCCTCGAAGCCGCCCATCCAGAAGTTTGCCGACAAGGTGGCTGGCGTATTCGTGCCCGTAGTCACTGCGATAGCTCTGCTTACTTTTGCAATATGGCTGATGATAGACGGCGCGTTCGTCCCCGAACACTGCGTCACTTACGCAATATCGGTGCTCGTGGTTTCCTGCCCGTGCGCGCTGGGGCTTGCCACTCCCGTCGCCATAATGACGGCAACCGGCAAGGCGGCATCGCTCGGCATACTGTATAAGGACGCCGAGAGCATGCAGAAGGTGTGCGACATAAACGCCGTGCTGCTCGACAAAACCGCCACGCTCACCGAGGGCAAGCCGAGGGTGACCGACGTGCTGACCTTCGGGGCGGACCGCGGCGAGGCGCTCTTTATAGCCTGCGGCATAGAGAAGAACTCCAACCACCCGCTGGCAAAGTGCATAGTCGATTACGTGGGCGAGGGCGCGGCCGTCGAAGACTTCGAATATATCGTAGGCAGGGGCGCAAAGGCGCGCTTTGCCGGCAAGAGCTACCTGCTCGGCAACGAAAAACTTACCGGCGGCGCAAAGTGCGCGGGGCAGGTAAAGGCGAGTGCCGCCGAACTCTCCGCGCAGGGCAAGACTGTAATATACCTCGCCGAAGATGGCCGCATCATAGCGCTGATAGCAGTGGCGGATACCCTCAAAGAGGGCAGCCGCGAGGCGGTGGAACTGCTCAAAGACAGGGGCGTGCGCGTTGGCATGCTTACGGGCGACAGCGAGAGCACGGCAAAGGCCATCGCCGAAAGCGTCGGGATAGACGACTTCATGTCGGAGGTGATGCCCGAGGATAAGCTGCGCGCAGTCACCAACCTGCAGCAGGTGGGCGGCAATGTTGCCATGGTGGGCGACGGCATAAACGATTCGCCCGCGCTCAAACAGGCAGATGTCGGCATCGCCATAGGCAGCGGCACGGATGTGGCCATAGATTCGGCCGACGTTGTGCTCGTAAGCGAGGATCTGCGCACGCTCGACGACATGTTCGAGCTTTCAAAGGCCACCGTGCGCAACATAAAGGAAAACCTTTTCTGGGCGTTCATATACAACGTGATAATGATCCCCGTCGCCGCGGGCGTGTTCGCGTGGGCAAACTTTACGTTCAACCCCATGATAGCGGCGGCGTGCATGTGTCTGAGCTCGCTGTTCGTCGTGTTCAACGCTCTGCGCCTTTTAAGGTTCAGAAACAGGCGCCGCAGCCATGCTGAGGCCTGCGCGGAAAGTGCCTGCACCAAAAGCGAAAAAGCTGATAAAAATAAAAGTTCATCGGAGGATGGTCATATGAAGACTATAGTCAATATCGAAGGCATGTGCTGCGACCACTGCGCAAAGCGCGTGGAGGGTGCGCTCTCCGCCGTGCACGGCGTGGTGAGCGCGGACGTAAAGCTCAAAAAGAATCTTGCCGTCCTGCGCTCGCGCGAGCCTCTCTCCGGGGAGGAGATTGCAAAGGCTGTGGAGGACGCGGGCTATAAGGTCACCTCTGTGGAAGAAAAGTGACAATGTTATATAATACATGACATTATACGCCCGAAATACGCTTTGACATATATGCATACGAGGCATTATAATTATAACGTAATAAATTTGCGGGAGGATTATGATGCAGGAAGTTGCGGAAAATGACCTTATGCTGCTCGACAGGCGCACGGCCGGGCTGATAAAGGAGTATGTGCCCGAGGGGAACGTACTCGACGAGATAGTGTGCTTTTTTTCGGTGTTTGCAGACAGCACCCGCGTAAAGATGCTGTCTGCCCTCGCCATATCGGAGATGTGCGTGACGGATCTGTCGCGCGTGCTCGGCATTAACCAGACCACCGTTTCCCATCAGCTCAGGCTGCTGAAAAACCTCGGCATAGTCAAGTGCGAGCGCTACGGCAAGATAATGTTTTACAGCCTCGTGAACGATACTGTGAACGACGTCATGCTTAAAGGAGTGGAGTTTTTGAGCAGCTGAGCAGTGCATATTATTGCCGTGCGCGCAGCCGCGCCGCAAAAGCGTACATTTTTTGAACGTTTGACCTTCTTTAATATTGCAAGCCGCGCCCCTTTATGGTATAATGCTTTAAGGGGGCGCCCGATTTTTTTATATGGATATAGTAAGGGAAAAACTCAAACTGCTCCCGGATAACCCGGGCGTGTATATAATGTTGGACAAGTACTCCAACGTCATCTATGTCGGAAAGGCGCGCGTGCTCAAAAACCGCGTGCGCCAGTATTTTCACTCCTCGCCCAAGCCCGATAAGGTCATGCGCATGGTCGAAAATATCGCCGACTTCAACTATATCATCACCAAGACCGAGCGCGACGCTCTCGCCCTTGAAAATAACCTCATAAAAAAGTACAAGCCCAAGTACAACATACTGCTTAAAGACGACAAGACTTACCCGTATATAAAGGTCGACCTGCACGAGGACTACCCCGCTTTCTATGTCACCCGCAGGGTGAAGAAGGACGGCGCGCGCTACTACGGCCCCTATATGGGCGGGGTGAACTATAAGGACATCCTCGAAATTTTGCAGCTAACCTTTCAGGTAAGGCTGTGCCATACCGCAATAGGCGAAAAGCCCAAACGCGAATGTCTCAATTACCACATAGGCAGGTGTCTTGCCCCGTGTGCGCACAAGTGCACGCGTGAGGAGTACGCGGCGTGTGTAAAGCGGGCGGTGCACTTCCTCGAAGGTAACTATAAGGACGGCGAAACGGTTCTGAGGGAGCGCATGACGGCTGCCGCCGCCGGGGAAAACTTCGAGCTTGCTCTTGACTACCGCAACAAGATGGAGATGCTCTCCAGACTCGAGGCGCGCAGGATAACTTCGCTTTCTAACTTCCTCGACGCCGACATAATAGCTTACACCACCAACGGGTTGTATTCCGCGGTAAACGTGCTCATCACGCGCAAGGGGGTGATGCAGGGCGGAACAAACTATGCACTCGAAGACGCGCACGCCACCGATGCCGAGGCGCTCTCGCAGTTCATCACCCAGTACTATGCCGACAGGCTTCCGCCTTCGGAGATAATAACCGAGGCCTGCCCCGAGGCCGAGCGCGAACTTTTGGAGAGCTTCTTTAAGGAGAAGTACGACAGGAGCGTAAAGATAACTTTTGCCAAGCAGGGCGTAAAGGCGCAGCTGCTCTCGATGGCGCAGGAGAACGCGCGCGAATACCTTGAAAAATCGGTCGACCGCATAAGACACAAGGACGACATGACCGTAAACGCCTGCAAGCGGCTGCAATCGCTGCTCGGGCTCAAGACCTACCCGCGGCGGATGGAGTGCTACGACATCTCCAATATCAGCGGCGTGGACAAGGTCGGTTCCATGGTGGTGTTCATCGACGGTGAGGCAGACCGCGGCAGCTACCGCAGGTTCAGGATAAAAACGGTGGAGGGCGCCGACGACTTCGCGTCATTGCAGGAGGTGCTTACCCGCAGGCTTTCAAAGCTCGGCACGGATGAGGAGGAGCGCTTCCCCAAGCCGGATCTTGTGATAATCGACGGCGGCAAGGGTCAGCTTTCGGCAGTTAAAAAGATTTTTGATGAAAGAAATATCAGCGGCATAGAACTGATATCCCTCGCCAAGCGCGAAGAGGAGGTGTTCACTGCGGACAGCGACGAGAGCATAGTCATCGACCGCCGCGACTATGCACTTAAGATGTTGCAGCGCATAAGGGACGAGGCGCACCGCTTTGCCATAACCTATTTCCGCAATCTTCATTCAAAGCGCAATCTTGAAAGCGTGCTCTCCGAAATAGAGGGCGTCGGCAAGAAGAAGCGCGTGGCGCTCATGCAGAGGTTCGGCACGATAGACAGGATGATGCATGCAAGCGAAAGCGAACTTGCAGAGACAGAGGGCATCGGCCCCGTGCTCGCAAAGAACATAAAAAATTATTTCGAAGAAAAGTTATGAGTAAGATAAATTACGGGCTCATTGTGTCCGATTTTGACGGCACGCTGCTCACCACAAAACAGACCGTTCCCGAAGAGGTGAAAAAGGCAATATCTGAATATGTGTCGGCGGGCGGGATTTTTGCCGTATGCACGGGCAGGATGCTCGCTTCCATACTCCCGCAGGTGCGCGCGCTCGGGCTCAAAGGGCTCGTGGCGGCCTATCAGGGGACTGTAATTGCCGACATAGAGAGCGGCAGGCTGCTCAGATGCGGCGGTTTTTCCGTTGACGACGCGTGCTACGTATGCACCGTACTCGAAGAGCGCGGCGAGCCGATAAACGTGTACGCCGACAATATAATGTACACCACTCTCCCCGCAGACGACAAGCTGCTCAACATGTACGAGCGCATAACGGGGATCACCGCCAGGCACTTCGATGGCAAAATGTCGGACTTCGTGCGCGCGAACGGGCTGTATTGCCAGAAGATAGTCAGCGTTGTCGGCCCCGAAAGGAAACAGCCGCTGTATGAGTATCTCAAAGAGATTATGGGCGACAGGTTCGAGGTGACTTACAGCGCGGCGGTGTTGGTGGAGGTCTCGCCCAAGGGCGACGACAAGGGCATGGCTCTTAAATTCCTTGCCGATCACTACAATATCCCGCGTGAAAAGACGGTGGCGGTGGGCGACAACCTCAACGACCTGCCCATGATACGTGAAGCCGCCGTAGGCGTGGCGGTGGCTAACGCCGTGGATGAGTTCCGCGCCCATGCGGATGACGTATGTCCCTCGTGCGACGATGGCGGAGTGGCTTGCGTCATCAGAAAATACGGTTTATCATTGTACTATGTGTGAAATACTTGCGCCTGCGGGCGATAAAAACAGCGCATTGGCGGCAATAAACAGCGGCGCAGACGCAACCTACCTCGGTCTTAAACAGTTTTCGGCGCGCTCCTCCGCAGACAATTTCGATTTCGCAGGACTGAAAGAAATAGCAGACTACGCCTCGCTGTTCGGCGTCAGGGTACACGTGGCGATGAATACGCTCGTCAAACAGGGCGAACTTCAAGGCTTTATCGAAAGCATAAGGCAGGCATGGCTTGCCGGGGCGGACGCGATAATTTTGCAGGACCTGTTTCTTGGCAGGGCCGTGCATGAGGCGTGGCCGGAGATAGTGCTGCATCTTTCAACGCAGGCGGGCGTGTGCAACGAATACGGCGTGCGGCTTGCAAAGGAGTGCGGGTTTTCGCGCGTCATCCTCGCAAGGGAGACGGCGTTTCCGGACATTGCAAAGATAGCAAAACTGATAGAAACGGAGGTGTTCGTGCAGGGTGCGCTGTGCACCTGTTTTTCGGGGCAGTGTTACTTTTCCTCGTTTGCGGGAGGAAACAGCGGCAACCGCGGGCGCTGCAAGCAGCCGTGCAGAAAGCTGTATTCCATAGACCGCAGCGGATTTGAGGAGCGGGCATACAGGCTGTCGCCCTCCGATCTGTGCGCGGGCGCGAACATACTTAAACTCAAAGAGGCGGGCGTCTATTCCTTCAAGATAGAGGGCAGGATGCGCCGCCCCGAATACGTCGCGGCGGCAGTGGGTTATTACAGGCAGCTGCTCTCGGGCGGCCGCGGCGACCTCTCCGCGCTCAGGCGTACCTATAACCGCGGCAACTACACGGCGGGCCTTGCCTTCGGGCAGGACAAGTCTTTCCTCTCCTCTGCCGTGCAGGGGCACATCGGGGAGTACGTGGGCACGGTCAGGGTAGTCGGCGGCAGGTTTCTGTGTGAAAGTGCCGAGCGCCCGGCGGAGGGAGATTGCTTCAAGGTGCTGCGTTCGGGCACGGAGCTGTGCGGCGCGCGGTTCGGCGGGGCGGCAAAGGGCGGGTTTTTCGTTACCGCGCCCAAGAGGCTTAAAAACGGTGACAAGCTGTTCATAACCACAGATACCCGCTTAAACGAGCGGCTGCTTGCGCGCAGGCGGCTGCGCACGGTCACCGTCAGAGCGCGCTTTGCCGAGGGCGAATTGCCCGAGGCGGTCATCGACGGCGTGAAATTTGTCGGCGACGAGGCGCTGTCAAGGGCGGAGAACAGGCCGCTCTCCGAAGAGGACATCCGCGCCTGCTTTGCAAAGGTGGGCGGGCTGCCGCTCGAAGTGCATTTCGGCGATATAGAGGTCGAGGGCAGCCCCTACCTGGGCATGGCAAAGCTGAACGCGTTCAGGCGCGCGGCCTATGAAAAATATCTTGACGGCGTTACGGATAAGCACAGGTCGCTGCCGGAAGGCGGGCCCGCAATTCCCGCACCTATCCGCGGCAAAAACGGAAAAACGGCGGTCATCTGCACGTCGCTCTGCGGCGTCGATGCCGATATCGGAATATTGAAACCCGCAAACTATGCGGGCGATCTCTCCGCGCTCGTCGGCGGGTTTACGGGCGAAAAATATCTGTATCTGCCGCCCTTTCTGAGCGGAGAAGATATCGGGATCATAAGGCCGTCTTTGCCGCTGTTCGACGGAATATTTTGCGAGGGGATTTACGGCGTCGCGCTTGCGCGCGGGCTGGGGATGCCGCTGTTTGCGGGCGTCGGCTTCAACGCAGCAAATACGTTTGCCGCCGCATTTCTGGCGGAAAACGCCAGGTATTACTGCATATCCAAGGAACTTACCGCCTCCGAGTCGTACGGGCTGTGCGCGGAAAATGCCTTTTCCCTTGCGTGCGGAGGCATTAAGCTGATGGATCTGATATACTGTCCGTTCGGCAAGAGCTGCCGCACGTGCGACAGGCGCGGGGGCTATACCCTCACCGATGAAGCGGGCAGGAAATTCCCTTTAAGGCGGTACGAAATTGCTTCCTGCCGCTTCGAGATCTACAACTGCTCAAACCTGCTGTGCGGCGCTGCCGCCGGACTGCTTGCCGACTTCACCGTCACGGGCGATCTTTCGGCAGACCTCGGCGACGGCACAGCGCTCAGGGAGGCGCTCGGCGCGGTTACCCGCGGACACAGCGTAAAGTCCGTGCTGTAAAGAGATATGAACGATACATTTTATCAGAAACTCGAACTGAATAAAGTGCTTGCGCAATGCGCGGGCTACGCCGTGCTCGACGGCGCGAAGGAACGGCTCGGGGCGTGTGTGCCCTCTGCCGATCTTGCCGAAGTGCGCGAAAGGCTCGAGCGCACGGAGGAGGCAGACAAGCTGCTGTTCGGGGCGGGCGTTTCGGGCATAGAATATTTCGGCGGCGTTGAAGATCTGCTCTCCCGTGCGCAGAAGGGCAGCACGCTCTCCTGCGGGGAACTGATGCAGGTCAACGCGCTCAACCGTTCGGCGCGCATAGCGTTCGGTTCGGTCAGCTCCGTTTCGGACGAGAGTATAAAACTGCTCAAAGCCGACTGCGCGCGGCTGTATTTCGACAGGACGCTGGAGGACGACGTGGCGTTTTGCATACTCTCCGAAAGCGAGGTGAGCGACCATGCCAGCGAAAAACTTGCCGATATACGCAGCCGCATAAAGGCGCTGAACGCGCGCATACGCAGCAAACTTTCGGAATACATCAGCGGCCCCACCGCGGCGTATCTGCAGGACGCCTCCGTCACCATGAGGGGGGACAGGTTCGTCATACCCGTCAAGGCGGAATACAAGAACAGGGTGCGCGGCTTCGTGCACGATCGTTCGCAGTCGGGAGCGACATTCTTTATCGAACCCGAGTATGTGCTGGAGCTCAACAACGAGCTTATCGCCCTCACCTTAGACGAGCGCGAGGAGGTGGAGCGCATACTCAAGGCGCTTTCGGCGCGGTTCGGCGCGCTTGCAGACAGGCTGCGCACGGATATCTCCGTGCTCGAAGAACTCGACTGCTGCTATGCCCGCGCGCAGTACGCCTATTCCATAAAGGCGGTCAAGCCCGCAGTCAACGGGCGCGGGTATATAGATATAATCAAGGGCAGGCATCCGCTAATAGATAAGGACAGGATAGTGCCGGTAAGCGTGGAGCTGGGCAGGGACTACGATTTCCTGCTGCTCAGCGGTGCCAATACGGGCGGAAAGACGGTTACCCTGAAGATGATAGGTCTGTTCAGCCTCATGGCGGCATGCGGGCTGTTTATCCCCGCGGCGGCGGGCAGCTGCGTGGGCGTGTTCGATAACGTGTTCTGCGACCTCGGCGACAGTCAGAGCATAGAGGAGAGTCTCTCCACGTTTTCATCGCACATAAAGACGGTGATCGACATAGTAAACAACGTCACGGCGTCGAGCCTCGTGCTCATCGACGAGCTGGGCGGCGGCACCAATCCCGACGAGGGCCAGGCGCTGGCGCGCGCCATAGTCGAAAAATTGCTCACGGTTGGATGTAAGGGTGTGGTCACCACTCATTTCACCGCGCTCAAAGAGTTTGCATTCGGCGCCGACGGCATAGAAAACGCCAGTATGGAGTTTGATTCCGCCACGCTTAAACCGCTTTACAGCATACGCATAGGCATGCCCGGTTCGAGCAACGCGCTCGCCATATGCAGGCGCATGGGGCTGCCGCAGGACGTGCTCGACAGCGCGGTTTCCTATCTTTCCGAGGGCGGGCGCGCCTTCGAAAACATAGTGCGCAGCGCGGAGGACAGCAGGGTAAGGGCCGAGCAGCTCGCGGCGGAGAACGAGCAGCTGCGCGTTCAGCTCAGACAGAAGCTCGCCGAAGCGGAGGCGCGGTCGGACGCGCTTGAACGCGAGCGGAAAAAGCTGCTCTCGGGCGCTAAGGCGGAAAGCAGGCGTATAATCAACGAGCGCACCGCAGAGGCGGAGCAGCTGCTCGCTGAAATAGAGGATATATTCAAAAGGGAGACGGTGACGGAGGCCGATCTGATAAAGGCGCGCACCCTTAAAAACAGGCTGCGCGATTCGGCGTTCGGCCGGGAAGAGCAGCCAGAGCGGCAGACCCCCTACGCGCCCGCGACGGCAGGCCTGCGGGCGGGCGACAGGGTATATGTAAAGCCCATGCAGACGGAGGGGGAAGTACTTTCGTTTTCGCCCGCCAGGGGCGAAGCGGAGGTGGCGTGCGGCAGCATGAAGCTGCGCTGCAAACTTTCCGAGCTGCTCATGGTAATGCCCGCGGAAGATGTGAAGCGGCCCGCCGAAAAGGTGAAGGTGGTGCGCAAGCTCGCCCCTTCGCGGCCGGTGCTCGAAATTAACGTCATCGGCATGACCGTCGAAGAGGCTCTGTACGAGCTGGACAATTTTATAGATAAGGCTGTCACCGACAATCTTGAAGAGATAAAGGTCATCCACGGCGTGGGCACGGGCAGGTTGCGCAAGGCCATCGCCGAGCACTTAAAGCGCCACAAAAACGTGGAGAGCTTCCGCCCCGGCAAGTACGGGGAGGGGGAAACGGGCGTTACATTCATAAAACTCAAATGACGGCAGTCAATAATTTGCTCCGCGGTTAATATCATATAAATAGTAATCGCATTATAGGGGTAAACTGTTGAAGAGCAAAGTTATTGCAGCTGTCACCAATCTGGTGATCTGCGCGGTGATAATCGTCACTGCGCTCGTCGGGTTCTACGGCGGCAGCGCCGCCGCCGTGGCAGACGCCGACAACGTGTATTACGGCTCGCAGTCCGAAGACGAGGTCTGCCTGATGTTCAACGTCTATCAGAACACCGGCTGCGTGCGCGATATAGTGGAACTTCTGGAAACTTACGAAGCAAAGGCCACTTTCTTCATGGGCGGCTGCTGGGCGGACGACAACACCGACTGCGTGCGTGAAGTTTACGCCGCCGGGCACGAGATCGCCAGTCACGGCTATTTCCATAAGGACCACTCAAAGCTCGGCTACGAGGCCAACCTCAGCGAGATATCCACCAGCGTAAGGCTGTTGGAGGCGCTGTGCGGGGCGGACGTAAGGCTGTTCGCTCCCCCTTCCGGTGCGTTCGGGGAATACACGGTGAGCGCGTGCAGCAAGCTCGGGCTCGACCTCGTGATGTGGAGCAAGGACACCATCGACTGGCGCGACAGCGACCCCGATGTCATCTTCAGCCGCGCGACCGACGGGCTCGAGGGCGGCGATTTCATACTCATGCACCCCACGGAGGGCACCGTAAAGGCCCTGCCGAGGATACTCGGATACATCAGGAATGCGGGGCTAACCTGCACGACTGTTTCACACGCTTTAGGAGAATAAAATGGTTTACGTAAAGAAACTCGATAACGGAATAAGGCTTGTCGTCAAGCAGATGGAGGGGCTGATGTCGGTAAGCATGGGCGTGCTCGTGGGCACCGGCGCCTATGTGGAGAGCGACGCCGAGGACGGCATTTCGCACTTCATAGAACATATGATGTTCAAGGGGACGCAGAAGCGCACCGCGTTTGCCATATCCGACGAAATGGACAGGATAGGCGCGCAGACAAACGCCTTTACCGGCAAGGACATTACCTGTTACTACGCCAAATCGACCACCGAAAACGCTGCCGCGGCGTTTGAAATACTCGCCGACCTGTTCTTGAACAGCGCGTTTCCCGAAGAGGAGATGGCGCGGGAAAAGAACGTCATAATCGAGGAGATAAGCATGAATGAGGACACGCCCGACGACCTGTGCCTCGATTTGCTCTCCGAGGCGTATTACGGCAGGGAGGGCTACGGCAGGAACATACTTGGCACCCGCGAAAACGTGCTCGGCTTCACGGGCGCCGACGTCGACAGATACATGAAGGCGCGCTATACTTCCGACAATATCGTTATCTCCATGGCGGGCAACATCTCCGTTCAGCTTGCCGAAGAGCTTGCGGAAAAATACTTCGGCGGCCTGCCCGCAACGCATGCGGACAAGCGCGTTATAGGCGTAAGCGCCCGCCATCGCTCGCTTGTGAAACATAAGGACATCGAGCAGGTGCACATCGCGCTCGCATGGCCCTCGGTCACGCGCGACGACAGGCTGTACGATGCTGTGCGCATAATGAATTCGGTGCTCGGCGGCAGCATGAGCTCGCGTCTCTTTCAGGAGGTGCGCGAAAAGCTCGGGCTCGCATACACGGTATATTCCTACAATTCGGCGTATGCCGATACGGGCACGCTGGTAGTCTATGCCGGCGTGAATGCGAAAAATTACCTCAGATCGGTAGACGCCGTGAAAAAGTGCATCGACGACGTAAAGGGCGGCAAAATAGGCAGGGAGGAGTTCGAACGCGGCAGGGAACAGCTAAAAGCATCGTCCATCTTTGCGCAGGAGAGCACAAGTTCGCAGATGCTGCTCTACGGCAAGGAGATGTTGTACAGCGGCAAGCCTTACAGCTTCGAAGAGCGCATTGCTGCTATAAACGCCGTCACTGCCGACGATCTCGCCGAGGCGATCGAAGGCAGCTTCAACAACGACGGCATGGCGGCTTCGCTGGTCGGAAAGCTCGATAAGCCGCTTGTTATTTAGTACTATGTCAAACGTAAAACACGGGTTTAAGCCTGTTTTCGACGGCAGGAGCCGCGTGCTGATACTCGGCAGCTTCCCCTCGGTAAAGAGCAGGCAGGTCGAATTTTATTACGGAAATACCAGAAACAGGTTCTGGAAGACTGTGAGCGCCTATTTCGGCGAGCGTCCGCCGCAGAGCACGGACGACAAGATAGACTTTTTGCACCGCAGGAACATCGCGCTGTGGGATATCGTTGCCGAGTGCGAGATCGAAGGATCGAGCGACGCGAGCATCAAAAATTACAGCGTCGCGCAGCTTAAAGACGTGCTGGAAAACGCGCCGATAGAGCTTATAATCCTGAACGGTTCCAAGGCCTACGAAATATTTATCAAAAATTATCCGCGCATAGGCATTCCGTATGTCCTGCTGCCGTCCACAAGCCCCGCAAACCCGCGCGACGGCACGGCGGTATGGCATTCGGCGCTTTCGTGCGTATTCGAGGATGACTGACATGGTTACATACGACGGATTGCTTGAGCGGCTCCGCGGGTTTTCGGAAGAGGAGTTTGCCGCTTTCAACCGCAGGGTGGTAAACGACGAAAAACTTGAAGTCATCGGCGTGCGCATGCCGCAGCTGAGAAAAGTTGCAAAGGAATATTACGGGTACTTCGGCGAGGTAAGTCTGTTTCCCGATGAGTACTTCGAGGTGGTGTTCGTAAAGCTGTGCCTTGCTTCGCGCCTGAAATACGAAGATTTTATTAAGGTGAGCGACGGCTGCGTGGCGTTGCTGTCCGACTGGGCGCTGTGCGACTGCTTTGCCCCCGCCTGCGTGGCAAAAAACAGGGAGAGCTATATCCCGTTCATAAAAAAGTACCTTTCGGAGCACGGCGGCTACCGTGGCGGAGAGTTTGTGCGCAGGTTCGCGCTGACCACTCTTCTGCATTTCTATGTGGAGGAGGACTACCTTCCGCTGATATTTTCCTGCATCGAAAACTGCGATCCTGCGCCGTATTATGTGGCGATGGGTGCGGCGTGGCTGCTCGCTGAGGTGCTTGTAAAGCACTATGCGGCCGGTTTTGAGTTCTTAAGTAGTACTATGTGTGACATAAATATTAAATTAAAGGCAATTTCTAAGGCGTGCGACAGTTACAGGATATCTCCCGCGCAGAAGGCGGAACTTCGGGCGCTGCGGGCCGGGCTGAAAGAAAAATTGCGTGCCGCCAAATTTTGAAAAAAGTATTGACTTGAAGCGCATTTTTAATTAAAATAATCAGGACGGGCATTAAGGCCGCAGCGCGCGGGGCGTGGCTGCCGCAGAATAAATTTTGCCCGCGGGAAAGCATACCATGACGATCAACGAACAGCTGACTACGGAGTTTAACTTAAAACCGGAATACACCGAGAACATCATCGCCCTTCTGGACGAGGGCAACACCATACCGTTCATCGCGCGCTACCGCAAGGAAAAGACCGGCGCGATAGACGACCAGGTGCTCAGGGAGTTTGTGGACAGGTTCGAATACCTCAAAAATCTTGAAAAACGCAA
>ERZ1643246.118-NODE-118-length-102529-cov-7.186818_pt1 | contig 102529 bp, 92 predicted proteins | sample MGYA00579265_ERZ1643246 | MGnify/ENA primary metagenome ERZ1643246 (study PRJEB29033, sample SAMEA4952261) | chicken gut metagenome | biome: Broiler Chicken; feature: Gastrointestinal Tract; material: Caecum | place: Ireland | collected 2018 | study: Broiler...
TTTCTGGGTTATACCCTAAGAGCAAACCACCCGCTATGCGGGTGGTAATGATTGGGGAGGGCTTCGTCTGCCGTGCTATTTGGCGAGACGTGCCTCGGCACAATAAGGCGCCACCCCCGGTCAACGGGGGTGGCGCCTGTCGCGGCGATGCCGATGGATGTGGCTTGGGGCCAGGTGCTAGCCCCTCTCACCTGCCCGAGCGTATGTGACGAAGTCGAAGCTGACCCCCGCCGTGGTGGTTCCCGAGCCCTCTGGCTCTCCTGCGACCCAAGCCTGATCCCGGTCAAGATTGGGGAACCAGGCATCTGCGGGGACGACTACGTGGTTGCGGGTCACATAGACGTGCGAGCAGCGGGGGAGGAGCTGACGGTACAGGCTCTCGCCGCCGATGAGCCACACCTTCTCGTCACCCGAGGTTGCCACGAGCGCCTGGGCGATCTCGTTGAACACCTCCGCTCCGGGAATCACGAGATTCGGGTTCCTGGAGAGCACGACGTTCCTCCTGCCCTTGAGGGGACCTCCGGGGAAGCTGAGGAAAGTCGAGTGCCCCATCAGCACGGTGCCTCCCATCGTCAGGCGCACAAAGCGACGCATGTCCTCCCTGTTTCGTACGAGGAGGCTGCCATTGCGGCCAATGCCCCAGTCGTCGGTGACGGAGACGATCGCATCCATCTCTTGTGCCCTCCTAGACGGCGATAGGGATGTCCTTGACCTGCGGTCCGTGCTGGTAGTCCTCAACCACCAGGTCGTCGGTCGTGAAGTCGTAAAAGTCGCGCACGTTGGGATTGAGCCGGACCTTGGGTGCCGGGAAGGTGGGCCGGGAGATGAGCTCCCTCACCACGTCCACGTGGCGGTCGTAGATGTGGGCGTCCGAGATCATGTGCACGAGCTCGCCCGGAACCATGTCGCTCACCTGGGCGACCATCATGAGCAGGATGGCGTACTGGCACACGTTCCAGTTGTTGGCGGCAAGGACGTCCTGGCTGCGCTGGACGAGGAGCATGTTGAGCGTTGGGCGATCGTCACCCGTGGCCTGGGTCACGTTGTAGACCACGTTGTAGGCGCAGGGATACAGGTTCATCTCCGACAGGTCGTCGAAGTTGTACGTGTTGGTCATTATTCTGCGAGAGAAGGGATTGTTCCTGAGGTCGTAGAGCACGCGGTCCATCTGGTCGAACTCACCTTCGGGATAGCTGCTCTTTCGACCGATCTGGTAGCCGTATGCCTTGCCGATGGAACCGTCCTCGTCCGCCCACTCGTCCCAGATGTGGGAGTGGAGGTCGTGGATGTTGCTGGACTTGCGCTGGTAGATCCAGAGGACCTCGTCCATGCAGCTCTTGAGCGCCGTTCGCCTCAGTGTGATGGCGGGGAACTCCTCCCGCAGGTCATAACGGTTGCAGACGCCAAAGCGCTTGATGGTATAGGCGGGGGTCCCGTCCTCCCAGTGCGGCCTCACGCGCTGGCCGGCGTTGGAGGTCCCATTCTCGATGATGTCCCTGCACATTGCGACGAAGATGTCGTCCGCCCTGCTCATTTCGCTCCCTCCGGTGTCACCCTGCAACGACGACGGCCCGTCGCTACATGTACCAGTCGATCCCGTCCTGGATGCCGTCGTGCGCGTCGCCGCCACCCTCCACCAGCCGCTCCAGCTGGTCGCCGCCATTGTCGTCAAGGTAGTAGTAGGGGTCGACCCCACCCTGGATGTCAGACGAGTTTGAGTACGCGACATAGGCGAGCGAGACGAGGTGTCCGATGCCGTTCGCGATCGACGAGAACACGAGCATTGCCACGAGCAGGCCCGCAACGGCGATGACAATGGGTTTGGAACCCGAGTTTGCGTTGTCTGGCGAGGTCGTTGCCGAGGCCGTCTCTATGGGGCGGGCGGGCGCGTCGAGCGTCGCCAGTGCTCCCTCTGCTGGTGTCTGGTCGTTCATGGGATACCTCCTCGCATGTGTTCACGCTCCCATGATACCCAAGAGCAAGTTTTGCGCTCCCCGGGTGATTGGCGTGTGATGGCCGCGTCGAGGGGGAGACGCGCTACAGGTGACTGGGTTGGAAGATGCTGTCCCACATTGCGCCGACCCTGTCAATCAGGCTCAGGTCAGCGGGGAGCCAGTCCACGTCGCCCAGCTCCGCGCGACCTAGCCACCTGCCTTCGCGGTGCTCGAGCAGCCTGGGCTCCTCTCCGGGGGCGAGCTCGCTCACAAACACGTCCATGCTCAGGTGGAAGTCGGGGTAGTCGTACTCGATGGTGTCCAGGTACCACGTGGTGGAGAGGTCAACGCCCAGCTCCTCGCGAATCTCCCGGGCAACGGCCTGCTCGCTCGTCTCACCCTCCTCGACCTTGCCGCCGGGGAACTCCCATCCGTCCATGCCATGTCCGCGGCGGGCGGCAAAGACCCTGCCGTCCCTCACCATGATTGCGCATGCCGCCTTGGTAACCTTCACCGAAATCACTCCCGAGCCTCTCGCCTGAGTCACGTTTCGTCTGAGTCCGTCACCGCGAGAGCAGCTGGACCACGGCGTAGTCGTCACCTGTGGGGGACGAGAGCTCCACGGTGTGGCCGCCCTGGACCTCGTGCACCCTTGGCACCACGGTGTCTCCGAGCAGGGCCATGTGGCGGTACTGCACGCAGATCCGCCTGGGGCTCACGGCCTCGCCGGGCTCGGCGAGCGCGTCAAGGGCCAGCATGATGTACTGGGCGTTGTTGACGTGGCGGTTGGTGTCCAGGTGCTGCTCGGAGATGGTCACCTCGGACGCCTGGACGAACGGCCCCTCGACCGGGAGCCTCCTCTGCGTGGGCGGCATGTCCAGGGGCGCGTCGCCCTCGTCGTAGATCCTCTCGGACTCGGGAATCCTGATTGGCCTGCGGCGCTCGGTGTCGAACACGAACCACAGCGAGTCCGCCCTCACGTAGGGACTTCCCGAGGGGTCGCAGATGGTGAAGTTCCTGCCCGCCTGGGTCTTTCCCAGCGTGTGACACCAGGTGCTCACCCTTATTGGGTCGAAGAATCGCGGGAGGGAGTCTATCTCGATCTGCCACGCGGAGATGAACCAGCTGAAGTGATGCTCGCGCATGAACTCGAGCCCCACCCCCAGGTTCTGCGACTGAAAGGTGGAGCAGTCCTGGAGGTAGTTGACCAGCGAGACGAGCGAGAGGTTGGCGTCCTCGTCACACTCGCTGTAGCGAACGCGAGCGTCGAAGGAGTACATGGGATACCTCCTAGATTTCTGGGAAGGCGACGGTCTCGGTGCCCCCGAAGCCCTCGGTTCCTCCGTCATCGGGCTCGTAGCGGCTCAGGGGGTCGACAATGAGCTTGTTGGCGGCTGGGATGACTTGGGCGACGTAGCTGCTCACGAGGCCGGGGATTACCTCGCCATCCGTCTGCATGGGGATGGGCTTAGAGCTGTTGACCTCGATCGTCTCGCCCGTGAACTGCTCCAGGTAGGGACGTCCCACGGAGTTTCCCGACTTGTCGACCATACCCGCGAAGATGGGGCGGAGGAGCTGGACGGCGTCTGAGGTCTCGAGGAGGATGACGTCCAGCTTGCCGTCGGTCATCGTGCTATTGGGAACGACTTCGATCTCGCCCTGGATCATCGCGTTGTTGGCTACGATGCAGGCGATGGCGTCCCTCTCGTAGTGCCTGCCGTCGACCGTGATGTCGAAGTGGATGATGTCGGGGTGGATGTTGGAGAGAGCGGCTGCGAAGTAGGCCGCCTCGCCCATGCTCTTCTTGTTGGGGACTGCCGCGCGCATGAGCTGCGCGTCAAAGCCGGTTCCCGCCATGATGCCAAACCCGTGCTCGCGGGGCCTGCCGTCCTCGTCGGTCCAGCGCATGACGCCCAGGTCGGTGTGGACCGAGCGGCCAAGGCGGCAGGCGTGGGCGATTGCGGACGGCTCCGGGGCGCTGCCGAGGTTTGCGAAGAGCAGGTTCGCCGTGCCGGAGGGGAAGATGCAGGTGAGCACGTCGCGGTCCCTCAACTCAAAGAGGAGGTTGGTCACGGTCCCGTCGCCGCCCGAGACCACCACGAGGTCAAAGTCCTCGGCATCGCAAACCGCCTCGCGGGCGCCGCCCTCCTCGGGGAGCGCGCGCAGGGTCACCTCGTCGCCATCGCGCAGCAGGGCTCGCTCGAATTCGAAGACCGCGTTTGACCCAAAGCCCGACTTGAGGTTATGGACGATGAGCGTGCGCACGTTGCCTCCCATGTGGTTCGTTATGATAATGAGGTTGCGCCCAAGGCGCACATAGATGTCATGGTAGCTATTTTTGACCCAGAATCGAGGGCGCGTGTACATAAGTGACGCGGAACAGCTGGCCACCTTCTGCGAAAGAGCGTCGGGGTCCGGCATCCTCGCAGTCGACACCGAGTTCATTCGGGAGCGCACGTATCACCCCCAGCTCTGCCTCATTCAGGTTGCCACGGCGGACGAGTCTGCGGCAATAGACCCCATCCTCATCAAGGACCTGAGCCCACTCGTCGCGCTCCTGGGCGACTCCAGGATCGTGAAGGTCTTCCATGCGTGCGGCCAGGACCTGGAGGTCATCAACGATGCGATGGGGCTCGTCCCCGCCCCGTCGTTTGACACTCAGCTCGCCGCGGCGTTCGTGGGCTATCGCAACCAGATTGGGTACGGTGCGTTGGTCGAGGCCTGCTGCGGCGTTCACCTGCCCAAGGCGGACTCGCTCACGGACTGGTCGCGCAGGCCCCTCGACGCCGAGCAGCTTCGGTACGCGGAGGACGACGTCACGTACCTTCCTGCCGTCTACGAGTCCCTGATGGCGCAGCTGGTGGAGAGGGATCGGCTCTCGTGGCTGCTCCCCGAGATGGAGGATCTCACGCGTCCCGACCGCTACGAGCGCAACCCGAGGGAGGCCTACCTCCATCTCAGGCGGGCGGGGTCACTCACGCGCAAGCAGCTTGCCGTTGCGCGCGAGCTCTGCGCCTGGCGCGAGGGGGTGGCGGAGAGGCGCAACCTCCCCAGGAGGTGGGTCCTCACCGACGAGGTGGTGCTCGAGGCCTGCAAGAGGGCTCCCAGGACCGTCGACCGGCTCCTCCGCATCCGCGGCACGGAGCAGCTCGGGAGGGCCGAAGCGCAGGCTGCCGTCGACGCGATCGCGCGCGGCCTTGAGGCAAATCCCAACTCGCTGCCCGAGCGCCGTCGCCACGAGCGCCCGGGCGCCCAGACCGAGAGCGTGCTCGACCTCATGTACGCGCTGCTCCGCCTGGTTTCCGAGAGGAGCGGCGTCGCGTCCCAGCTCATCGCCACACGCGACGACCTCCTGGAGTTCCTGAACGATCCCGGCACGTCGAACCTCTCCTCGGGGTGGAGATACGACCTGCTTGGCTGCGAGCTCGAGCGCCTCCTCGCCGGCGAGACTGGCCTCACCATCAAGGACGGCGGCATAGAGCTGCTCTGAGTCTCCCATCCCACAGGGTGGGGATTTGGTGTCCGGGGTCCGGCGTACCATGGGTGTGAGAAGGGCGTCGCCCCAGTGGGGTACAAGCGGGGCAGGGTTCAGCACAGGAAGGAAAGCACCCACATGATTTACTTCTACGGATCCGGGCTCGCCTATTGGGGCATCATCATCGTCTCGCTCGTCCTTGGCGGCGCGACCCAGGCATACATCAACTCCACCTATCGCAAGTGGTCCAAGGTGCCCGCGAGCGCGGGCGGCACGGGGGCTGAGGTCGCGCGCAGGATGCTCGATAGCGAGGGTGCCCCCAACGTCGGGCTCGCGCGCGTCTCCGGCCACCTGAGCGACTACTACGACCCACGCGACAACCGTCTTCACCTCTCGGGCGAGAACTACGAGGGAGCCTCGGTCGCCTCCGTGGCCGTCGCCTGCCACGAGGCGGGGCATGCGGTCCAGACCGCCAAGGGCTACGCCTTCGGCAAGTTCCGCACCGCCCTCGTGCCGGTGGTCAACGTGACCCAGCAGCTGTGGAGCATCCTTCTCGTCGTGGGCATCTTCATCAACGCGGTCGGGCTCGTCCGCATCGGCGTGCTGCTCTTTGCGTTCTCGGTCCTGTTCCAGCTGGTGACGCTTCCCGTCGAGATCGACGCTTCGCGGAGGGCAGTCGCCTATCTGGGCCGCGCGGGCGGCAGCATCGACGAGCGCGGTGCCCGCCAGGTCCTCACCGCCGCGGCGCTCACCTACGTCGCCGCCGCGCTGGTCTCGGTGCTCCAGCTCCTGTACCTCCTCGGCCAGACGGACAGGGACTAGCCATGGAGAGGGGCGAGTCGGAGGCGCCGCTCTCGGTCTCGCAGGCCGTCGAGCTGGTCAAGGGGACCGTCGACACCATCCCGCAGATCGTCGTGAACGGCGAGGTCTCGGGGTTCAGGGGTCCAAACGCGCGCTCCGGGCACTGCTACTTCACCATCAAGGACGACAGCAGCGCCATGGACGTCATCGTGTGGCGCGGGACCTATGCCAGGTGCGGGTTTCGGCTGAGGGACGGCCTGGCGGTCACCTTCACGGGCAGGTTCGGCGTCTATGCGGGGACCGGTCGCCTCTCGTTCATTGCCTCGAGGCTCGAGGTGGCGGGGGAGGGGCTCCTGCGCCAGCAGGTCGCCGCCCTCGCACGCAAGCTCGAGGCCGAGGGGCTCATGGACCCTGCCCGCAAACGCCACATTCCGCGATTCTGTGTGCGCGTGGCGGTCGTGACGTCGCTCTCGGGCAGCGTCATAGAAGACGTCAAGCGAACCCTCGCCAGGCGCAACCCGCTCGTCCAGATTCAGGTTGTGGGGTGCATGGTCCAGGGGCCAGGTGCGCCGCAGACCATCATCCGCGCGCTCGGGGTCGCCGCCGCCGCGCGGCCCGATGCCATCCTGCTCGTTCGCGGGGGAGGCTCGTTCGAGGATCTCATGACGTTCAACGACGAGACGCTCGCTCGTGCCGTCGCCGCTTGTCCCGTTCCGGTCATCACCGGCATCGGGCACGAGCCGGACACAAGCATCTGCGACATGGTGGCAGACCGTCGCTGCTCAACGCCCACGGCTGCGGCGGAGTCCGTCGCGCCTGCCTTCGACGAGGTGGAGGGGAAGATCTCCGAGCGCGCGGAGCGCCTTGGCAAGGCCATGGGCAAGCAGCTCTCCGGAGAGGTGCAGCGACTCGACACCCTCGCCCTCCTCGCAACCAACTCGGTGAGGGAGTCGATCAGGCGGCGCGCGGTCGCCGTTGACGCAATGGGGACCAGGCGCTGCCTGTCCGACCCCCGAGGCATGCTGCTTGATCGCGAGGCGCAGCTCGAGCAGACCGGGCAGCGGCTTCACGATGCGATTCCCCGGACCCTACAGCGGAGGGGCGAGATGCTGGCCACCGACGCCTCTCGCCTCTCGACTGCCGCGCGGAGGATGCTGGTTCCCTTCCATGCGGAGGTCACGAGGTCGGCCGCCACGCTCGACGCCCTCTCGCCCCTCAAGGTCCTGGGGAGGGGCTATGCGGTGGCGAGCGACGTCAACGGGCACGTCGTAGACACGGTGGGCAAGGTCTCGCCAGGCGATGCGATCGGCGTGCTCGTGTCGGACGGCATCATTCAGGCGGAGGTCACGGGCGTCAGCAGGGACGAGAAGACGGGCGCGAGCCCGAGGGAGGCATAGCGATGGAAGAGAAGAAGGACGGGACGGGCGCACAGTTCGCCGACATCGAGGGAATGAGCTTCAAGGAGGCGTCGACCGAGCTGGAGCAGATCGTCCGCAGGCTCGAGAGCGGCGAGCTCGAGCTTGAGGAGTCCATGACCCTCTACGCCAGGGGGGTAGAGCTCCTGAAGAGCCTGAGGGCGCGTCTCGCCAACGCCGAGCAGAAGGTCCAGGTGCTGCTCGACACCACCGAGTCCGCTCAGGTCACGGACACCACCGCCGCACCGTCGACGGCGTTCATCGACGAGTAGCGGGAACGAGAGGAAGGGGAGAGACCCATGGCAACCAAGGACGACTGCATCTTCTGCAAGATCGCCAACCACCAGATCGAGTCAGACTACGTGTACGAGGACGACCTGGTCTGCGCGTTCAGGGACATGAACCCACAGGCGCCGGTCCACGTCCTGGTGGTCCCCAAGGACCACTACGACAACCTGGTGGACGACGTCCCTGCAGAGACCCTCGCGGCCCTGGCCCACGGTGTGGACGAGGTCGCCAAGAGGACCGGCATCCGCGAGAGCGGGTTCCGCGTCATCGCCAACACAGGTGATGCCGCCGGTCAGACGGTCCACCACCTGCACCTGCACGTCCTGGGCGGGGAGGGGCTCGGCGAGGGCCTCCTCCCCAAGGAGTAGCCATGGGTGCCGCCGAGGAGATGGCCGTACGGGCGACCGAGCGCCACGAGCGCGGGTACAACTGTGCCCAAGCCGTCGCCTGCGCCTTCGCGGAGCGACTGGGCGTCGACGAGGAGACCCTCTTCCGCGCAACCGAGGGCCTTGGCCTTGGCATGGGCGGAATGCAGGGCACCTGCGGGGCGGCGAGTGGAGCGTGCGTGGTGGCGGGTCTCGCCAACAGCACGGGCAACCTCGAGCGTCCCAACAGCAAGGCGTCTACCTACGCGATCTCGCGTCGCATCGTTGACCGCTTTTGCCGCGAGGCGGGGGCCGTGCGCTGCGCTGACCTCAAGGGTGTGGGGGCGGGCAAGGTCCTCTGCCCCTGCCCCCGTTGCGTGGAGCTCGCCGCGACCATCGCGCAGGAGGAGGTCTTCGACGCCCGCTGACATCGACGAACCCTCACGTAGCGGCATATCGCTATGATGAGGTCGCTTGTGTTAGTTGGGTGAGAAGGGATGCGGGCCTTGTGCCCGCGAGAGGAGTCGCATGAACGTCCTAGTAATCAACGCTGGTAGCTCGTCGCTGAAGTACCAGCTCCTCGACACCAAGTCCGGCAAGGTCTTCGCCAAGGGCAACTGTGAGCGCATCGGCATCGATGGCTCCTTCATCGGCCACGAGGAGAACGACGGCGGGAAGCAGAAGACCGAGGTCGCCCTCCCGGATCACAAGACCGCCATCAAGCACGTCTTCGAGATCCTTGACAAGGCCGGCTTTGACACCGACAAGATTGAGGGCATCGGCCACCGCGTGGTTCAGGGTGGCTGGTACTTCCCCGAGTCCAAGGTCGTAACCGACGAGACCCTGGGCTGGGTCCGCGAGGTCGCTCCTCTCGCCCCGCTCCACAACTATGCGGAGGCGGACGTAATCCAGATTTGCCGCGAGATGTTCCCCTCCATCGGCAACGTGATCGTCGCAGACACCTCGTTCCACTACAACATGCCCGAGAAGGCTTGGCGTTACGCTCTCCCGCGCGACGTGGTGGACAAGCTGCACATCCGCAAGTACGGCGCCCACGGCACCTCTCACCGCTACATCTGGAAGACCACCAACGAGTTCCTGAAGGGTGACGTCCACAAGCTTGTGAGCTGCCACCTTGGCTCCGGCGCGTCCCTCTCCGCCATCAAGGACGGGCACGACATGGACACCACCATGGGCCTCACCCCGCTCGACGGCCTGATCATGGGTACCCGCTGCGGCACCATCGACCCCGCCACCGTGTGCTACCTGGTTCGCGAGGGCGGCTACACCATCGACCAGGTCGATACCATGATGAACAAGCAGTCCGGCCTGCTCGCGCTCTCCGCCGTCTCGTCCGACTCCCGCGACATCGAGGCCGGTGCCGAGAAGGGTGACAAGAACTGCCAGATGGCGCTCGAGATGTTCTACTACCGCACCTCTCAGCTCATCGCCGAGATGGCTCAGTCCATGCACGGCTTTGACACGATGGCCTTCTCTGCCGGCATCGGCGAGAACTCCGCCGAGATGCGCCTTGGCGTCGCCAAGGAGCTGGAGTGGCTTGGTGTCAAGATCGACGAGAAGAAGAACGAGGTCCGCTCTGACGAGCCCCGTGTCATCTCGACCGACGACTCCAAGGTGAAGGTCCTCGTGGTTCCCACCAACGAGGAGCTCATGATCGCCCTCGACGTCGAGGCGCTGCTCTCCAAGTAGCACCGTCACAGGGTAAGGAGTGGGGCGTCCCGGCGATGAGTCGAGGCGCCCCGCTTTCATTACATGACGCTTGGCAAGGGGAGTCGCGGTTTGGCGCGCTACCCCAAGAGTCCCCTTCTCCTCCAGGGGAGCCATGACAGCCAGCTGCCGTCGTCCCTCTCGCCTTCCACCACGAGCTGGTAGGCCATGCGGGGACTTCCGTCACTCACGTGGATGGTTCCGCAGTGAACGAACCCACGGCTCTTGAGCAGTCGCTGCATGGGCACGTTGTCCCGGTGGGTGTCTGCCCGCAGGCTCGTGGCAGATTGCATCGCCCAGTCCAGGCAGAAGCCTCCCACTCCTTGTCCGGGCTCGCGTACCGCAAGTCGATGGATCACAAAGTAGGGCCCGTCATCGAGCCACTCCCCGTCCTCTATCTTGAGGTAGGCGGGATCGGGTCCGGGCTGCAGGCATAGGCACCCGGCAATCTTTCCCTCGCTCTCGCACACAAAGAGCGTTCCCCGACGCACGTCTGCGAGGATGTCGCTTTTTGAGGGATATTCCCCCGCCCACTGGGTCGGGTTGCCGTTGCGGTGCATGAAGTCGCGTGCCCCCTCGTACAGGCTGGCCAACGCGTCCAGGTCGTCCCGCACGGCGGGTCTCATCTCCATGTCGACTCCTAGAACGGGCGCACGCGGAACGAGCGCTCAAAGGTCTGGCCGGGGGAGAGGAGCGTCATCCCGCGCTTGTGCTCAAACACGTCGTCCTCGTCCATTGCCGTTGCGCAGCCGGTCCACGGCTCGAGCGCGACGAACGGGGCATCCCCCGCGGCGGACCAGACCCCAAGGTAGTCGAAGCCCTCGAACGAGACCTCCACCCCGTGGCCGCCGTCGCCCACCAGGCGCACGAACCTCTCCGGAACGTCCTGGAACACCAGGGTGTCCACGTCGAAGGTGCGGTGGGTCAGGCGCAGCGTGTCAGATCCGTCAAGGAGCGGGAGACGGTCCTCGAAGTCGAGGAGTCCGCTCGACGGGTCGATGCGAGGGGTCGCATAGGTCCATGCGCGCGAAAACTCCAGGCGGTAGGAGTCAAAGCCATCGTTTCCCTGCGGCTGGGGGACGTTGAAGGCGGGGTGTCCCCCCAGGACGAAGGGGAGAGGGACGTCCCCCGTGTTTGTGACATCAAACGCCTGCGTCAGGACGCCGTCTGCCAGCGAGTAGGAGAGCTCGAGGCGGAAGTCGTACGGGTACGTCTCGCGCGTCCGTGCGTCTGAGCACAGCCGGAACCTCGCGGAGCCGTCGTCGCTCGATACCAGCTCGAACTCCCTGTTGCGGGCGAGTCCGTGGCGCCCCAGGCTCACCTCTCCCTGCGAGGATGACGCGCGGTCACCTCGCAGGGAGCCCACGATGGGGAAGAGGACGGGGGCCCTGCGGGGCCACCACCTCTCGTCTCCCTGCCACAGGCACTCCCCGCCGTCACGGGTGAGGCTCATGAGCTGTGCGCCCCGTGAGTCAATGGTTGCCGTCAGGCCGTTTGAGGCAATGCTCGTCATGAAGGGCATGAAGCTCCTTTCCTTGGACCATAATCAGCATTATGGTCTTAATCGCCTTTTGATATCCACGCCCCCTGCCACAAATGTTGGTGGGGGACATCCGGGGATGGGGGAACCAACATGCTCGACCGTAGGCAGTTCGTCAAACTCTCTGGCATCCTCTCCGCCTCGCTCGCCCTTGGGGTGTCCGGGTGCGGATCCAAGCCGGCGGCGGGTGGGTCGTCCTCGTCGGACGGCGACTCCGCCGACAGCTCCGTCTCCTCCTCAAGGCAGATGGTGCGCGTCGGCGCCCTCAAGGGACCGACCTCCATCGGGCTCGCGTACCTCATGGACCAGGCGTCAAGTGGCAAGGCTGCCGAGGACTACGAGTTCACCGTCGCCGCCTCGCCCGATGCGATTCTCCCCTCCATCATCAAGGGTGACCTGGACATCGCCTGCGTGCCGGCGAACGCCGCTGCGGTCCTCTACAACAAGACCAAGGGCAAGGTCTCGGTCATCGACGTCAACACCCTGGGCGTGCTGTCGGTCGTCACCGCCGACACGAGCATCAAGGACTTCACGGACCTCGGCGGGCGCACCGTGTACTCCACGGGCAAGGGTGCCTCCCCCGAGTACGTGATGAGGGACCTCCTCGACAAGGCCGGCATCGCCGATGGCGTCACGCTCGAGTTCAAGAGCGAGGCGACCGAGGTCGTGAGCCTCCTCGCCCAGGACGCGAGCGCCGTCGCCGTGCTTCCCCAGCCTTTCGTAACCGCAGCGCTGGCAAAGAACTCGTCCCTCTCCGCGCCCATCGACCTCAACGACGTGTGGGAAAAGTACAACCCCGACTCCAAGTTCGTGATGGGCGTCACCATCGCGCAGAACGAGCTCATTCAGAAGCACCCCGACGTGGTCAGGACCTTCATGAAGGAGCAGGCCGCCTCGGTCAAGGAGGCAAACGACGACCCCGAGGCCGTTGCGCCGATGGTTGTCAAGGCTGGCATCCTGGACAACGAGAAGATCGTCGCCAAGGCGATTCCCGGCTGCCACGTGGTCTGCATCACCGGGGACGAGATGTCCGATGACCTCTCGGGCTTCCTCTCCGTCCTGTACGACGTAGACTCCTCGAGCGTCGGCGGAGAGCTGCCTCCCGAGAACTTCTACTACCTGGGCTAGGCGGCTGGGGGCCTCACGCGCATGCAGGGCGAGCAGCACAACCTCCGGCGGCACACCCGTTTCGGACGGTGCCAGTGGTGAGGCGGGGCAAGGGGAGCATGGGTCGACGGCTGTCGGCCTGCGTGCTGTGGCTTCTCGTCTGGCAGGTTGCGAGCGTCTGCGTGGGCAGCACGCTCCTCCTCGCCGGGCCGGTCGACACCGCTCGCTCGCTCGCTGCGATCGTCCTCGACGGGAGCCTCCTCGCCATCGCCGGCACCACGTTCTTGCGCATCCTGTGCGGCTTCCTGCTTGCGTTCTTCGCGTCGCTCGTGCTGGGCTCGGTCGCAAGCTCGCACCAACTCGTCTCCGACCTCCTCGAGCCGGGCGTCGACGTCCTCAAGAGCACGCCCATCGTGTGCGTGATCGTGCTCCTGCTCCTGTGGCTTGGCACGGACGTGGTCCCGGTCGCCGTGGTGTTCCTGGCGACGTTTCCCCCGCTCTACTTCTGCGTGCGCGACTCCCTCCGCCAGGTCGATCACGACCTCACCACATTCCTCCGCGTCATGCGCGTTCCCCGGTGGCGCGTCGCACTCGCGCACGTGTGGCAGCAGATCCTGCCCTACGTGATGGCCACCTGCCGAAACGCCTGCGGGATGGGCTGGAAGGCGGGCGTTGCCGCCGAGCTCATCGGCACCCCCATCCCCAGCGTGGGCGAGCGCGTGTACCAGGCCAAGGTCCTGCTCGAGACCTCCGACCTCTTTGCCTGGACCATCGTGGTCGTGCTCTCGTCCTTCGCATGCGAGAGGTGCTTTCTCGCGCTCCTTCGCGCATCCGGCGGGCTGGCGACGAGACTCGCGCTTCGCCGCCCCGGGACGCCTCCAGCAGTGCGTGACGACGGCTCCTCTCCCATCGCGACCGATTGCCTGGACGTCCGCCTGGGCGAGAGGGACGTGCTCAGTGGCCTGTCGATTCGCATCCCCGCCGGGGGCTCTGCCTGCATGCTCGACCCTTCCGGTGCCGGGAAGACCACGCTTGTTCGGGCGCTGTGCGGACTCGTCCCGCCGACGTCGGGGGAGGTAGCCCCCCTGGGGCGCGTGAGCCTGGTCGAGCAGTCGCCCCGCCTGGTGGAGGGGCTCGGCGCCCTGGACAACGTGCTGCTGTGCGCCGGCGGGTGGGCGAGCGGGAGAGAGGCGCGCGGCCTTCTCCTCCAGGCGATTCCCGGACTGGACGTGGACCTTCCCGTGTCCAGGCTCTCGGGGGGCCAGCGGCGGCGTGTGGAGCTGGTGAGGGCGCTTCTGACCTGCTCCGACGTCGTCATCCTGGACGAGCCCTTCGCGGGGCTCGACGACGCTGCGATCGAGGCGTGTGCCGCTCTCGTTCGCGACAACCTCAGGGGAAGGACCCTCCTCGTGGCATCCCACGACCCCAGGGCGGCAAGGCTCCTGGGGGCCCAGGTGCTCCCGCCCCTCTCGCCTTCGCCCTCCAGTCGAGAAACCGCGGCCGTCCGCGGGAGGTAATCAGACGGAAACGAACTTTGCCCTCCCCCTTGGGCAAGATGGGTAGGTGCGCACCAAACTCCACGCCCAGCGGTGCGCCCAAAGGAGGACACTATGCTTCAAGACCAGCTTGCGGAGGCGGGCATCGCCTCCACCCACGGGGCGGTCCTGGTGGACGGCTCTCCCGCCGTCCTTGTAGAGAAGGCGCTCAAGGCGAACGAGGGGCATCTCACCTCGACCGGCGCCCTTGCCGTCAGGACGGGCAGGTACACCGGCAGGTCCCCTCGAGACCGCTTCATCGTCGACACCCCCGACGTCCACGACCAGATCGCCTGGGGCACGGTCAACATGCCGTTTCCGCCCGAGGGGTACGAGAGGGTCAAGCGAGCCGTGTGTGACTACCTCTCTACGCGTGACCTCTACGTGGTCCACGCCATCGCAGGAGCCGACCGCCGCTGGTGCCGCAAGTTCCTGGTGGTGTGCGAGCGCGCCAGCCAGGCGCTCTTTGCCCGACAGCTGCTGGTGAGGCCCAGCAAGCGCCAGCTCCCGGAGTTCGAGCCGCAGGACTTCAGCGTGCTCGTGGCCCCCGGACTCAAGCTCGACCCCGAGGAGTACGGTACCAACTCCGAGGCGGTGGTCCTCATCAACTTCCAGGACCGCGAGATACTCATCGCCGGCACCATGTACTCGGGCGAGATCAAGAAGTCCATCTTCTCGGTCATGAACTACCTCATGCCCGTCGAGGAGAACATCCTGCCCATGCACTCGTCCGCCAACATGGACCCGGTGACGGGCGAGACGGCGGTGTTCTTCGGCCTCTCCGGCACGGGCAAGACCACGCTCTCGGCAGACCCGCAGCGCATGCTCATCGGCGACGACGAGCATGGCTGGGCCGAGGGGAGCGTCTTCAACTTCGAGGGCGGCTGCTACGCCAAGGCCATCAGGATCTCGGCCCACACGGAGCCACAGATCTACAACGCCATCCGCTTTGGCGCGCTGTGCGAGAACGTGGTCGTTGACCCCGTCACGCGCAGGCCCGACTACTTCGACGACTCCCTCACCGAGAACACGCGCGTCTCGTATCCCATCGACTACATCGAGAACGCCCAGGTCATGGGGCAGGGCCGCTACCCCAACGTGATCGTGTTCCTCACCTGCGACTCGTTTGGCGTGCTGCCGCCCATCTCGCGGCTCGACCGCAACGGCGCCATGTACCACTTCCTCAGCGGGTTCACCAGCAAGGTCGCGGGCACGGAGCGCGGCGTCACCGAGCCGCAACCCACCTTCTCGACGCTGTTCGGCGAGCCGTTCATGCCCCTCTCGCCCCTGCGGTACGCGGACATGTTCGGCGAGAAGATGGAGAAGGCCGGCACGCGCGTGTACCTGATCAACACCGGCTGGACGGGCGGTCCCTACGGGGTGGGGAGCAGGATGGACCTCGCCTCCACGCGCATCATGGTGTCCGCGGCTCTGGACGGCAGCATCGAGGAGAGCGAGTTCGAGCGCGACCCCATCTTCAACGTGGACGTGCCCACGCACGTGGAGGGCGTTGAGGACCGCGTGCTCATGCCGCGCAACGCCTGGGCCGACCGCGACGACTACGAGCGCTGCGCGCGCAAGGTCGCCCGCATGTTCGAGGAGAACGCCGCGCAGAAGTACCCCGACATGCCCGAGGAGGTTTGCGCCGCAGGGCCGCACGCCTAGCGGGCGAGACGACACGACCGCTCGCGCCCCGGTAATGAACGCTCGGTGAGCTGGGCCCCGCACCCATGGGATGCGGGGCCTACTGTTTTGAGCCGTCCGCCCCCATGGGGGAGGGGTGGGCAGGCCCATGCGGCCACGGAAAGGAGAGGCTTTCTATGGCACGAATGCACGTAATGGAGAGAAGCGAGGAGCAGGCCATCATGGACGAGCTCCACGCGGCGGTGGGGCGGCGGCTCGCGGTGAGCTCGCTCGCACCGTGCCCCGTGGAGTTCACGATGGCGTTCGTGGACATGTGCTCAACGCAGAGCTGCGGCAAGTGCACCCCGTGCAGGGTGGGGCTCAACACGCTGCGGCACCGCCTGAGCGACGTCCTGAGGGGCAGGGCGACGATGGCCACGCTCGATGGCATCGAGCGCCTTGCCAGGACCATCTACCTGTCGAGCGACTGTGCGATAGGGTACGAGGCGGGGGCCATGGCCCTCACGGCCATCCAGGGCTTTCGCGACGACTTCGTCCACCACGTGACCTACCACGCCTGCGGCTTCAAGCAGTCCGAGAAGGTCCCGTGCGTGTCCGGCTGCCCCGCCGGCGTGGACATCCCGGGCTACATCTCGCTCGTGAGGGCGGGTCGCAACACCGACGCCGTCCGTCTCATCCGCAAGGACAACCCGCTGCCCATGGTGTGCGGGCTGGTGTGCGAGCATCCCTGCGAGATGCACTGCCGCCGTGGCATGGTGGACGACCCCATGAACATCAGGGCCATCAAGCGCTTCGCCTGCGAGAACATGGAGTCCGACTACCGCCCCGTCATGGCGGAGCCCACGGGCAAGCGCGTCGCCGTGGTGGGAGGCGGCCCCGCGGGGCTCTCGTGCGCCTACTACCTGGCGGTCATGGGCCACAAGGTCACCATCCTCGAGGCCCGCAGGCGGCTGGGCGGCATGCTCCGCTACGGCATCCCGAGCTACCGCCTCCCGCGCGAGGAGCTCGACGGCGAGATACGGTGGATCCTCGACTGCGGCATCGAGGCGAGGACCCAGACCGAGGTCGGGGGAGACGAGCTCCAGGCGCTGCGGCGCGACTACGATGCCGTCTACCTGGCCATCGGCGCCCATGGGGACCGCAAGCTGGGGCTTCCGGGCGAGGATAGCGAGGGCGTGGAGAGCGCCGTCGCGATGCTGCGCGCCATCGGCGACGGGGACATCCCCGACTTCACGGGGCAGCGCGTGTGCGTCATCGGTGGCGGCAACGTCGCCATGGACGTGGCTCGCTCCAGCGTGAGGTGCGGCGCGAGCAAGGTCAACATCGTGTACCGCCGCCGCGTGCAGGACATGACCGCCCAGGACGAGGAGATCGCCGGGGCCGGCGAGGAGGGTTGCGAGCTCCTTGAGCTCAACGCGCCCGTCCGCATCGAGGCGGACGAGGCGGGCCGCGTGTGCGGGCTGGTCGTGCAGCCGCAGATCATCGGCTCGTTCAAGGGCGGGCGCCCCTCTCCCCGGCCCGCGGACACGGGGGAGAGGACCATCCCCTGCGACCGCGTGATCGTCGCCATCGGCCAGGCGATCCAGTCCGAGCCCTTCGAGGAGGCGGGCGTCGGCTGCGACCGCGGTCGCATCGTCACCGACGCGGACGGGCGCGTCCCCGGGATGGACGGCGTCTTCTGCGGAGGCGACTGCCAGAGCGGCCCCGCGACCGTGATCAGGGCCATCAACGCCGGCAAGGTCGCCGCGGGCAACATCGACAACTACCTGGGCTTCGACCACAAGGTCGGCGTGCCCGTCGACATCCCGCCCGTCGAGTTCAGGGACGTTGGCCCGTGCGGCAGGTCCGAGACCAAGTTCCGCGAGGCAAACGAGCGCCGGCACGACTTCTGTCAGATCGAGCACGGTCTTTCGCGCGAGGAGGCGCTGCAGGAGGCCTCGCGCTGCCTGTGCTGCGACCACTTTGGATTCGGCGCGTTCCGTGGGGGGAGGGAGCTCCAGTGGTAGGAAATGGCGAAGGCCTGAAGGCTGCCGACCAGAGGGCGGTCTCCACCGGGCAGGTCACGCTCACCGTGGACGGCAGGGAGGTCAGCGTCCCCGCCGGGTCCACCATCCTGGACGCGTGCCGGGAGGCGGACGCCGACGTCCCGACGCTGTGCTACCTGCGCGAGCTCAACGAGATCGGCTCCTGCCGCGTGTGCGTGGTCGAGGTCAAGGGCTACGACCGCCTGGTCGCCTCGTGCAACAACCTCGCCGTGGACGGCATGGAGGTCCTCACCAACAGCCCCAAGGTGAGGATGGCCCGGCGCACCAACATGGAGCTGCTCCTCTCGCAGCATGACGTGGCATGCACCACCTGCGTGAGGTCGGGCAACTGCTCGCTGCAGGAGGTCGCCAACGACCTGGGCATCGTCGACTTCGAGTACGACACCGACCTGCCGCCCAAGCGCTGGCCGCGCGACTTCCCGCTCATCAGGAACAACCAGAAGTGCATCAAGTGCATGCGCTGCGTTCAGGTGTGCGACAAGATCCAGGCCTCCCACGTGTGGGACATCACCAACCGGGCGACGCACACGCTCGTGGACGTGGCCGGCGGCCGCGACATCCACGACGTGGACTGCACCCTGTGCGGGCAGTGCATCACCCACTGCCCGGTGGGCGCCCTGCGCGAGCGTGACGACGTCATGACCGTCTACGACGCCCTGGCAGACCCCGACGTCACCACCATCGTCCAGATTGCGCCCTCGGTGCGCACCTCCTGGGGCGACCACTGGGGCCTCAAGGGCGAAGAGGCGACCGTGGAACGGTTCGTGGCGGCCCTGCGCCCCATGGGCTTCGACTACATCGTCAACACTGACTTCTCCGCCGACCTCACGATCATGGAGGAGGGCAGCGAGCTCCTGCGCCACCTCCCCAAGTCGCAGGCGGGAGGCTACCCCATGTTCACGTCGTGCTGCCCCGGCTGGGTGCGCTTCGTGAAGGCGCACTACCCCGAGCTTGTGGACGACGTCTCCACCAGCAAGAGCCCTCAGCAGATGTTTGGCGCCATCGTCAAGAGCTACTACGCCGAGTACCTGGGGCTCGACCCGCACAAGATCTTCTCGCTCTCGATCATGCCCTGCGTCGCCAAGAAGGCGGAGTGCGCCTATCCCACCATGCGGGACGCGTGCGGCGACCCGGACGTGGACTGCGTCCTCACCGTCCGCGAGGTCGAGCGCATGCTGAGGGCCGACCACGTGGACGTGCGGGCCCTGGGGGAGGAGCCCTTCGACGAGCCCCTGGGCATCGGCACCGGTGCCGGGGTCATCTTCGGGGCCACCGGCGGCGTCATGGAGGCCGCGCTGAGGACCGCCCACTACCTGGTGACGGGGAAGGCACCCGCCGCCGACATGTTCTCGGACGTCCGAGGTCTCAGGGGCTGGAAGGAGGCCACCTTCGACCTTGCGGGAACCAAGCTGTGCGTGGCGGTCGCGAGCGGCCTTGCCAACGCGGACGCGCTCTGCAAGGCGGTCGTCGCGGGAGAGGTGTCCTACGACTTCGTGGAGGTCATGGCCTGCCCCGGCGGCTGCGTGGGCGGCGGCGGCCAGCCCATCCACGACGGGGAGGAGCTTGCGGGCGTGCGAGGCAAGGCGCTCTACGGGCTCGACAGGGTCTCCAAGTACCGCAACTCCTACGAGAACCCAGACATCATGAGGTGCTACGAGGAGTACCTGGGAGAGCCCCTCTCGGAGAGGGCGGAGGAGCTCCTGCACACCGACCAGCACGGGTGGCTCATGCCGTCCGAGTGGATCGCTGCGGCGGAGGCCGCGCCCCAGGCGTAACGGGATGGAACCAAGGGGGGAGGGCCCGCGCGGTTTTCGCGCGGGCCCTCCCCGTGTGTCTCGCCCATGAGTCTCCTGCGAGGTGCCTGCCGGCCTAGGCCTGCTTGGCGGCCATCTGCGCCTGGACCGCGGTGATGGCGACGACGCCCACGATGTCGTCCGCCGAGCAGCCGCGGGACAGGTCGTTGACCGGCTTCGCGATGCCCTGGAGCAGGGGGCCGTACGCCTCGGCCTTGCCAAGGCGCTGGACCAGCTTGTAGCCGATGTTGCCCGCCGCGAGGTCGGGGAACACCAGGACGTTGGCGTGACCCGCGACCTTGGAGCCGGGCGCCTTGAGCGAGGCGACCTCGGGGACCAGGGCGGCGTCAAGCTGGAGCTCGCCGTCGCAGGCGAGGTCGGGGGCCTTCTCGGCAACCAGGGCAGCGGCCTGGCGCACGCGCTCGGCGGAGTCACCGCCGGCGGAACCCTTGGTGGAGTAGGAGAGGAGCGCGACCTCGGGGTCGGTGCCCATGAACGACTTCCAGGACTCCGCGGAGGCGATGGCGATCTCGGACAGCTGGTCGGCGTCAGGCGCGATGTTGAGGCCGATGTCGGAGAAGATGAAGGTGCCGTCCTGGCCAAACTCGCAGTCGGGGACGATGACCATCATGAAGCCGGACACGAGCTTGGTCCCGGGTGCCGTCTTGAGGATCTGGAGAGCGGGGCGCAGCGTGTTGGCGGTGGAGTGGCACGCGCCGGACACCAGGCCGTCGGCGTCGCCCATCTTCACCATCATGGTGCCGAAGTAGGTGTTGTCGTTCATCTGCTCGCGGGCCTGCTCGATGGTGACGCCCTTCTTCTTGCGGAGCTCGGCGAAGGCCTGGGCGTACTCCTCGTGCTTGTCTGACGCCTTGGGGTCGACCACGCGCGCGCCCTCGACCTTGACCTCGGTGGGGTCACCCAGGATGACCAGGTTGGCGAGACCCTCCGCCACGATCTTCTCGGCCGCCGCGATGGTGCGCGGATCCTCGCCCTCGGGCAGCACGATCGTCTTGCGGTCCGCCTTGGCGCTCTCTTTCATCCTCTGAAGAAAATCACTCATAGAACCTCTCCTTCGTGACGCCTCCAACTGCGTGTGGACGTGCCGCCCGACCACAAAATATGCATGTCGGCTGCGTATTTGACGGCACTCTAAAACATTATAGGGCGGCGTGTTAGAATCGACTCCGTAATCGAGCCGGGGGAGCGTGTGCGCCTGCCCTCAACTCGATTTATTTATGTCCGCGTCCAGGGCCGCCCCGGGCGGTAGCCTGCATCGAAGGGAATCCACATGAGCATCGCCAAAGGGTTGCCCGAGGGCTTTAACCCCTCCGCATACGACGCAATCGTCGTCGGGGCGGGCTACGCCGGAGCGGTGTGCGCCAGGCGGCTTGCCGAGGCGTGCGGGTACAAGGTCGCCGTCCTCGAGCGTCGCGACCACATCGCTGGCAACGCGTACGACTACTACGACGAGGCGGGCATCCTGGTCCACAAGTACGGGCCGCATATCTACCACACCTACAACGAGCGCGTGAACCAGTACCTCTCGCGCTTCACCGACTGGGTTGACTACCAGCACAAGGTCCTGGCAAACGTTCATGGCACCCTGATGCCGGTCCCCTTCAACCACACGTCCCTCAAGCTGGCCTTTGGCGAGGAGAAGGGCGAGCACCTGTACCAGAAGCTCGTCGCTGCCTTCGGGCAGGACAAGAAGGTCCCCATCATGGAGCTGAGGGCCAAGAACGACCCCGAGCTCGCCGAGGTTGCCGACTACGTGTACGAGAACGTCTTTCTCCACTACACTATGAAGCAGTGGGGCAAGACGCCTGACCAGATCGATCCGGCCGTCATGGGCCGCGTCCCCGTGTTCGTGGGTGACGACGACCGCTACTTCCCGCAGGCCCCCTTCCAGGGGATGCCCAAGGACGGCTACACGGCCATGTTCGACCGCATGCTCAACCACGACCTCATCTCGGTGTTCACCGGCGTCGACGCCCGCGACATCCTGCAGATGGGCGGCACGTCGGTCAAGGTCTGCGGCCAGCCGTTTGGCGGAGAGGTGATCTACACCGGCGCCCTGGACGAGCTCTTTGGCATGGACCTTGGCGCGCTCCCGTACCGCACGGTCGACATGGTGTTCGAGACCCTGCCCGTCGATCAGTTCCAGCCCGTGGGGACCGTCAACTACACCGTGTCCGAGAACTTCACCCGCATCACGGAGTTCAAGAACATGACCGGCCAGGTCGTGCCGGGCAAGACCACCATCATGCGCGAGTACTCCCGCACCTACCTGCCCGGCATGGGCGAGACGCCCTACTACGTCATCAACGAGCCGCAGAACATCGAGCTGTACCGCAAGTACCTCGAGCGCGTCTCGGGCGTCCTCAACTTCCACGTGGTCGGACGTCTCGCCGAGTACCGCTACTACGACATGGACGGCGTCGTGGCCTCCGCGCTCGAGCTCTCGGACGAGATCATCGGAAACCACTAGGCACAACCGAGTACAGAGGCACCAGGTCAACACATGCAGAAGACCATCACGTTCGGCATCCCGTGCTACAACTCCTCCGAGTACATGGACCATTGCGTCACGTCCATCCTGGAGGGGTCGGACTACGCGGACGACGTGCAGATCGTCATCGTGGACGACGGTTCCACCAAGGACGACACGCTTCAGAAGGCCCTCGATTGGCAGGCTCGCTACCCCGGCATCATCCAGGCGGTGCACCAGGAGAACGGCGGTCACGGGATCGCGGTTCTCAAGGCGCTCGAGTACGCGGAGGGGTCCTACTTCAAGATCGTCGACTCCGACGACTGGGTTGACGGGGACGCCCTGCGGGTCCTTCTCGAGCGCCTGAGGATGTTCGTCGACTACGAGACGCGGGTTGACCTCGTCGTCACCAATTACGTGTACGAGCATGTTTCTGAGGGCAAGCAGAAGGTCGTCGACTACGGGTTTGCGCTCCCCAAGGGCAAGATCATCACCTGGAAGAGCATCGGGCACTTCAACATGGCTCAGAACCTGCTGATGCACGCTCTGTGCTATCGCACCGAGGTCCTGCGCGACGGCGGACTGCCCATGCCCGCCCACACGTTCTACGTGGACAACATCTACGCCTACGTGCCCCTGCCCCGTTGCCAGACCCTTTACTACCTGGATGTCGACCTGTATCGCTACTTCATCGGGCGAGACGACCAGAGCGTCAACGAGGACCTGCTCGTCTCGCGAGTGGATCAGCAGCTCAGGGTCACGCGCGTCATGATGCATGCGTACCACCTGTACGACGACATCGACACGCGAGAGCTGCGCGACTACATGATCGGCCACTTCACCCTCATGATGGCCGCATGTTCCATCTTCTCCAAGCTGTCCAAGGACCCGCAGGCGGAGCCTCGACTGGAGGAGCTGTGGGAGGAGCTGAGGCAGTACGACCGTCGCATGTATCGCCGTGCGCGCCACGGCCTTGTGGGGACCGCGATGAACTTCACCGGCGAGGGTGGCAAGAAGGCCACGATTATCATCTATCGCGTTGCCCAGAAGCTCGTCAAGTTCAATTAGTCGATGCCGACGCTGCGGCTATCAAGCGGTGTCAAATGTAGAGTGCTGGCAGCGGGGGTTCCGTGTATCAGCAATCGAACCATGGCAACCGGAGCCCGATGTGAGCGCATCCCTTTACCTGGCGCGCTAGGCTGTCTCACGTTTGCCCTGTGGCAGCTCGTCGGAGCAACAACCTTGGCATAAAATGACCGATGTGAGTACTCACATCAGGCTTTCGTTGCCATTCGGACCCGAAACGTCAGCGGGATGGCGGGGAACTCCCGACGTGAGCGCTCATATCGGGCCCACGCTGCCATCGATGGGAGGGTTCAGGGACTGCCTGCTGCGTCACCTGCGCAAACGCCAGGATGCCTCAGTCGGAGGCCTACGGGCCAGCCCCTCAGACTGCTCAGATTGGGCATCCGCTGCCACTCCGTCTGCCGCTCCCGGCGCGCGAGCGCTGGCTGTCCGCCGGTTTGGATTGGGAGGGATGCCCCTTGCCCTCGCCTGCTCCCCGATCTTGAGGGTTTTTCTTCCCTGCTGGGGGTCGAGCTCCGCGTGTAAACGTGGGGGCTGTCTGCCGGCGGGATGGGTGGGGAGAGCATCCGGTCCCATCTCCCCACCCTTGCGCTAGCCGGCCAGGTCGCAAGCCGCCTTGAGGCCATAGGCTCCCCGGGCGTGCAGCGCCGCCGACACGATGGCATCTTCGAGCGCGCGCGTCGACGTGACACCCACAAGGTCCACGGGGGCCTCCACCTCCCCTGTTGCCATCACGAAGATGGTGTCGCCGTCGTTGGTGGTGTGGGTCGGACGGATTGCGTGCGCGTATGCGTCGGCCGACATCTGGGCAACCTTCGTTGCCTGTGCCTTGGTCAGGCGTGCGTTGGTCACAACGCACGAGATGGTCGTGTTGGTCCGAAGGGGCATGGACGCGGATGCGTCGTCCCATGCCTCCTCTGGTGTCATGATGCTGTCCAGGGTGGGGGAGAGGACCCCTGCGACCTGGTCTCCCGTCCTGGGGTCCACCACGTTGCCACAGGCGTTTACGGCGGCGACCGCCCCGCATACAAGCCCCCCGTGCGTGGCGATTGACTCTCCCAGGCCCGACTTCATGCAGCGCGCCGGACCGCAGAGCTTGCCCACGGTGCAGCCTGCGCCCGCGCCAACGTTTCCAAGCGAGAGGGTCGTCTCCTCTCGCCCCAGGGCGCGCCTGACGGCGTCCGCGCCCATTCTGCCGTCGGGCCGCACGTCAGCGCTCCCACACGCGAGGTCGAACACGCACGCGGACGAGACGATCGGCACCACGCCAACGCCCACGTTCAGGCCGATCCCGTGCCGCTCCAGCTCCTCTGCCGCTCCGCAGGAGGCGGCGAGGCCATAGGCGCTCCCGCCGGAGAGGACCACGCAGTTGAGCGTCTGCACCGTCTCCTCCGGCCTGAGGAGGTCGGTCTCGCGCGTCGCCGGGGCGCCGCCGCGAACGTCCACGGCTCCGGTCGCACCTGTCGGGCACACGACGACCGTGCACCCCGTGCCCGCTTCCGCGTTGGTGGCGCTCGCCGCGTATACGCCAGGAATGTCCACGATGCTGTGGATGCTCATTCGGTCTCCCCTCCGTCGTCCGTGGTGCCGCCCGCGCCTCCTAAGAGCGCGGCCTGGAGGAGACCCTGCCCCTCCGGGAAGGATTCGTCGAGCTCGCGCACCAGGCGCGAGACGGGGAGGCCAACCACGTTGCTGTAGTCGCCCTCGATCGCGCGGACGAGTAGGCGGCCCCTGCCCTGGATGCCGTAGGCGCCGGCCTTGTCCATGGGCTCGCCGCTCCGCACGTAGGCGTCAATCTCGTTGTCCGTGAGGTCCCAGAACAGCACCCTGGTCGTCTTGACGAACGAGCGACGCGTCACGTCTTCGCCGCTATCGACGCGAGCGAGGCACACGCCCGTGGAGACGCGGCTCTCCCTTCCCGAGAGCGCCCGAAGCATGCGGTGTGCCTCCTCAGCGTCTCGCGGCTTGCCCAGCACGTCCCCGTCGGAATCCCACACGATGGTGTCCGCCGCCAGCACGGTCTGTCCGCCGCCGCGTACGGCGGGGTCCTCTAGGCACGAGTCTGCCTTCAGGCGTGCGAGACGCTCCACCAGCCGCTCGGGTGGCTCCCCCTCACGGCGGGTCTCGTCCACGTCCTGCGGCATCACATGAACCTCGATGCCCAGCTCCTCCAGGAGCCTCCTCCTGCGAGGAGAGCCCGATGCCAGGATCATCGCCTCACCCCCATAAAAAATGGGAACCACCAAGGTGGCTCCCATGCAACGACATGTCGTCTCGTCCGACCAGCGGGCTACTCGACGGTGATGGCAGAGACGGGGCAGTTGTCGGCAGCCTCCTGCGCGCTGTCCTCGTTCTCCTCGGGGACCTCGTCGACGATGACCTCCGCGGTGCCCTCGTCGCCGATGGAGAAGACCTCGGGGCAGGTGGACTCGCACAGACCGCAACCGATGCAATCCTCGCTGACAGTAGCCTTCATGATGATTTCCTCTCACTCCGATGGGCCGGGCCCCTTACCCGTGCCCTTCCTGATTCTTTTTACTATTACTCGCGCACGGATGCTAGCCCCTTTTCTCGGAGCGGCCAAAAGGATTCCACGCCATGCCGAAGCCCCTTTGCCGGGGGAGAGGGACGGCGCCTCTCACCTGCGTAAACGCATCAGGGATGCAGATGCCCAAAATCGGTGGCCCCTGGCGTGCGTCCCAAGCCCCTCGTCCCTAGCGACGGACCCTCTGCAGCAGCGTCACGGTCTCCACGTGGAAGGTCTGGGGGAACAGGTCAACGGGAGTGACCCAGACGGGGGAGAAGGTTCCCTCCTCCGCAAAGCGCGCGAGGTCGCGCGCCAGGGTCGCCGGGTCGCACGAGACGTAGGCGATCGCCCTAGCTGGTTGTGCCGAAAGCTTTTGCACCACGCCGGCGGCAAGCCCGGCCCTCGGCGGGTCGACCACGATCACGTCGGCGTCCGCGTCGGGGAACTCCAGGTCTGCGTCGCCCCCCACGGGGTCGACGTTGTCTAACCCAGTGCGCTCGAGGTTCCTCCTGAGGTCGCGCACGGCCGGTCCGTACGACTCCACGGCGTCGACCCAGTCGCAGCGGCGGGCGAGCGGCAGGGTGAAGGTCCCCGCGCCGCTGTAGAGGTCCATCGCGCACTCGTCCTCTGCGGGGTCCAGCCCCTCCATCACCAGGCGCACCAGCTCCTCCGCCCCGCGGGTGTTCACCTGGAAGAACGAGGGTGCCGAGAGGAGCATGGACTCGCTGCCCACGCGCTCCTCCCAGCTGCCGTAGCCACCCAGCTTCTCCAGGCCCGACACCTTGCGCGCCTTCTGAGGTCCCTTGGTGAGGACCCTCACGACGGAGGTGGCGCCGGTCGCCTCGCGCAGGATCTTCGCGGCCTGCGCGCGCGGAAAGCCTCCGGTCTGGGTCCAGAGCGCGACCTCGACCTGGCGGGTCCTCCGGGAGGCGCGAACGCCCACGCGGTCAATCTGGAGGGATCGCGAGTTGGAGAGGTACGAGAGCGCGCCCGAGACTGACTTGGTCACCTTCTCGAAGCCGCGTTGCAGCAGGGGGCAGCGGTCCACCTTGACAACGCGATCTCCCGTGACGTCGTGCATGCCGATGACGCTGCGACGTCCCTGCGCCTGAAACGCGAGCTCGACCTTGTTGCGGTACCCCCAGGGGTCCCCGGGGTCCGAGCACGGACGCACGAGCCCATCTGCTTCCTCCTGGGGCATGTGGCCTATCCGCACGAGGGAGTCGACCACGTTGTCGCGCTTCGAGCGAAGCTGGGACTCGCGTGACAGGTGCGCCCACGGGCACCCGCCGCACACGTCCACAAAGGGGCAGGGGGCGGTTGAGACGCGCTCGGGGGATGCCTCCAGCACCTCCTCCAGCACGGCGTTGGAGTACGTGGGCTGCTCGCGCGTCACGCGTGCCCTCACGAGGTCTCCGGGTACGGCGCCCCGCACGAACACCGCCTTGCCGTCGTCGGTGCGGGCGATGGCGTCGGGGCCGTACGTCATGCGGCCAACGCGCAGGGTAAGGGCTTGCTCGCTGCCGGCGGTTTCGCTCATGTGGGTCCTCCTCGCCTCTAGATTTGGGCGGCCCCACCCCGCTTGGGGGAGGGGCCGCCCGCTGCGAGTCCCATCATACGGTCAACGTGCGTCCGAGCGGACGGCGAGGGTGCTATCTACCAGAGAAGAGCATCCTGAAGCCCTCGCCGATGAGCCGGAGGCCACGGGAGAGACGACCCTCTCCCTCGCCTTTGGGCTCCGACGGTTGCGATGCGGCTGCGGTCGCGGTGGACGGCTTAGGGGCACGATGCGCGGGCTCCGTGGGGGTTGCTGGCTCCGACTTCGCGGGCTCCTCCTTTGCGGGCTTGGCCATCGCGACGACGTCCATGTCACCCGCCGAGTAGGTCCCGATGTTGGGGAGGTTCAGGAGCTGCCTCTTCATCTCAGGGGTGATCCTGGGCATGATGGATGTCGCCGGAGTGACCTCCTCGACCACCCTGTCGTCACCCTCGTGGGCGCGCAGGTACGCCAGCTGCAGCAGAACCTCCTGGCTGTTGATGCGGGGCGTGTCCTCCTCAACGGGAATGCGCTCCCACGTGCCCTCGCTGGTCAGGCGGCGCGCCTTGACGTTGTCGGCAAGCTGCAGGCTCATGTATTCGATCACGAGCTCGCGGCACGTGGGGTCGAGCACGGGGTAGGCGATCTCGACGCGGCGCTCGGTGTTTCGGGTCATCATGTCTGCCGAGGAGAGGTACACGGTGTCCGCGTTGACGCCAAACGCGTAGACGCGCGCGTGCTCCAGGAAGCGGCCCACGATCTGGCGGACCACCAGGTTGTCGGTCTTGCCCGGGATGTTCGCCTTGATGCAGGCGATGCCGCGCACGATCATGATCACGCGCACGCCCGCCTCGCAGGACTCCGAGATCTTGTCAATCACGTCGCGGTCTGTGAGGGAGTTCATCTTGAGGAACACCTGCGCGGGCTTGCCCGCCCTCGCGCGCTCGATCTCGCGGTCCAGCCCGCGCATCACGAGCGGCTTGAGTCCCGCGGGCGCGACACCCAGGTAGCGGTAGTTGCCCAACAGGTTGCCGATCGAGAGGTTGCGGAAGAACAGGTTGCCGTCCTCGCCGATGCCATGATGGGCGGTCAGGAGCATGAAGTCGGAGTACAGGCGTGCCGTCTTCTCGTTGAAGTTGCCCGTGCCCAGGCAGGTGATGCGACTGATGGTGCCCTTGTCGTGGTAGGTGATCTGGCAGATCTTGGAGTGGCACTTAAAGCCCTCGGAGCCATAGATGACAGTGCAGCCGGCAGACTCGAGCCTCTCCGCCCAGGCGATGTTGTTCGCCTCGTCAAAGCGCGCGCGGAGCTCCATCAGCACCGTGACGTCCTTCCCGTTCTCCGCGGCGGCTATGAGGCTCTCGCAGAGGTGTGACTGCTTTGCCACTCGGTAGAGCGTGATCTTGATCGAGATGCAGTCGTCGTCCGAGGACGCCTCGCGCAGCAGGGTCAGCAGGGGGGACATCGATTCGTAGGGATAGAAGAGCAGGACGTCGTGGTCCTCGATCTGCGGGCGCATGGGCTCGTTCATGTTGACCATGGGGGAGATCTGCGGATCAAAGGGCTGGAACACCAGCTCGTCGTGGTGCTGGGTGGGGATGTGGGACTCCAGGCCGTAGACAAAGCCGAGGTCGAGCGGGATGTTCACCCGAGAGAGACGGTCGGGGCGCAGTCCCAGCTCGTCCATCACCAGGCTTTCCAGCTCATCGTCGAGCGAGCCCCTTATCTCAAGGCGGATGGGCTGCAGCCGCTGGCGCTTCTTGAGCACCTTCTTCATGTGCTGGCGGTAGTCCTCTTCCTCCTCCACGCCCTCGCCGTCGGGGTCGATGTCGGCATTGCGGGTGACCCTGATGGTCGCCGCTCGGGTGGGCTCGTAGTCGCCGAAGCAGCTGCCCAGGTAGGTGTAGATGACGTCCTCCAGGAGGGTGTAGCGGTACTCCTCCGGCGAGGAGGGGAGCGCGATGACGCGGGGGAGCGACGGGGGGACCTCAACCTGGCCCAGGACGCCCCTCTCGGTCGGGCCGTCAAGGGAGCACAGCACGTACAGCAGGCCGTTCCTTAGGTTGGGGAAGGGATGGCGTGGGTCGATGATCAGGGGGGAGATGATCGGGGCCACGTTGCGCGTGAACTCCCTCTCGGTGGCCTCGCGGTCCGCCGGGGTGTACTCCAGGGGAGGGACGTAGGTCAGCCCGTGGCGGGAGAGCTCGTCCGTCACGGTGGTCCAGGCCTCCTCTTGGCGGGCAAGAAGGGCGGGGAGCATCTTGAAGACCGATGCGAGCTGCTCGGAGGGGGTCTCGTTGGACTTGTTGTCGGTGGGCTGGTGCTTGAGCCGCGCAAGGTCGGAAAGACCTCCCACGCGAATCATGAACCACTCGTCGAGGTTGGAGCCAAAGATCTCGACGAACTTGAGCCTCTCGAAGAGCGGAACGCTCTCGTCAAAGGCCTCGTTGAGCACGCGGTCGTCAAAGTGGAGCCAGCTCACCTCGCTATTCTGCGTGTACGAGAAGTCACGCTCGTGGGGTCGCGGCTCCTTCTCTGCGGGCGATTCCTTCACGAACTCCCCCTTGTTTCCCATCTGTTCCTCCCAAGGGTCATCAGCGGATGCCAGTGCGGCAATTCTACTGCTTGGCGCCAAATGGGAGATTTTGCCCCAACTGCTGGAAGAATTGAATAATGATGGATATTAATAAAAAAGAATAGAATATTAACGGCTTGTTACACTGCTTTTATGACTCTAGCGGAATAAGTGAGCCGGTTCTTGCGGCCTCTTCGACGAGTAAGCATATGGTAATGAATACGCAGCTCAATGGCCTTGATAATTGTGCAGCTACGTGCAAGTAGACCGTTCGTCCTCGTAAAGCTACCGTTCCCACTTATTAACGAAAACAAGGGTGACGTAACGACGAGTATTGGATATAGTGTTTTTCGGCGTTAAGGCACGCGATGCGAGCCGGGCAGCGAAGTCGCAGCATTTCAGGCCTGGCGAGCTCGCGGGTAACGTATTCGTAAAGTGTTGGTAAGGTGCCAGCACGAAAGGAGAAGGAGGAACCATGGCTAACGGGCTTTACGTCCACAGCGAAATTGGCCCCCTGAAGAAGGTCTTGCTCCACAGGCCTGGCGAGGAGCTCCTCAACCTCACGCCTGATGACCTCGAGCGCCTTCTGTTCGACGACATCCCCTTCCTGGAGGTCGCACAGGCGGAGCACGACCGCTTTGCGGAGATCCTGCGCGAGCAGGGCGTCGAGGTCCTGTACCTCGAGAAGCTGACGGCCGAGGCCCTGGACGCCGTTCCCGGCGCCCGCGAGGAGTTCACCAACCAGTGGCTCGACGAGTCCGGCCTCAAGGGCAAGGCAGCCCGCGCCGCCGTCAAGGAGTACATGGACTCCATCAAGGACACCAAGACCTTCGTCGACAAGACGATCGCCGGCCTCCGCAAGGAGGAGATCGACCTTCCCGCCAACAGCTCCAGCCTGCTCGCCGACCTCGTCGGCTCTGACCAGGACGGCGAGACCGACCTCCTGATTGACCCCATGCCCAACACGTACTTCACGCGCGACCCGTTTGCCGTCGTGGGCAAGGGCGTCAACCTCAACCGCATGTTCTCGGTCACCCGCAACCGCGAGACCCTGTACGGCAAGTTCATCTTCAAGTATCACCCCGACTACAAGGACGCTCCCCTGTGGTACCGCCGCGACAGCGCATATCACACCGAGGGTGGCGACGTCCTCAACCTCAACGCCCACACCCTGGCCATCGGCATCTCCCAGCGCACCCAGGCTGGCGCCATCGACCAGCTCGCCCAGAACATGTTCTGGGAGAAGGGCGACCAGTGCGAGATCGACACCATCTATGCGTTCAACATCCCCGTGTCCCGTGCCTTCATGCACCTCGACACCGTGTTCACGCAGATTGACGTCGACAAGTTCACCATCCACCCGGGCATCATGGGGACCCTGCAGGTCTTCAAGCTCACCAAGGGCGCTCAGCAGGGCGAGGTCAAGATCGAGGAGATGAACGACACCCTCGAGCACGTCCTCGAGAAGGCCCTTGGCCTCGACCAGGTCAAGCTCATCAAGTGCGGTGGCGGCGACCCCGTTGCGGCTGCCCGCGAGCAGTGGAACGACGGCTCCAACACCCTGTGCGTCGCGCCGGGCAAGATTTGCGTCTACCAGCGCAACTCCGTCACCAACGACGTGCTCTACAAGGAGGGCCTCGACCTCCTCGTGGTTCCCTCGGCCGAGCTCTCCCGTGGCCGTGGCGGCCCCCGCTGCATGAGCATGCCCTTCGCTCGCGAGGACCTCTAGTCTCTCGAATAGCCTGAAGTCCGAGGGTGCCCAGTGGCACCCTCGGACTACTGCTGTCAAGTCAATATCAGTGTTCTAACCGATGGCATAGGGCCGTCGGTGGAAAACGAAAGGAAAGTACATGGGCGTCAATCTTAGCGGTCGCAGCTTCCTGAAGCTTCTGGACTTCTCCACCGAGGAGATTAACTACCTCCTGGACCTCTCCCGTGACTTCAAGAACATGAAGCGCGCTGGCGTGCCCCACCGCTACCTCGAGGGCAAGAATGTCGCTCTCCTCTTCGAGAAGACCTCGACCCGTACCCGTTGCTCCTTCGAGGTCGGCGCCTATGACCTCGGCATGGGCTGCACCTACCTTGACCCCAGCGGCTCCCAGATGGGCCATAAGGAGTCCATCGCCGACACCGCTCGCGTCCTCGGCCGCATGTTTGACGGCATCGAGTACCGTGGCTTCGAGCAGGAGAAGGTCGAGGAGCTCGCCAAGTACGCTGGCGTCCCCGTTTGGAACGGCCTCACCAACGAGTTCCACCCCACCCAGATGCTCGCCGACATCCTCACGATGAAGGAGAACTTCAACAACGACATCAAGGGTCGTCAGCTCACCTTCATGGGTGACGCGGGCAACAACGTCGGCAACTCCCTCATGGTCGTCTGCGCCAAGCTCGGCGTCAACTTCGTGGCCTGTGGCCCCAAGGACAACATGCCCGAGGACGAGCTCGTCAGGACCTGCCAGGAGATCGCTGCCCAGAACGGTTCCACGGTCAAGCTGACCGAGGACGTCCACGAGGGCGTCAAGGATGCCGACGCCATCTACACCGACATCTGGGTGTCGATGGGCCAGCCCGATGAGCTCTACAAGACCCGCATCCCCCTCATGGAGCCCTATCGCGTCACCTCTGACGTCATGTCCCAGGCTCACGATGACTGCATCTTCCTGCACTGCCTGCCTTCCTTCCACGACACCAAGACCACCAAGGGTGCCGAGGTTGCGAAGAAGTTCGGCATCACCGAGATGGAGGTCACCGACGAGGTCTTCGAGTCCCGTGCCTCCAAGGTCTTCGACGAGGCCGAGAACCGCATGCACACCATCAAGGCTGTCATGTACGCTACCCTCAAGTAAGTAGCTCTCTGCGAGTTGAAAAAGGCCTCCCCGACATGTCGGGGAGGCCTTTTTCCTGTCTAATTATCATCCAAATATTGGATATGTGAAATTTGTTTGCACACATGGTGTGAACTATATATACAATCATTGAGGTTCTATTGGCTTCATCGTTCCTGAGGAGGAAAACGATGGCAAACAATGAGAAGGTGGACAACCCCGACGGCGTTGGCTTCTTCGGCCTCGTCGGCCTGGTCGTCTCATCCTGCATCGGATCCGGCGTCTTCGCCCTAACTGGGCAGCTCGCCAACGTGGCGTCGCCCGGTGCCGCTCTGGTGGCATGGGTCATCTGCGGACTGGGCTTCCTGTTCCTGGCCCTCTCGCTTGCCAACCTGGGTGCAAAGCGTCCCGACGCTGACGGCGTCGTCGCCTATGCCGAGGAGGGCTTTGGCAAGTTCGCCGGCTTCATCTCCGGCTGGGGCTACTGGCTGTCTGCATGGCTGGGTAACGTCGGGTTCGCGACCATGGTGGCGCAGACCCTTGGTTCCGAGTACTGCCTTGGCAACATCCTTCCTGGCGTGTTCTCCGACCCCAACACGGGCAACCCCGCGATCGTGGGTGTCATCGTGATCTCCCTGCTGCTCTGGGCGCTGACCTACCTGGTCATTCGTGGCGTCGAGAGTGCCGCGTTCCTCAACGCCATCGTCATGGTCGTCAAGGTCGCTTCCATCCTGCTCTTCATTGTCTTCACCTTCTTCAGCTTCAAGGCCGGCGTCTTCACCGCCGACTTCTGGGGCACCGCTGCCCGTAACGCCACCGTGCTCGCCGCGAACGGCGACGGCCTTGGTAGCGTCGGAACCCAGGTCACCAACTGCATCCTCGTCATGATGTGGGTGTTCATTGGCATCGAGGGCGCCTCGGTCATGAGCAAGCGTGCGCGCAAGAAGTCCGAGATCGGCTCTGCCACCATCCTCGGCCTCGTGGTGCTGCTCGTGCTCTACATCTGCGCCTCCGTGCTCCCGTACGGCGTCCTTCCCTACAAGGACCTCGTCGCGGCTCCCAAGCCTGCAACGATCACCGTCTTCGAGGCGATGGCTCCCGGCTGGGGCGGCGCCTTCATCTCCTGGGCAATCATCATCTCCGTTTGCGGGTCTTGGCTCTCCTTCACCATGCTGCCCGCCGAGTGCACCTCGATGATGGCGGACCATGGCCTTCTCCCCAAGTCCTGGGACGAGCGCAACAAGGCCAACGCCCCTCAGATGTCGCTTCTCATCGTTGCCGTGCTGACTGAGATCTTCATCATCATCGCTACGTTCGCCGCTGACGCCTATACCTTCGCGATCTCGATGTGCACCGTCACCATCGTCATCACCTGGGCCTTCGCTGCCGCCTATCAGGTCAAGTACAGCGTTGAGAACCACGAGGGCCTTCAGGCGTTCTTCGGCGTCCTCGCCCTTCTCTTCCAGGTCGTCGGCGTCATGTTCACCGGCTGGGGCTTCCTGCTCCTCGCCTGCCTGGGCTACATCCCCGGCATGTTCTTCTACAAGAAGGCGCGCGAGGAGAACGGTGGCTCCGTCACCAAGGCGGGGTGGGCCGTGTTCGCGGTGATCGCCATTCTCGGCATCATCTCCATCCCGCTCACTGTCGTGGGAATCATCCCCGTGTTCTAGGCACTCCTGGACATAGCTCGAGTGGGGGAGGGTCGCCTTTTGCGGCCCTCCCTCTTGTTTGTGGCACTGCATTGGCGCCCTTTTGTTCGGCAGAGCAAATGTATGTATAAACACGTGAGAAATTGCAACATTATGAGCAATGGGTTTGCTTGCATGCGCAAATGGGGGCGGCGGCTCAGCCGGGGGCACTTCGTGCCCTAATTCCAAGGAAAATGGTTCCAGAATGCAGAATCGGAACCCCTGAGATATTGGGCAAGGTCAATCGGGTCCGCCTTACATATCCGTATGGAGGCTGATTCGTCTTGCAGCTCACCAAAACAGGATATTCATCGAATATTGGATACCGTTCACGGCAACGCTTGACGTGGGGGCTTGAGGCTTGTGTAAGATTTGTTCCGAAGTTGCGTAGGTTCTGTCTACGTTGTGTTACGCAGGAGTTTCAGTTCCCTAACGTATGGCGCATGTGCGCCGAAAGGAGTTGCGACCATGTCCGATAAGACAGCGCAGCCAAAGAAGAAGAGGGAGATGCTGACGTCATTCTCCATCATCTTCATCCTCCTGGCGATCGTCGCAATCATCACGATCTGTCTCAATGGTGCGACCTACACGGTCAATGGCACCGAGGGCACAGTGACGGGTGCGACGCTGGCGGACTTCCTGATGGCCCCCGTCCACGGCTTTGCGGACGCCATCGACGTCTGCCTGTTCGTCATGGTCCTCGGCGGCTTCCTGGGAATCGTCAACAAGACCGAGGCCCTGACCACCGGCATTGACGTGCTCGTGCAGAAGATGAACGGCAACGAGCTCAAGCTGATCCCCATCCTCATGGCCATCTTCGCCTTTGGCGGCACCACCTACGGCATGTGCGAGGAGACCGTCGGCTTCTATGCACTGCTCTCCGCGACCATGATGGCAGCTGGCTATGACTCCATGAGCGGCTCCATGATCGTCCTGCTCGGCGCTGGCATCGGCTGCCTGGGCTCCACGGTCAACCCCTTCGCGACCGGCATTGCCGCCGACGCCCTCACCTCGCTCGGCATCAACGTCAACCAGGCAGTCATCATCAGCCTGGGCATCATCCTGCTCCTGGTCTCGTATGTCATCGCTGTCTTCTTCGTCCTTCAGTACGCCAAGCGCGTCAAGGCCGACCCCTCCAAGTCGCTCATGAGCGCGGAGGAGAAGGCTGCCGCCGAGGCCGCCTACGGCACCGAGAAGTCCAACGAGAAGGCCTCCCTCTCCGGCAAGCAGAAGGCTGTCCTCTGGATCTTTGCCGCTGCCTTCATCATCATGGTCATCTCGTTCGTGCCCTGGGAGGATTTGGGCGTCAACTTCTTCGTCTCTGATGCCCAGAGCCACGAGGAGACCACCGAGATCACCGCTGACGACATCATTCAGCAGTACAGCGATGACAAGCTGGGCGACCTCACCCTCACCCCCTCCAACGTCAAGGGCGAGCTGAAGTCCTCGGTCACCGACTATGCTGGCTGGTCCTCCTTCCTCACCGGAACCCCGCTCGGCCAGTGGTACTTCGCCGAGTCCACCACCTGGTTCCTGATCCTCGCCATCATCATCGGCATCGTGGGTGGCCTCTCCGAGCACCAGATCGTCGACGAGTTCATGGCTGGCGCCGGCGACATGATGTCCGTCGTCATGATCATCGCCGTCTCGCGTGGCGTCTCCGTCCTCATGAGCAGCACCGGCCTGGCCAACCTGGTCCTGAGCTCCGCCTCCAACGCGCTGCGCGGCACCTCCGGCATCGTGTTCGCCATCGGTTCCTACCTGCTGTACTTCCTGCTCTCCTTCCTCATCCCCTCGACCTCTGGCATGGCAACCGTCTCCATGCCCATCATGGGGCCCCTGGCCGCTCAGCTTGGCTTCAACCCCGCGGTCATGGTCATGATCTTCTCCGCCGCCTCTGGCGCGGTGAACCTCATCACCCCCACCTCCGGCGCCATCATGGGTGGTCTGGCCCTCTCCCGTGTTGAGTACGCAACCTGGGTCAAGTTCGCCCTCAAGGTCGTCATCTCCATCGCGGTCGCCTCGATGGTCATTCTGTCCATCGCCATGATCGCCATCCCCGCGTAAGCTTCGGCGCATATGCAGGGAGGGGAGGTCCCACGCTTGGTGGGACCTCCCCTTTTTTATCTTGAGCCGCGGAATACAGCTGTGGGCGCTATGGCTCTAAAATTGAGGAAAGCCGGGGCGGGTGAGATGCCCCAACCCCGGCTACTCGACAGTGCGCCTTTCAGGCAGTCCGGCGCTAGTAAACCATGCCCATCGCCTCGCGCACCTCGTCGAGCGTCTGCTTTGCGACTTCGTTGGCGCGCGCGTTGCCGTCGTGTAAAACATCCTTCACGTAGTCGAGGTCGTCCTCGTACTGGTGCCTCCGCTCTCGGATGGGTGCGAAGTAGTCGTTCACTGCCTGGGTCACGTACTTCTTGAGCTGGCCGGAGCCACCCATGCCAATCTCTTCCGCGATCTCCCGCTCGTCTCGACCGGTGCAGATTGCCGCGGTGGTGAGGAGCGCCGACACCCCGGGTCGACTCTCGGGGTCAAAGGTGATGTTTCGCTCGGAGTCTGTCTTGGACTTCTTGATGAGCTTTGCCGTCTCTTCGGCCGTCATGCTAAGGCTGATGGCGTTGCCGTAGCTCTTGCTCATCTTTCGGCCGTCAAGCCCGGGAATGAGCGGGGTGGACGTCAGGAGTCCAGCGACGTCCGGGAAGACCTTTCCGTAGCGCTCGTTGAAGCGGCGCGCAATCTTTGACGTGATCTCGATGTGGGGGAGCTGATCGCGGCCAACGGGGACGATGTTGCCCTTGCAGAACAGGATGTCGCACGCCTGGTGCACCGGGTAGGTGAGGAGAAGGCCGGTGAGCGCGTGCCCAGAGGCCTCCTGCTCGGCCTTGACGGTGGGGTTGCGCTCCATCTCTGCCTCGGTCACGAGCGAGAGGAACGGGAGCATGAGCTGGTTCTCGAAGGGCACCGCCGAGTGGGTGAAGATCATGGTCTTGGCAGGGTCGATGCCGCAGGCGAGGTAGTCCATGACCATGTTGTACACGTTGTCGCGGATGTGCTCCGTGGTGTCGCGATCGGTGATCACCTGGTAGTCGGCGATTACGATGTTGGTCCTCACGCCAAGCTCCTGGAGCCTCACGCGCTCCTTGATGGTGCCAAAGTAGTGGCCCATGTGCAGGCGCCCGGTGGGGCGGTCGCCCGTGAGCATGGTGTACTTTTTAGGGTTGACCTTGAGGTCCTCCTGAATCTGGTCGCTTCGCCTCAAAGCGGCCTCGTAGCTTCCTTCGTTGGGCATGAAGACTCCTCGGTTTTCGAGCGTGCAGACCGTTCCATGGTACGCCAATCCCAGGCTCCAAGGACCTTGGGTGCGTGTCTGACGGCCACTCTCAGCCTTGGGGGAGGGTGGCGTTGAGGATGTTCCGCGCCTCTCGCCAGGAAGGGTAGGCCGAATCGAGGAGTTCGTGGAACCGCTGGTTATGGCTCGGCTCCAAGAGGTGGCACAGCTCGTGGGCGACCACGGAGTCAAGGCAGGTCGAAGGGAGCGAGGCAAGCTCGGCGTTGATGGTGACGACGCTGGTCTGCACGTTGCACGAGCCCCAGCGAGACCGCATGTAGCGAACGCGCCAGCCGTTGCACGCAACACCCAACCGCTCCTCGAAGGGTGGGAAGCGAGAGGGGAGCTCGGTGGAGAGCGCCCGTGCGAGCCATCGCCGCCCAAGGTCGCGCGCCAGCTCGGTATGGTTATCCGAGGACGGGAGGGATAGCAGCAGCTCGTCACCCGTGCGCCGCGCACCTGTCGCTGCCGTATCCAGCACGAGCCTGACTGTCAGTACCTCGTCGAGGAACCGGACCTTCCCTCCGTCCTGCCAACGGGAGGCCTCGCGATCGCGCGCTGCGGATTGTCTCCCCTGCTGCATGCGAATCCAGCTTTCCTTGGAGGAGACGAACGCGTCCACGTCCGAAAGCCTCGCTCGGGTGGGTGCGCTGACGACCACGCTCCCGTCTGCCCTCACGCGAAGGTTGACGCGCCTGACGCCTCCGCGGCGTAGGGTGTACCGTATGTGGCCTCCCTGGCGTTCCGAAACAACGATATCAGCACGTCGCATGGCTTTCACATCGCTTCCTGCCACCTTTTGCCTTGCCGTTTGGCCTCAAGTTGCAGCGCTGCCGTCGCAGGTTGCCGACAAACGAGGATAATGTATCTTGCAGTTTGAAGGAGGGGGGACGATGGCGAGCTCATACGGCGAGGATGCGAGCAAGAGCGCGCTTCGGGAGCGTTACCTCGGTGCGGGTGCATCGCTCTCCCCGCGGCAGCGCGCGAGGTTTGACGTGCAAGTGTGCCGCAACCTCAGGGCGGTCCCCGCCTACCGCTCCTGCCCCCTGCTTCTGGCATACGTCCCCTTTAGGGACGAGCTCGACACGACCCCCATCATTCGGCGCGCCTGGGACGAGGGGAAGGACGTTGCCCTCCCGAGGTGCGTGGGAGGCGAGAGGTCCTTGGAGTTCGTGGTCGTGCATGCCCTTGATGGGCTCGTGCGCGGGGCAAGTGGCGTCCTTGAGCCGGCTGAGGGGGCGGGGGAGCCCATTGACCCCACGCGTCTCCCCAAATCCGTGTGCCTGGTCCCGGGGCTCGTGTTCGACTCCCGCGGGTATCGCATCGGCTACGGGGCAGGATACTACGACAACTTTCTTGCCACGTACCCCGGAACCAAGGTGGGTCTTGCCAGGAGCCTGCAGGTGAGTGGCAACCCGCTTCCCGTTGACGACCACGACGTTGCCGTGGATGTGCTGGTGAGCGACGGGGCGGTGTGGATGTGCCGCTAGCTGGACGGTGACCTCTCCGTCCAGCCTACTGCTCGTCTTCTTTGGCCAAATGTGCCGCCAGGTCCGCGATCGCCTTGGCGTAGCCCTTTATCCCCAGTCCCATGACCGTCTCGAAGCAGGCCGCCCTGACGTACGAGACCTGCCTGAACCCCTCGCGCTCGTCCACCTTAGAGATGTGGACCTCAACCGCGGGGATGCTCACCGCCTTGAGGGCGTCGAGGATGGCGACGGAGGTGTGGGTGTAGGCGCCGGGGTTGATCACGATGCCATCAAAGCGCCCGTAGGCGTCCTGTATGGCATCGACGAGGTCACCCTCGTGGTTTGACTGGTAGCACCTGCAGACGGAGAAGCCCTCTTCCTCCGCCGCCTCGTGGCAGAGCTCCAGCAGGCTGGCAAAGTCCTCGGTCCCGTACAGGTCGGGCTCCCGAATCCCCAGCATGTTGATGTTGGGCCCGTTGAGCACGAGGAGACGTGGCCCGTCCACGGAGTCGTCCGTCTCCTCGCTGGCCTCGTCGGCAAAGTCGTCGTCCGGATCATTCTCCGCGTCGGCGAGCATCCGCTCGAGCTCGCGCGCCTCGGAGTCGTTGTCCTCCAGCTCCTGCGCAATGGCGCCGGGGGTGGGCCGGGCGGGTGTCGTGGATCCGGTTACGCGGACGTTGAGCGAGTTCCCCCCATGGCTGAGGTCTGCGAAGCTCGAGCGGTCCGCCTGACCCTGGCTGGTGAGACCCGAGAACGCGTCGTAGATGCCCCCGATGGACTTGGGGCCAAATACGACCTCGATTCCATAGGGGCCACGCCCCACCGTGCCCAGGACGCCGGGAATCTGCGAGAGCCCCTCCTCGTCGACGAGCGTGGGGTTTGCGATGGTGATGCGGAGCCTCGTCATGCAGAGGGTGTTGGAGGTGACGTTGGCGCTCCCGCCAACGCAGCTCAGTACGCGCGATGCAATTTCCTGGTCGTTCATGAGAACAGCCTTCTTCCGTCGCAAGACGGGCCCTGGTTACTCGGATACTTTCGAAACGAAAACGAGTATAGAAGCGCCTGCGGGCGGATGGTCCGTCCGTTCCGTGAAATGCCGGGATGGAGTCGCATGCGGGGTTGCGGGGGAATCACAGCCCCAGGATGTTCCTCACCCTCGCCGCATCGCCCTGCGGGCTGCCCGTACAGTCTATCTTGATGTCGGACCAGGAGTGATACGCCTCGGACCTCTCGCGTGCCAGCTCCCTCACGCCCCGCTCCTGAGAGATGGGCCTGCCCGCAAGGGAGAGCTGTCCCAGCGGCCGCTCCAGGAGGACGATGGTACCGTTCTGGTGGAGGAGAGGGTAGTTCTCCGGTCTGGTGACGATGCCGCCGCCGCAGGCTATCACAAGGCCGCTGCGAGCGCAGTAGCGCGACGCGACCCTCGTCTCCTGCCTCCTAAAGTCGTCGGTCCCGTTCTGGCGGATGTAGGTCTCCACCGGCATGTCGAGGTCAAGGGCGAGCGCCTCGTCCAGGTCCACGAACGGCCTGCCGAGGAGATGCGCCAGGGCCCTGCCTGCCGTCGTCTTGCCGGCACCGGGCATGCCAATGAAGGCGACGTTCCTGGTCTGGTTGCGGATCCTCTCCTCCAGGCGGGGGAGAAGCGCCTTATCCAGCTCGCGGCCCTGGAACAGCTGGCTCGAGTAGAACGCCTGGGCCACGAGCATGGAAAGCCCGCTTTGGAACGGGAGTCCCAGGCGCTCCGCCTGGAGGCAGATGCCCGTGCGCTCGGGGTTGTAGATCACGTCCAACACGCCGCGAAGGTGGGGGAGGGACCCGAGCACTCCATCGGCGAGCGGGCTTGCCGGGCAGGAGGGGAACATCCCCACGGGGGTGGTGTTTACGACGAGGCTTGCGTCCGCATGACGGTCAAGCAGGTTCGCGTAGGTGTCATCCCCCGAGCGCGATATCACGACGGGCCTCGCGCCCGCCGCCTCGAGCGCGAGGATAACGGCCCTGCTCGCACCGCCAGAGCCTAGGACGAGGGCCTTCTCGCCTGCAAGCGCCTTGGTGGCGGCCCCTCCCAGGTGCTCCTCGCAGAAGCGGTCGAGGAGCCAGGAGAAGCCCAGCACGTCGGTGTTCTCGGCAAAGACGGAGCCGTCCGGCCTTCTCACCAGGGTGTTAGCGGCGCCGCATGCCTCTACGCGCGGGCTCCTCTCGTCCGCAAGCCTGGCCGCCTCGACCTTGTAGGGGATGGTTACGTTGAGGCCGTGCCAGGAGCCCTCCCTCACAAAGGGGCCGACCTCCTCGGGCTCGAGCTCGATGAGGTCGTAGGGGCATGAGCCGAGCGACTGGTGGATCTGGGGAGACCAGCTGTGCCCGAGCGTCCTGCCCAGCAGGCCGAATGGCGCCATCGCCTCTCCGTCGAGCGGCATGCTAGACCACCTCCGAGTAGCTGCCCAGGTAGCGCACGTCCTCGCAGGCGTCGCCGATGGTTGCGATGAGCTCCTTGAACTGTGGTGCGGCGACGGGGCAGTCCACGTCGAAGTAGAACATGAACTCGAAGTCGCGGTCGGGGATCGGTCGGCTCTCGAGCTTGAAGATGTTGATGTCGAGGGCATAGAACTTCTCCAGGACGTGGAACAGTGCGCCCGGGCGGTGGCTCACCACCAGCATGAGGGAGGTGCGGTCGGCCCCGGGGAACACCTGGAGGTCCTTCGAGATGCAGGCAAAGCGCGTGTAGTTGTTGCCCTTGTCCTGGATGTCGCGCGCGAGGGGGTCGAGCCCGTACAGCTCGGCGCAGGAGCTCGACGCGATGGCCGCGACGCCGGGGCGCTCGCTCCGGGCAACCATCTGCGAGGCGATCGCGGTGTTCTCGACCACGTGGACCGTGACCCCATGGAGGTGGGAGAGGAACTGGTGACACTGGTTGATGGCCTGCTCGTGGCTGTACACGTCGGTGATCTCCTCCAGGCCCACGCCGGGCTTGGCGAGGAGGTTGTGGTCGATCTTGAGGCGGCAGGTCCTCACGATGCTGAAGTTGTGGCGCATCATGAGGTCGTAGACCTGGTTTACCGAGCCCGCCGTGCTGTTCTCCACGGGGAGCACGCCGTACTGGCAAAAGCCCTCCTCGACGGCGCGGAAGACCCCGTCGAAGGTGTCGAAGAAGCTGATGTCGGCATGGTGGAAGATCCTGTCGCAGGCGATCTGCGAGTAGGCACCCTCCACCCCCTGGCATGCCACGAAGGCGTCCTGGGGGAAGAGGTTGGGCGTGGCGGAGACGGCCGACTCGATCCGCCTGACGACGTTGTTGCCCTCGGGGTCGAGCATCCCGTGCTGCCTGTTGCGCGACGCCTCCATGAGGAGCTGCATCAGGACCTGGGCGTAGCTGCGGAGCTCGGGGGAAACCTTTGCCGCGCTGTCCTCGATGACCCTTCGCTCCCTCGAGCGGTCAAGGACCGGGAGCCCGTGAGCCGCCTTGTATGCCGCGACCTTGTCTGCGCACTCCATGCGCCTCTGAAACAGGGAGAGGATCCTGTCGTCAATCTGGTCGATCTCTTCCCTCACCTGGCTGAGGTCCTCCAACGTATCCTCCTTGCTAGTTCGTGCCGAGCGTGAACTGTTCGCCCTCGGGCGGGAACGAGAGCCATGCGTCGAGGAGCGAGAGGGCGCAGACCGCCTCGGCCACGGGGACCGCCCTGGGGGCGATGCAGGGGTCGTGACGACCGTGGACCTCCAGGACCTCGGGCTTGCCCGTGGCAAGGTTGACCGAGTCCTGGGGGCGCGAGATGCTCGAGGTCGGTTTGACGGCCATCCTGAACAGGATGGGGGCGCCGGTGGTGATGCCGCCCAGGATCCCTCCCGCATTGTTCGTTCGTGGTGCCGGCCCGTCGGGAGTGGCGTCGAAGGGGTCGTTGTTCTCGCTTCCCCTGACGTCGGCGGCGGCGAAGCCGCTTCCAAACTCGATTCCCTTCACGGCTGGGATGCCAAAGGCTGCGCGGGCGACGAGGTTCTCGATCCCGTCGAACATGGGGGAGCCCACGCCGGCGGGAAGGCCGCAAGCCACGCACTCCACGACTCCGCCGACGCTGTCGAGGTCCCGTCGGGCCGCGTCGATTGCGTCGAGCATGCGCTCGCCGGCATCGGGGTCGATGGTGGGAAGGCCGTCCCTCTCCTCCAGAGCATCGATCTGTTGGGAGAGAAGCTCCGCATCGGTGCGCAGGCCCGCTCGGAAGGGTTCGTCCTCGACGCCTGCCACCCGCAGGAGGTGTGCCCTCACGCGAACGCCTCGCGTCTCGAGCATCTGGATGGCGATGCCGCCCGCCACGCAGAGCGGTGCGGTGAGCCTGCCAGAGAAGTGTCCGCCGCCCGGGACGTCCTGGTTGCCGTGCCACTTCTCCCATGCGGTGAAGTCGGCGTGCCCCGGACGCGGGACCGAGAGCAGGTTGTCGTAGTCGCGTGAGCGCGTGTTGGTGTTGCGGATGACTGCAGCGAGCGGGGCCCCGCAGGTCCTCCCGTCGTGGTTGATGCCACTCACGAACTCGGGCTCGTCAGCCTCCCTGCGGGGGGTCGACCAGCTGCCCTGCCCGGGTGCCCTCCTTGCCATGAAGGCGGACAGTCGCTCCCGGTCGATCGCGAAGCTGCTGGGGAGCCCCTCGACCACGCAGCCTATCGCCTCCGAGTGCGACTGGCCAAACACGGTGACCCTGAGGGCGTTGCCAAAAGTGGAGGGCATCTTACTACTCCCAACCTTCCGTGACGTTGCCCCCCAGCGCCGCGAAGTCGGCGAAGAAGGCGGGATACGACTTTGAGACGCAGCCGGAGTCGTGGATGGTGGTGGGGCCTGAGGCGCCGGCGGCCGCGACCGCTGCCATCATCGCGATCCTGTGGTCGTTGCGGGCGTCCACCTCGCCTCCGGTTAGACGGGAAACGCCTTCCACGACAAGCTCGTCGCCATCTATGGACACGTTGGCGCCTAGGGCGTTGAGCCCGTCGCGAACGGTCACCAGGCGGTCTGACTCCTTCAGGCGCAGCCTCCCCGCGTTTGTGAACCGCGTGGTGCCCTTGGCGGTCGCGGCGACCGCGGCGAGGGGAGGGACGAGGTCGGGGATGTCCGCGACGTCGACGGTGCGGCCCCGAAGGGCGTCGTGGGTGCAACGCGCGCTGTCCCCGCCCCGGGTGACGTGCGTGCCAAACGAGGCGAGGGCGCCGAGCACCGCCCTGTCACCCTGCGAGCTCGAGAGGTCCAGCCCCGTCACCGTGACCCCCTCCCCGCAGGATGCGCCGGCCGCGAGCCAAAAGGCCGCGTTTGACCAGTCACCCTCCACCGAGGCGACGCCGGGCGAGACGAGCTCCGAGCCGGCGGGGACCGAATAGCGCGTGACGGCGGCGTTACCGTGCACCTCGCGCTCGACGGATACGTGCACGCCAAACTTCGCAAGGGAGCTCACGGTGATCGCTACGTAGGAGCGCGACTGCATGGGTTCGGCGACCTCGACGTCGAGACCACCCACAACGAGCGGGGCGGCCATGAGGAGTCCGCTCACAAACTGGGACGACACGTCGCCGGGGAGGCGGTAGGTGCCGCCCGAGATGGGGCCCTGCACCCGAAGCGGGAACACCCCCTGCGGGGAAAGCCTTGCCCCGTGTGCCGCGAGCTCCTCGAAGAGGGGGGAGAGCGGGCGTTGGGCGAGACGACCGTGACCGGTGAGGGAGCAGGCTCCGCCCAGGGCGGCAACGACCGGGAGGAGGAATCGGATCGTCGAACCGGACTCCCCGCAGTCGAGGGTCGCGCCCTCGGTCGGGCGCGGTGTGCCGCCGTCCCTGGGGAGGGGGTTCACTCTGAACCCGCGCGAGGTCCTCGCGACGCGCGCACCGAGGGCGCGCATGCAGCCGGCGGTCGCCTCGATGTCGCGCGACGTGGTCTCGCAGTCCAAGTCGAGCCGTCCCTCGCAGAGCGCGGAGAGGATGAGCATGCGGTGCGCCACCGACTTGGACGCGATGGTGGTAATCGTTCCCGCCAGCGGGGCGGGCTGGATGACGGCGTACCTCTTCACTCCCATTACGCGCCCACCCCGCAACCCAGGTCGACGAGCCTGCCGAACTCCGCGAGGGAGACGTGCCTCACCTCGACGGAGCCGATCGCAAGGGGGACCACGACGTTGACACCGTCGCCGTGGCGCTTCTTGTCGTGCGTGGCGTACGAGACGATGAGGTCGTGGGGGAGGTCTGTGTCGGTGGGGAGCCCGTGCGCACGCACCAGCGCCTCGATCCTTTGGGGCACCTCCTGGCCGCACCAGCCCATTCCGTAGGCGGCGCGCGCGATGCAGCACATGCCCAGCGCCACGCAGCTGCCGTGACCAAGGGAGAAGTCGCCCGCCGCCTCGACCGCGTGCCCTATTGTGTGGCCAAAGTTGAGAATCTGGCGCAGGCCGTGCTCGCGCTCGTCGCTGGCCACCACGTCGCGCTTGATCTGCACGTTCCTCGCGACGACCCGTGCCAGCTCGTCCTCGGAGACCTCGCCGGTGAGGGGGTTTGCCTCGAGCCAGGAGAAGAGCTCGGGGTCGCGTATGACGCCATGCTTGATTATCTCGCCGCAGGAGTCCCTGAACAGCTCCGGCGTGAGCGTGTCGAGACAGTCCACGTCGGCGACCACCAGCCACGGCTGCCAGAAGGCACCGCACAGGTTCTTCCCCGCCTCAAGATCCACTGCGGTCTTGCCGCCTACCGACGAGTCGACCATCGCAAGGAGCGAGGTGGGGACCTGCACCAGGCTCATGCCCCTCAGGTACAGCGCCGCGGCGAGTCCGGCCATGTCGCCCGTCACGCCGCCGCCCACTGCCACGACCACGTCGTCGCGCGTGAGGCCGGCCTGCGCCAGGCCGCCCAGGAGCTCCTCCACGGTCGAGAGGCGCTTGTTCCTCTCGCCCGCCTCGAATATCTGGATGCAGGCGTCGTAGCCTGCGGCAACGAGGGACTGGGCAACGGCGTCTGCGTAGAGCGGTGCCACGTTGGAGTCCGACACCACGCAGGCTCGGCCGCCCCCGCACGCCTGGCGCGCGAGCTGGCCGACCTCGTCGATCACGCCCTCGCCCACCACCACGTCGTAGTCGCGCTGGCTCGTGGGGACGCGCACCACGATGGGCTTCCCCTCGACGTCGACAGTCGTCTGGCTCATCGGCCCTCGACCTCCCTCTTCCTGCGATCGCCGTCCGCGAGCAGACCCTGGAGCCGCTCCGCGTCACGGTCGTCTATCGCGTCCTTGTACTCTTGGAGGTGCCCTATCAGGTTTCCTATCTCAAAGCTCAGGTTGTCCGCGTTGTCAAGGAACAGCTCGGTCCACATGCGTGCGTTGAGGCGTGCCACCCTGGTGAGGTCCCGGTACGAGCCGGCGGAGAAGCCCTTGTGCACGGTGCAGGAGGGGCTCTTGACGTAGGCGTTGGACACCACGTGGGCAAGCTGCGAGGTGAAGGCGATCACCTCGTCGTGGTGCTCGGGGGTCGACAGGGTCATGCTGCCAAAGCCGCAGGGCTCTAGCAGCTGCTCCAGGCGCTCGAGCATGTCCGCCCGCTCGAAGTCGTCCATCTTGGGTGGCACCACGACCATGGGCGCGTTGTGGAACATGTTCGCCCTGCTGTGGGCAAAGCCCGAGTACTGGGTTCCCGCCATGGGATGGCAACCCACGAAGGTCCAAGGCCTCCCCTCGGCGATCTTGAAGCAGCGCTCGCAGATTACCCGCTTGACGCCCACGGTGTCGATTACGATCGCTCCGGGGGAGAGGATGTCCGCCATCTGGACGAGCCAGTCGATGGACACCTGGGGGTATCCCGCCAGGATTATCAGTTCGCAGGTGGGGACCACGTCGTCCGTGAGCTCCCCGTCGATGGTCTCGATCTCGGCGAGCTCGGTCACCGAGTGCGTCCTGTTCCAGCCGTACACCTCGCGGCCTCCCGCGTGGAGCGCCTTGGCAAACGACCCGCCCATCAGGCCGAGCCCCACGATGCCAACGCGACCGGGCACGAGCGCCGTCTCCTTCTCTTCTCCCATGGCACCTAGTCCAAATCTGCCTCGACGGCGGAACGGATGAGCGAGATGCGCCTCATGGCGTCCGAGAACTGCGTGGGCGTGAGCGCCTGCGCGCCGTCGGAGAGGGCGTTCTGCGGGTCGTCGTGGACCTCCATCTCAAGGCCGTCTGCACCCGCGGCGGTAGCGGCATACGCGATGGGGCGCACGTAGCGGGTGTAGCCGGTTGCATGGCTGGGGTCAGCAATGATGGGGAGGTGCGACAGGTGGTGGACCACCGGGATCGCGTTGGCATCAAAGGTGTTGCGGGTGCGGGTCTCGAAGGTCCTGATGCCCCGCTCGCACAGGATCACGTTGGGGTTGCCCTCGCTCATCACGTACTCGGCGGACATCAGGAACTCGTCGATGGTGCAGCCCATCCCCCTCTTGAGGAGCACGGGGGCGTTCGTCCTGCCAAGCTCCCTCAGCAGGGGAAAGTTCTGGGCGTTCCTCGTTCCCACCTGCAGAACGTCAACGCCCCTGTCGAGGAAGCCATCCACGTCGCGCGGGTCCATGACCTCGCTCACCACGGGCTTGTCGAGCGAGTGGCCAACCTCGCAGAGGAGCTCCAGGCCCCTCTCGCCCATGCCCTGGTAGGAGTAGGGGCTGGTGCGGGGCTTGCAGGCGCCGCCGCGAAGCATCGTCGCCCCCGCCTCGTGCACGCCTCTGGCAATGTCCCAGAGGTTGTCCCCCTCCACGGAGCAGGGGCCGGCTATCACCTGGAAGTTGCCCCCGCCCAGCAGGACGCCGTGCCCGCAGTCGACGACCGTGTCCTCGGGATGAAACTTCCTGTTTGCCTTCTTGAAGGGCTCGGAGACGCGCCTGACCTGGTCCACGATGTCCATGGACTCGAGCAGGAAGGGGTCGATCTTGGTCGTGTCCCCAATTATCCCCACGATGGTTTCGTTCTCGCCCCGCGAGACATTTGTCTTGAACCCTCGTCCCTCGATCCAAGAGACGAAGTGGTCAAGCTGGTCAGGCGTGGCGCTGTCCTTGACGATTGCAATCATGAGCTGTGGTCTCCCTGCGGCCTTTTCGACCCCGTGTTTATGGCATATATCCTCGGGATGCTACTACAACCCCCATCGTAACTTTGGATGGGTCAACAGGAGGAAACAATGGTGGCCGGGGGAGAAACAACAAAACCCGCCCCCATTGGTGGGGACGGGTTTCTCGCGAGCCATGGTGACCCCAGTGGGGCTCGAACCCACGACCTTTCGCTCCGGAGGCGAACGCTCTAATCCACTGAGCTATGGGGCCGATAGGAGATTATAGCGAAAACGGGTGCCCTGGGAAGGGCGTTGGGTATGCTGTTCTGATGATGGCACGCCACCTCGGCGGGCTTGGGATTCCGACGGTGGTCGGGGAGGGGAGACGCATGGAACGGGACTCTCGGGCCGCCCAAGGCGAGCGTGATGGCCTCACGTCTGCCGAGGTGGAGGAGCGACGTCGTGCCGGGCTCGTCAACGTCGACGTCCTCGCGCGCACCAAGTCGGTCCCGCAGATCCTCGCCGATCACATCCTCACCCTCTTCAACGCCGTCAACCTCGCCCTGGCGGTCCTTGTGTGGACGACGGGGCAGTACCGCAACATGCTCTTTGTGGGAGTAGTGCTCTCCAACCTGGTGGTGGGGACGTTTCAGGAGATACGGGCCAAGCGGCTCGTCGACGCCCTGAGCATCGTCACCGCGAGCCGTGTCCGCGTGAGGCGCGACGGGCGCGAGCGCGAGGTCGCTCTCGACGAGCTCGTGAGGGACGACCTTGTGCTGGTGTCGCGGGGCGACCAGGTCCCCGCGGACGGGACGGTCGTGTTTGGCATCGCCACCGCAAACGAGGACCTCCTCACGGGAGAGAGCGCCCCGGTGGAGAAGGTCGCTGGCTCCGAGCTCCTTTCTGGCTCCTACCTCGACTCCGGAAGCGTCGAGTACCGGGTCACCCGGGTTGGCGCGGAGGGCTATGCCGCCAGGATCAGCTCCGAGGCCAAGCGGTGGAGGCCCCCGACCTCAGAGATCAGCGACACCCTCTCCTCGATCATCCGCCTCGCCACCTACGCCCTCATCCCCCTTGGGCTCGGGCTCTTCCTCCGCCTCCTGCTCTCGGGGCGCTACGACTACGACGGCGCGGTGCTCCAGGCAGTCGCCGCGGTCGTCGGGATGATCCCGCAGGGGCTCGTCCTCCTCACTTCGGGCGTCATGGCTATCGCCACCACGCGCCTCGCCCGTCGCAAGGTCCTCGTGCAGCAGAGCTACTGCGTCGAGACGCTCGCCCGCGTCGACGTGCTGTGCCTCGACAAGACCGGCACGCTCACGTCGGGGAGGATGGAGGTCTCGTCCGTAGTGCCCTGCGAAGGCGTCGAAGTGGAGGACCTCGAGGCGGCGTGCGAGACGGTCATGGAGGCAAACCGCTCCGATGCCAACGAGACGGCGCGTGCCCTCCTCGCCCACGCCGACTCCGAGGGCGTGCGGCCCCTCTCCTTCGTTAGGGGCATACCCTTCTCGTCTGCCACCAAGCTCTCTGCGGCGGTACTTCCCGATGGCGGATGCCTCGTGGTCGGTGCCCCACAGTTCGTCCTGCGCGACCAGCTCGAGGCCATTCGCGGGGAGGTCGACGCGTTCGAGGCGGTCGAGCGCGTGCTGTGCGTCGCCCGCGCGGATGGGCTCGACGCCATGGGCGTCCCCGAGGGTGTGGTCGTCCCCCTCGGCTTCGTCGCCCTCCGCGACCAGATGAGGGAGAACGTGCGCGAGACTGTCGCGTTCTTCTCCTCCCAGGCGGTTTCGCTCAGGGTCATATCTGGCGACGATCCCCGCACCGTCTCCGCCATAGCGGCGCGTGCCGGCATCCCGGGGGCGGACAGGGCGGTCGACGCCTCGCGGCTCGACCCCGGCGCGCTCCCAAACGAGGTCGACGATGCCGTGGTGTTCGGGCGCGTCACGCCGCAGGTGAAGAGGGCCCTCGTGGCGAGGCTTCGGGCGCGCGGCCACGTGGTCGCCATGACCGGCGACGGCGTCAACGACGTCCTTGCCCTCAGGGAGTCAGACTGCGCCATCGCCATGGCGTCGGGCTCTGCCGCCACGCGTAACGTTGCCGACATCGTGCTTGCCGACAATGACTTCGCACGCATGCCCGAGGTGGTCGCGGAGGGCAGGAGGTCCATCAACAACCTGCAGCGCTCCGCCGCCCTCTTCCTCACAAAGACCGTCTACTCGGCGGTCCTCGCGCTCATCAGCATCCTCATTCCACCCTACCCGTTCATCCCCATACAGATGTCGCTCATCTCGTCCGCCGTCATCGGGGTCCCCTCGTTCGCACTCGCCCTCGAGCCCAACCACGACAGGCTCCGCGGAACCTTCCTGGGCAACGTCCTCTCCCGGTCGATGCCCGCCTCTGCCGCCATCGCCTGCGGCCTCCTCGCCGCCATGGTCATGGCGAGGGCGTTCGACTGGAGCGACGCGCTCCTCTCCACCGTGAGCATGATCGTCATGGCGGCGGTCGGCATTGCCCTCATTGAGCGCCTCTCTCGTCCCCTCACGCCGCTCAGGGTCGTCCTCCTCGCGTTCTCCACGTCCTACGTCCTCCTGGGCGTCACCGTGTTTCGCGACTTCTTCCGCGTTGCCCCGATGGATTACATCACGGGAATAGTTTGTGTGGTCACGGTAGCCTGCGCAATAATCCTGTTCGAGTTTCTGTACGCGAAGCGCGAACTTTGGTCTGAGGAGTCGCCCTTTGGCAGGGCGCTCTCTCGGGGAATGGAGATGCTCGATGGCAGCAGAGGAAACGCGGGGGGAGTTCGCGGCCGCCGTTCGTGAGGCAAGGACGCCGAGGCGGCTTGAGGCGGGCGGCATCACGAGGCTTGCCTACGACGTGTCCGGCATCCCGGGCGCCTCCAGGCTTCCGAGGGCCCTCGTCGTGCTCCTCGAGAACTGCGTCCGCCGTGCGTCGAGCGACGAGGAGGCCGTGCGCCTCGCGCGCCGGGTCGTGGATGCGGGGCTCGCGGGCACGCAGGGCGAGGAGATCGACTACATGCCGTCCCGCGTCCTGTTCCAGGACTTCACGGGCGTTCCCGTGTTCGTTGACTTTGCCTCCATGCGCGACGCCATGGAGAAGAGGGGTGGGGATGCCTCGAAGGTGAGTCCCAAGGTCCCCTGCACCCTCGTGGTGGACCACTCCGTCATAGCCGACGTCGCGGGCACTCCGGACGCCGCCGAGAGGAACCTCTCCATCGAGGCGACGCGCAACCGCGAGCGCTTCTCGTTCCTCAAGTGGGCCGCCCACTCCTTCGACAACGTCAGGATCGTCCCTCCCGGAGAGGGCATCTGCCATCAGCTCAACATCGAGCGGTTCTGCAAGGTCGTCGCGACCGACACGCTTGCCGACGAGGGCCAGGACGTCGCTTGCTTCGACACGCTGGTGGGAACCGACTCCCACACCACGACGGCAAACGGCCTTGGCGTGCTCGCCTGGGGCGTGGGCGGCATCGAGGCCGAGGCGGCGGCGCTCGGCCAGCCCATCTCGATGCTCGTGCCCCCCGTCGTGGAGCTGAGGCTCACCGGACGGTTGCGCGACGGTGTGAGCGGCATGGACCTTGCCCTCACCGTGGCCCAGGCCCTGAGGGCCGCGGAAGTTGTCGGCTGCCTCGTGGAGGTGACGGGCGATGGCGTCGCCACCCTGAGCGCCACCCAGCGCGCCTGCGTTGCCAACATGACCCCCGAGTACGGTGCGACCACGACACTCTTCCCCGTCGACGGCCAGGCGGTGAGCTACCTCACCCTAACCGGGAGGGATGCCGGCGAGGTCGAGTTTGCCCAGGCCTACCTGCGCATGGAGGGCGTCCTTGGCGCTGGCTCCGGGCGGGTCTACTCCCGAACGATCGAGCTCGACCTGTCCGAGGTCGAGACGAGCCTTGCGGGACCGTCCAGGCCCCACGCCCGCGTCACCCCCGCGGGGCTGGGGGAGCGCTTCCGCTCCTCGCTCGCCGAGCATGGCAGGGCCATGTCTGACGAGGCGGTCACGCTTCGCTTTGGGGACGACGAGGTCGCGCTGCGCCATGGCGCCATCGCAATTGCCGCGATCACCAGCTGCACCACCGCCACCGACCCGGCCATGATGGTCGCGGCGGGGCTTCTCGCCCGCAACGCCGTGGAGCGTGGGCTCAAGCCCCTGCCCTGGGTCAAGAAGGTCCTCGCCCCCGGCAGTCACGCCACCTCGCTCATGCTCGCGAGGGCGGGCCTCCTCGAGCCGCTTGCCAAGCTGGGCTTCCACATCTGCGGGTTTGGCTGCATGAGCTGCATCGGAAACTCCGGCAGCATCGCGCCCCAGCTCCATGAGGTCGCAGACCGCCTCGAGCTCACGAGCGTTCTCTCGGGCAACAGAAACTTCGACGGGCGCATCTCGCCCGACGTCAGCCAGAACTACCTCTGCGAGCCTGCGCTCGTTGTGGCATATTCGCTCGCCGGGACCATGGACTGCGACCTCACGAGCGAGCCCGTGGGGGAGGGGGCCAACGGTCCCGTGAGCCTTTCCGACCTCTTGCCGAGCGACGCGGAGGTGCGCCAGGTTCTCGACAGGGTCCTCACCCCCGAGCTCTTCGACGAGGGAGGGAGGGGACTGTGGACCGGTTCTAGCGCGTGGGCGGGCATCGACACCCCATCGTCCCAGACGTTCCGCTGGGACGAGGAGTCCACGTACGTCAGGCGCGCCCCCTACTTCGACGATGCGATTGCCTCTCCCGTCATCCGGGTCAGTGGCGCGAGGGCGCTCGCCATGCTGGGCGACTTCGTGACCACCGACCACATCTCTCCCGCCGGCGCAATCGCCGCCGACTCGCCCGCGGCGCGCTACCTCCGCGAGCATGGCGTGGAGGACAAGGACTTCAACACCTACGGCAGCCGCAGGGGCAACCACGAGGTCATGGTCAGGGGGACCTTTGCCAACGTCAAGCTCCAGAACGCCCTCGCGGATGGCAGAAGCGGAGGCTGGACCCGCGACTTCGTGGACGGCGAGGTCAAGAGCATCTTCGACGCCGCCGAGGACTACCGCGGGAACGGCGTTCCCCTCGTGGTCGTGGCGGGCAAGATGTACGGCTCGGGCTCCAGCCGCGATTGGGCGGGCAAGGGGCCGGCGCTGCTGGGCGTCCGCGCGGTCATCGCCCAGAGCTTCGAGCGCATCCACCGCTCCAACCTCGTCCAGATGGGCATCCTGCCCCTCCAGTTCCTCGAGGGGCAGAGCGCCCAATCCCTGGGGCTGGATGGGTCCGAGACGTTCGACATCTCGGCGGTCGACGTCTCCGGCGGGCTCCCCGCTAGCCGAGAGTGCGAGGTCATCGCGCGCAAGGGTGACGGGCGAGAGGTGAGGTTCCGCTGCGTCGTGAGGGTCGATACGCCCATGGAGGGCAGCTACGTGGCCGCCGGCGGCATTCTCCCCTTCGTCCTCGACGAGCTCGTCGAAGCCTAGTGGGATGCCGAGGGGAGGAGAAGCTTGATCTGTCCCAACTGTGGGTCCAACGTTCCCGACGACTCGCGCCGTTGCCCGGCGTGCCATGCCGACCTCACGCGTGAGGTGGTATCGTCGCGTCCCCAGGGCACGTGGTGCCCTAGGTGCGGTGCCCTCGTGCCCGACGGGGAGGAGGCGTGCCCCAACTGCGGCACCCCCATCCTCGACGCCGATGCCGCTGCGGAGCCCGAGGGCGAGGGGCTCACTGGCGTGCCCCCCGTTCCCAAGGGGGACGATGGCGTGGAGGGCCCCTCTGATGCGGAGGAGACCCACGCCATGCCTCGCATAGAGAGCGCGATCCCCTCCGAGGGCGAGGACGACGAGGTGGGAAGGCGTGACCGCTTCCCGCGTGCCCGGGTTCTCACCGTCGCCCTCGGCGCCGCGGTGGCGATGATCGTGGGCCTCACCCTCGTCATCACGCACCCCTGGAACCCGGATGCCCTCGACGACCGTGCCAAGACCGACGCGGACACGTCGATGGCGGGGTACCCGGGTTATGTGAGCGCCCTGCAGGGGCAGGACAATGCCTCGGACGGGTCTGACAGCGCCATCCAGAGCGGTGATGACGCCTCCCTCTCCAAGCTGCATGATATCTGGGAGCAGCTGGGGGAGCTTGAGAAGAAGGCCGACGCCAGCCAGGAGGACTACAACAAGTACTATCTGACCGGCACCGCAGACCAGAGGTCGCAGGGCAAGGTGACGGCAGAGCAGCTCTCCTATGACATCAGCAACCTCATCTCGTCCATCGACGACGTGGACGTGACCTCGGGCACCTATGCGGACACCGCCGACAACCTGAGGACGCTCGGCAACTGGCTCAGGAACAGGATCGACTTCCTCAAGGCGGGATGGCAGAAGGATGCGAGCTACGACCAGCCGCAGGACCACGAGGACGAGCTCTCGTCGTACAGCACGTCCTCTGGGACCACGCTGGGGGAGTCCTACAAGCAGAACTTCGAGGACAAGTTCTCCGACTGGGAGCCCAAGCAGGCATCATAGGGCTCAGGCAGCCACTGTCGGTGTCCCTTACGCTTCCCAAATGGGTTGCCTCCTGCCGAATGTGTGAAACCCACGGGCTACTGGTAGAATTAGCGAGCTAGGCAGTGAGAAGTCCGTACGTGCCGCGCACGTTCCGGGAGGAGAAGCAATGGGATTCTTCGGTGAGCCCCTCTATACGCCTGACTACAAGCCGCAGGGCGACGAGGTCGCCGTGTTCGACACGAGCAAGGGGACCATCAAGGTCAGGCTCGATGCCAAGGGCGCGCCGATTCACGTCGCCAACTTCTGCGAGCTCGCCTCCGCCGGGTTCTACGACGGGCTCAAGTTCCACCGCTACGTCCCTGGCTTCGTGATCCAGGGCGGGTGTCCTAACACTCGGGACATGGCCCCCGAGGACGTTGCGGCGGGCAAGCCCGGTCCCGACGGCATGCCCGGGACGGGCGGTCCCGGGTACCGCATCAGGGAGGAGTTCTCGACCAACCCCAAAAACAGCCACGTGGATGGCGCGCTCGCCATGGCGCGTGCGCAGGACCCCAACTCCGCGGGGTCGCAGTTCTACTTCTGCCTTGGCCCGCAGCACATGCTCGACTCGGGTTACACCGTGTTCGGCACCACCATCGAGGGCCTCGACGTCATCTCAAGCCTCAGGGCGGGCGACGTCATCAACAGCGTGAGGATCGCCCACGAGGCGTAGTTTCGACAGCACAGACGCAATAGAGGAGCAACCGTGAATCAGCAGGCATTCGAGGCGGGTAGGAACGCATACAGGCAGGGCGACCTCATGGGTGCCGTCGCACAGCTATCGGTGGCAAAGGGCCCGGGCGAGGTCTCCGGCGCCGTCGACCACCTCCTGGGGAACAGCCTCATGAAGCTCGGCCGCTATGCCGAGGCGGCAGACTCCTACGGGGACGCGCTGCGGGATGGCTCCTACGGGCACAAGGGAGCGCTCGCCTGCAACCGCGGCCGTGCCCTCCTCGCAGCCGGCAAGGTGCAGGAGGCCATCGCCTCTCTCACGCTTGCGACCAAGGACAGCGAGTATCCAACGCCCTACAAGGCCTACGTCGCCCTCGGCAACGCGTACAAGAAGATGGGCAACGTGCGCGAGGCGGGCGTCGCCTTCCGCAACGCGGCCATCGACGAGACCAACCCTGACCCCGCCAGCGCCCTCAGGGAGCTCGGGGGCTGCTTCATGCAGATGGGCCGTGCGGTCGACGCCGTTGAGGCGTATCGCACGGCGCTCGACTTCTCGACTCCGCTCCAGAACCAGAACGCCATCTACGGCGACCTCGGCCTTGCGTACGTGGCCGCCAACAGGATGTCCGAGGCCGTCGACGCCTTCAATCACGCGACCTCCGACGGAAGCTACACACTTCAGCCCGAGGCTCAGGCGGCCTTCGACGCGGCCAAGAAGGCCGTGGCCGCCATTGCGGGCGACGGCCCGTCCGAGACCGATGCCTTCCTCGCTGCGGCGGGCTACGGGACCGGCACCTACGATCCCCTGGACCCCACGGGTGCCACGGGCGACATCATGCCTTCCCCGGAGGACACGGGCTTCTTCTCGGTGAGCGAGGAGGATCTCGAGCGCCAGGACAAGTCCGAGCGCAAGGTTCGCCGCAAGCGCAAGCACCGTGGCCTCAAGGTGTTCCTGGTCATCCTGCTCATCCTCGTGCTCCTCGGCGGCGCTGGCGCATTCGCCTACACGCGCGGATACGGATGGCCCATGCAGGACGAGGTCGTGCAGCAGATGTTCTCAGCCAACGCCTCGGGTGATGACATCAGCCAGTTCCTGAGCCCCTCGCTCTCCAGCGACCAGTCCGCCGAGATCAAGTCGCTCCTTCCCACCGGGGATACCACCGTGACCATCGACGGCGTCGACCGCTCCATGACAGAATCCACCGTTCTCGCCACAGCCAAGCTCGCTGCGGGTGGTACCCAGACCTACACCATCAAGCTCGTTCGCGATGGCATTGGCTGGAAGGTGAGCGACGTCTCCGCAACCTATGCCTCGCAGTCGGATGGCAGCGCATCTCTCACCTCCTCCAGCGCGGACACCGCGGATTCCAGCGTCACCTCCGCCAGTTCAGCCACTGCTGACAGCTCCTCCTCGACCAGCGGGACCACCACCTCCGGAACCATCTCGGGGGAGTAGCGATACACTATTCACGCGTCCGCCGCGGATGCGTCATGCGATAGGAACAGGGAGAAATGTCGTTTCTTGACTCACTCTTCGGGGAATACGACGGTGACCTGGCGATTGACCTCGGCACCGCGAACACCCTCGTCGCCGTTCGAGGCCAGGGAATCGTCCTGAACGAGCCCTCAGTTGTGGCCATCGACCAGAGCGCCGACAGGGTGCTCGCCGTTGGCGCAGACGCCAAGCGCATGATTGGCCGCACCCCTGGTTCCATCATCGCCGAGCGTCCGCTCAAGGACGGCGTCATCGCCGACTTCGACGTCACTGAGGTCATGCTTCGCTACTTCATCGAGAAGGCGCGCGGCACCAGGCGCTACCCTTGGTCCCCGCGTCCCCGCGTCGTCGTCTGCGTCCCGTCTGGCGTCACCTCAGTCGAGAAGCGCGCCGTCTTCGAGGCCACCATCTCCGCCGGCGCCAGGCAGGCCTATCTCATCGAGGAGCCCATGGCGGCCGCCATCGGAGCCGACCTCCCGATCGAGGACCCCACGGGCTCCATGGTCGTCGACATTGGTGGTGGTACCACCGAGGTCGCGGTTATCGCCATGGGGGGCATCGTCGTATCGCAGTCAATCAGGACGGCGGGCGACGAGTTTGACCAGACCATCCTCGAGCACGTGCGCGACGCCTACAACCTCTCCATCGGAGAGAGGACGGCAGAGGACATCAAGATCAAGGTCGGCTCCGCCGCACCATTGGCAGAGGAGCTCGACGTCGAGGTCAATGGCCGCGACGTCATGAGCGGCCTGCCCAAGACGGTCCGCATCGAGAGCGAAGAGATCCGGCGGGCGCTCGACAAGCCCCTCGACGAGGTCACCAAGGCGGTCAAGGACGCCCTAGACGTCACCCCGCCAGACCTTGCCAGCGACCTCATGTACTACGGCGTGCTTCTCACCGGCGGCGGCGGACTCCTTCGCGGCCTTGATCAGCGGCTCAGGGACGAGACGGGTGTCCCCGTGAACGTCAGCCCCACCGCGCTGGAGAACGTGGTCAACGGGTGTGCGAAGGTCCTCGAGGCCAATGCGCTCTCGGGCGGCTTCGTCCAGAGCGCGGGTCTGTAGGGTACTCGCATGCCTTTGGGTGGAAACGGACTCAAGGGCGCACCCGGAGTGAGGAGGAACGAGCCAAACTCCGGAATGCGCCTCATGATCGTCCTCACTGCGGTCTCCGTCGTGCTGTTCACCTTTGGTGCCCGCGAGTCAAGCGGCGGCGGGGTCTTCACGACGATACGCGGCGCCGTCTCGGTGGTCACCACCCCGGTGCGCTACCTTGGCGTTGCCATCACCGCCCCGTTCCAGGGCCTGGGGAACGTCTTCTCCAACCTCACCGCAAACCAGGAGACGCTCTCCGACCTCAAGGCGGAGAACGAGAAGCTGAAAGCCGAGAACAGCAAGCTCCAGGAGTCTCAGAAGACCGCCGAGAGGCTCGAGAGCCTCCTCGCGCTCCAAAGCACCTACAACCTGACGTCGGTTGCCGCCCGCGTGATCTCTGGGCCAACGGATTCCTGGAGCCAGTCGGTGACCATAGACAAGGGCACGACCTCCGGCCTTGCCGTGGGTATGGCCGTCACCGACTCCAACGGAGTCCTGGGCCAGATCACCGAGTGCGGGACGACCTCGGCGACTGTCCGTCTCATAACCGACGAGAACTCAGGCGTTTCTTGCATGATCCAGTCCACCAGGGCGCAGGGCATGCTCCAGGGCTCAGCGGACGGGTCGCTCCAGCTCACGCTCGTCTCCGTTGACCAGACCGTGAAGGTTGGGGACAACGTCGTCACTAGTGGGCTGGGAGGGGTATATCCCAAGGGGCTCCCCGTCGGAAAGGTCACCAGCGTGAGCAAGAGCGACGGGGCGCAGTACTACGACATCGACGTCCAGCCACTCGCCTCGACCTCCACTGCCGAAGAGGTCCTTGTCATTACCTCGCTCGACGAGGACCAGAAGGCGAGTTCCGAGGACATTTCCTCCGCCGACGCCCAGGACACCACGACCTCCGCGTCGTCGGCATCCTCGGACAGCTCCGCAGACTCCAGCGCGAGCACTGGCGAGTAGGGGGGTACCGTGCAGGTAAACGACAGCAACAGGAGGAGAAGGAGCATCGGGAGGCTCGGGCTAGCCTGCCTTGTGCTCCAACTCGCCCTTGCCCCCAACATCGGCATCGCCGACGGCCGTATCAACTTTGCGCTCGTGTTTGCCGCCTACGTCGCCCTCACCACCGGCGGGAGGACGGGGGTCCTCTGCGGCTTCCTCGGGGGACTCGCGTTCGACCTCTGCACCACGGGTCCCTTCGGGCTCATGACGCTCCTGCTCACGGTGGGGTCGTTCGTGCTGGGCATGGAGGACCGCAACCGCATCGCTGAGGACCTCTCGGGCTCAATCACGATCTTCCTGATCGTCTCGGTCATCGTGACGCTCGTCTACCATCTCGCCATGTTCCTGGTTGGCCAGGCAAGCTCGTTCTACGACGTCTTTGTGCTCAGGACGCTGCCCACCTTTGGACTTACGGCCGTCGCCTTCCTTCCGTTTGCCCTCGTCGGGTCACACGGCAGTGGGGCGCCCCTCTCCTCCATCAGGGGTGGTGCCGGCCCCGTGCGAAGGCGGCCCGGCAAGTTCGACCTCGGCAACCTCTAAGGTCGCTTCGTGAACCCAGTCCTCATCGTCATAGTCATCCTCGCGGTCATCCTGGCCGTGCTGCTCGTGGTCTTCTTCCTCGTGGGCAGGGGAGAGGCGCGCTTCACCTTCGATATCGGGGGAAACGCCCCCAAGGCATCTGGTGGCTCGGACACCTCGTCAGAGACCGGATTCAAGACTCGCCTCAACGGCCTTGGGGTCTTCTCCGGTTCCATCATCGCGGTGATTCTCGCTCGGCTCTGGTCGATGCAGCTCATCTCGTCTGACGACTACGCCGCGCAGGCCGAGTCCAACAGGACCCGCACCATCTCGGTGGATGCGCCCCGCGGTCGCATCCTCGACCGCAACGGCGTGGAGCTCGTGACCAATCGCTCGTCCCTCGCCGTGATGGCAAAGAGCGACGTAGCGGACGACGAGATCGAGGTCAAGCTCCTCGCAAACCTCATCGGCATGCCCGAGATGGCCGTCAAGCGCAAGGTGGAGGACGCCACGACCGGAGCACAGAACCTGAGGACCGTCGCCGTTGACGTCTCTCGCCGCGTCGTCGCCTATGTGGAGGAGCACCCATCCCTCTTCACCGGCGTGTCCATAGAGCAGAAGACGCAACGCCTCTACCCCAACGGAACCCTCTGCGCCCACGTCCTGGGCTACACGGGATCCATCACCCAGGAGCAGGTGGACAAGCTCGACTCGGACGAGTCCGAATCGTCCATCGACTACGAGCTGGGTGACACCGTCGGTCAGGCTGGCGTGGAGTACGAGTACGAGAGCGTGCTCCAGGGCGTGAAGGGCGAGCAGGTCGTCTACGTGGACGCCAACGGGTCCGTGCTGTCCCAGTCCAGTTCCGTCGACCCACAGAGCGGGTCCGACGTCACGCTCACCATTGACGCCACCATCCAGAAGGCGGCGGAGGAGTCCCTCTCCAGTCACATCGAGTCGCTCAGGGCGGCGGGCAAGACCGAGTGCTACGAGGGCTGCGCCATCGCCATGGACGTCACCAACGGTGAGATCATCTGCATGGCAAGCGAGCCGACCTTCTCGCCCAGCGTGTTCATAGGCGGCATCTCGTCCGACGACTGGTCGGCGCTTTCGTCCGACGATTCCCACACGCCCATGGTCAACCGCGCCATATCTGGCCAATATCCCTCTGCCTCCACCATCAAGCCACTCTCCACCCTTGCTGCCCTCAACTACGGCATAGCGAACGTCAACTCGACCTATGACTGCACGGGGTACTGGACCGGCTTTGGCTCCGCGTACGGAAAGTATTGCTGGAACCATTCCGGGCACGGCGTCCTGGGGCTAGTGGGCGGCATCACGTACTCGTGCGACGTCGTCTTCTACGAGATAGGCAAGGGCTTCTACTACTCGGACAACAAGGAGGGGCTGCAGGATACCTACAAGAAGTGGGGGCTCGGCAGCAAGGAGGGCATCGACCTCCCGGGTGAGGCAGAGGGTCGCGTTCCGGACGCGGAGTGGAAGTGGAACTACTACAGCTCCTCTGACAACGATGCGAGGCAGTGGCAGGGCGGCGACGATGCCAACCTCGTCATCGGCCAAGGTGACCTTCTGGTGACGCCGCTCCAGATGCTGTGCGTGTATTCGGGCATCGCCCTCGATGGAGTCACCTGGAAGCCTCATGTGCTCAAGTCCGTCAACTCCAACGTCGGCAGCGGTTCTGTCGTGGAATACAAGGACAGCAAGCTCAGGACCGTGGAGGAGCAGTCCGAGTACATGGACCTCGTCCACGAGGGCCTCTCGGGTGTCATCTACAAGGAGTCCGAGGCCCAGGCCTCGCACTTCACCAACCTGTCCGTTCAGGTTGCGGGCAAGACGGGCACCGCGGAGACGTCGCACACCGACCCAACGGGCTGGTTCATTGCCTACGCTCCCTCGGACAACCCCAAGTACGTGGTCGCGTCCGTTATCGAAAACGGCGGCTTTGGCAGCGATGGTGCCATGTACGTGGTCCGCGACATCCTTGGCGCTATCTATAACGAGCCGGACACCTCCACCGAGGTCGACTCCTCGGGCGTGAGGTAGGGAGGGGAGAGATGCCGGGAAAGCCCACGCTTCCAACGGAGAGGCACCAGGGGGGTCCGCTGGGAGGGCTCCTCTCGCGATTTGGCTCCACCCGTGGCCACGGCAGGGTCAGGTCGGGCAGGGGAGTGATGTTCTTCCTTCCGCAGCTCATTCCCGCCATAGGGCTGATCGTCTACGGCGCCGTCGTGATCTGGTCCGCCTCCCTCACCATCTCGGACGCGTCGTTCCCGCGCCACATCTTCGGCATCGCGCTGGGCATGGTGGCAGCCTACCTGCTGTGGCGCTACGACTACCGCGCCCTTGCCAACATGTCGAAGGCCCTGCTCGCCATAGACGTGGTTCTCATGCTCCTGCCGAGCGTCCCTGGCCTCAGCCACTCCGCGCTGGGCATGACGGGGTGGATCAGGATCCCCATCATCGGCTTCACGTTCCAGCCGTCCGAGGTGGCAAAGCTCGTGACAATCTACCTCATGGCATCGCTCGGCGCGGAGTACAACGGCAAGATCGAGCACCTCAGGGACTACCTCAAGCTGTGCGGGATGCTCGCGATCCCCTTCATCCTCATCCTCACGCAGCCGGACCTGGGAACCGGCCTCATCATCCTCGTGACGGGCGCCGCCATCATCATCTGCTCGGGCGCAAAGAAGACCTGGGTCATCGCGACCATCGCCGGCATCGTGGCGCTTGCCGCCCTCGTCGTGGCGACGTCCATGACGCCGGGGCTCCCACACCTGCTCAAGACCTATCAGCTCAAGCGCCTCATCGTTTTTGTCGACCCCTCCGTCGATCCGTCGGGTGACGGCTACAACCTGGCGCAGGCCAAGATCGCCGTCGGTTCCGGCGGGCTGCTGGGCAAGGGCATCGGCAACGCCACGCAGGCAGGCAGCGGCTTTCTTCCCGAGGCCCACACCGACTTCGTGTTCGCGCTCCTCGCCGAGGAGTTCGGCTTCGTGGGGTCGGTCCTCCTCCTCGCGCTGTTCGGCGCAATGATCTTCGCCACCATCTCGCTCGCCCAGCGCGTCGAGTCCCCGTTTGGCAAGCTCGTCCTCGTCGGCTGCGTTGCCATGTGGTCCTTCCAGCTCCTCGAGAACGTGGGCATGTGCATCGGCATCATGCCCATCACCGGCATCCCCCTGCCATTCATCAGCTTCGGCTCGTCGTCGATGCTCGCCCAATGCGCCTCCATCGGGATGGTGCAGTCGGTGTGGCGGCACAGGCCTAAGGCGGCATAGCAACCGTTGGCCTTTCCCCATGGCGGGGGAGAGGGGCGCGGACACTTTGTCGCCCCTGCCTCCCGTGGGTAGAATGGCTTAGTCGCAAGCTTGTTTTGGTTCATTCGGTTTTGCAGGAGGGCGCTATGGCGAGAAGGCATTCCCTCACGCTGGGTGATGTCGCTAGGGTCGTGGGATCGGGGCGGGAGTCTCAGCGCCGTCGGTCGGAGGGGGTTTCGCTTGCCGTGATGGTCGGCGAGGGCGCATCCGCCACCATCGCTCGGGCGGTCAGGGAGGCGCTTCTCCCGCAGAACGAGACCACCTTCGTCTCGGCGCTCCCCCTTGGGTCACAGGTTCCTGCCGGGCTAGACGCACTGGTCGTCCTCCCCGGCAGCCCCGAGGTCGCCGCTGACCGCGCGGTGGAGGCGGCACGCATGGGCACCCCTGCAGCCATCCTCGTCTGCTCGCAGGTGGAGGAGCGTCCAATCCTGGCGAGCGAGCAGGTCGCAAGCCTGGTCACCTATCTCTCGGCTGCCGACGAGCGCGTTGCGGTCGACAAGCTCTGCGAGTGGCTCGTGGGTGCTTGTCCCTCCAAGTCCATCGCGTTGGCTGCGGGGATTCCCGCCTGCCGCCAAGGCGTGGTGCGATCGCTCGTCAGGTCCAGCGCCCTCGCGAACGTGGGAGTGGGCGTCGTCGACCTCCTTCCCGGGGCGGACCTCCCCGTCATGGCGGCAAGCCAGGCGCGTCTCGCCTTCGATGTCGCCGCAGCCTATGACCGCAGGCTCTCGGTCTCCGACTTTGGCCTGATCGCCGGCGGCGTCGTGCTCGCTGGGTTGGGGTATCGCTCCGTCTCGCGCTCTGTCTCGCGCGCGCTCCCGCCGCTCGCCTGGGCGGTGAGGGGCGGCGTCGCCTTTGCCGGGACCGTCGTCACGGGGGCCGTCGCCAGCGCCTGCGCCTCGGGGACGACTCCCCAGGGGGTCGCCGAGGCCGCCGTCGGGGGCATCGGGAAGGGCGTCGAGGAGCTGTCCGCGCGTCTCTCCCAGATTCTTCGCCAGCGGGGGAGAGAGGGGCACCGCCCCGCAGGTTCCGTCTACATCTCGTTGGGTGGTGATGGCGAGTGAGGCTTCCCAGGCAGGACTGGTACCCCAGGCTCGAGCCGCTCCTTGGCAGGGTCGAGAAGCCCTCGCGGTACCTTGACCACGAGTGGGGCGCCGTCGAGAGCCAGGACGGGCCCTTCCACGTGTGCATGATCTATCCCGACGTCTACGACGTGGGGCAGCCAAACCTGGGTATTGCGATTCTTTACCAGGCCATCAACCGCCAGGAGGGCATGTCGTGCGAGAGGGGCTTTCTTCCCTGGGTTGACATGGCAGACCTCATGCGGGAGGAGGGGATCCCTCTCCTCTCGCTCGAGACGTCGTCTCCCGTCGCCTCGTTCGACGTCGTGGGGTTCACCCTCGCGCACGAGATGGCATGCACCAACATCGTCGAGGCCCTCGACCTCGCGGGCATCCCCCTGCGCGCCGAGGAGCGGTCCGAGGACGACCCGGTCGTCTTTGCCGGGGGCCCCTCGGTGTGGAACTCCGAGCCGGTCAGCCCCATGTTCGACGCGATACTCCTCGGGGACGGCGAGGAGGGGCTCGTCGAGATGTGCTCCCTCGTCCGGGACCTCAGGGGCAGGGGTGCATCGCGTTCCGAAATCCTTGCGGCGCTCGCGCGTCTCGATGGGGTTTACGTTCCCTCGCTGTACCAGGTCGAGGTTAGCCCGACCACCACGCGGTGGGGCAAGGCCGTCCCCAAGCCGGGAAGCGGCGTCCCCAGGGTCGTGAGGAAGAGGTGCATCCCCGACCTCTCCACCACCGATCCCCTTCCGCAGAAGATCGTCCCCTACGTTGGCCTGGTTCAAGACAGGCTCGCGGTGGAGGTCCTGCGCGGTTGTGCCCGGGGGTGCCGGTTCTGCCAGGCGGGGATCACCTACCGACCGGTGAGGGAGCGCCCTGCCGAGCAAGTCGTGAGGGCTGCAGAGGAGGGGCTGGCGCGGATGGGGTACGACGAGGTCTCGCTCACCTCGCTCTCGACGACAGACCACTCCCAGTGCGCGGGCATGCTGCACCGGCTCAACGCGGACCTCTCCCTTCAAGGCGTGAGAGTCTCCATTCCCTCGCAACGACTCGACTCGTTTGGGGTCCAGATGGCCCAGGAGGTCGGCGGCTCCAAGAAGGGTGGTCTCACGTTTGCTCCCGAGGCGGGCACGCAGCGCCTTCGCGACGTGATCAACAAGAACGTTACCGAGGACGACATCGAGGCTGCGGCACGTAACGCCTTCGAGCGCGGTTGGAGGCGCATGAAGCTCTACTTCATGATTGGCCTCCCCACCGAGACGGACGAGGATATCGTCGCGATTCCCGAGGTCGCGCAGCGCGTGCTGGACATCGGGCGCGAGGTCGTTGGCCGTGGCCGCAAGAGCGGCGTCTCGGTCTCGATCTCGGTCGCCGTGTTCGTGCCCAAGGCGCACACGCCGTTCCAGTGGGCCCCTCAGCTGGAACTTTCCGAGGTGCGCAGGCGGCAGGCCCTGCTCCTCTCGTCCACGCACGACCGAGACATCCGGGTGAGCTACCACGACGCCGAGGTCTCCCTGGTCGAGGCGGTGCTCTCGAAGGTCGGGCGCGGTGGCTTCGACCTGATTCTGGAGGCATGGCGGCATGGGTGCCGCTTCGATGCCTGGACGGACCAGTTCGACTTCTCGCGCTGGGAGGAGGCGGCTCGTGCCGTCGGCATCGACATGGTGGATGTTGCGAGCGCACCTCTCTCCCTCGACGTCGAGCTTCCGTGGGAGCACACGAGCCCGGGGGTCTCCAAGGGCTTCCTCCAGCGGGAGTGGAGGCGAGCTGCTCAGGGAGTGACCACCCCTGACTGCACCATGACCAGCTGCACGGGGTGCGGGGTGTGTCCCACGCTGGGGGTCGACAACGTGATCTGGGGTGATCGCCATGCCAGGTAGGGAGCAGCTCCACAGGCTTCGCGTCGAGTACTGCAAGGACGGGCGCTTGGCCTACCTGGGCCACCTCGAGGTGATAAACACCATGGGCCGCTGCATCCGCCGGTCCGGGCTCCCGTTCTCGGTGGGCAACGGGTTCGCGCGCCGCATCAGGCTCCAGTTCTCCCAGGCACTCCCCGTTGGCGCCTCGTCCCGCTGCGAGTATTACGACCTGCTTCTGACCGAACGCGTTGGCGAGAAAGATGCGCTCTGCAGGCTTGGGGATGCCACGCCCGGCGGACTGGCTCCCCTGAGGTGCGGTTACGTCCCCAGGGAGCTTCCCGCGCTCGAGGCATGGCTCACCCGCTCTGCCTGGGAGGTCTCCTTCTCCCAGGGGATCGATCGTGCCGCCCTCGACGACGCCCTGCGGCAGCTTCTCAACCGCGGCTCCCTCGAGTACTTAAGGGGAGAGAAGAGAAAGGTCGTGGACCTGACCCAGACCCTCGTCGGGTGGGGTTGGGGCGAGCCGGGGGTGCTCACGCTCCAGACGCGGGCCACGAACCAGGCGTCGCTCAGGCCGGCAGTTCTCCTCTCGGCGGCTCAGGGGGTCCTTGGGCGAGAGGTGCCGTCCTACTCCGTGTGCCGTGTCGGCCTGTGGCACGAGGGGGTTGATGGTTCTCTTGTGGAGGGGCTTGGGACGAGGTCAGAGTAGGCGTCTGCCCGCTATTCTGTGCAAGGCGTGGTCTGTTCGCGAACTGTGGCGTTCTGTTGACCGGGCGGCCCATCGCTAGTATGATAGTTGGCTGTTGCACTACAACCAGTAATGAAGGGCTCACACATGTACGCAATCGTTACCACTGGTGGCAAGCAGTATAAGGTTGCCAAGGGCGACATCATTGATGTCGAGAAGCTCAACGCGCAGCCTGGCGACTCCGTCGAGCTTGACGTTCTCCTTCTGAACGACGGCAAGCAGACCATCGTTGACGCTGCCACGCTCGAGGGCAAGAAGGTCACCGCCCAGGTCCTGGACCAGTTCAAGGGCGAGAAGCAGCTCGTCTTCAAGTTCCACAAGCGCAAGCGCTATCACCGCACCAAGGGTCACCGTCAGAATCTCACCAAGCTCCAGATCTCCGAGCTTCCCCTGGAGGGCGCTGCGGCGAAGTCCGCCAGCACCGAGGAGTAGCGTTCCCGGCTTTGTAACATCTTCAGATAGGCAGGTATCACAATGGCACACAAGAAGGGTCTGGGCTCCTCTCGCAACGGGCGCGACTCCAACGCCCAGCGTCTCGGCACCAAGATCTATGGCGGGCAGTCCATCAAGACTGGTCAGATCATCGTCCGTCAGCGCGGCACCCACATTACCCCGGGCGAGAACGTTGGCCGCGGCAAGGACGACACCCTGTTCGCCCTCGCGGACGGCACGGTCGAGTTCACCAAGGGTGCGAAGCACTACGTTCACGTTCGTACTGCGTAGCCCTATCGCATAGAATGTTTGGCGCCCCAATGTTCCCATTGGGGCGCCTTTTTTGCATCTAGAGCGGGGATTCCCCGCTGGTAGCACCAAGTGGGGAGGCCATCATGCCAACCAGCACGTTTACCGACCTATGCAGGATCAATGTCAAGGGGGGCGACGGAGGAGCGGGGTGCATGTCGTTCCGCCGCGAGGCGTTCGTTCCCAAGGGCGGTCCCGACGGCGGGGACGGTGGCCGGGGAGGAGACGTCGTCCTCGCCACCGACCCACAACTTTCGTCCCTCATCGACTTCAGGTACAAGCATCACTTCAGGGCGGAGCGCGGCACACACGGCAAGGGTGCCCGCAGGCACGGGAGTGACGGCGAGGACCTCGTCCTGCGCGTTCCCCTCGGCACGGTCGTGAGGGAGCTTGACCCCCTTACCATGAGGCCCCTGTACCAGATCGCCGACCTCACAAAGCCCGGACAGAGGGTCATCGTTGCCCCGGGCGGCATGGGTGGCAGGGGCAACATCCACTTCGTCACGTCGGTGAGAAGGGCCCCCGCCTTCGCCGAGAAGGGTGAGCCTGCCCTCGAGCATTGGATCGAGCTCGAGATGAAGCTCATGGCCGATGTCGCGCTCGTGGGCATGCCGTCGGTGGGCAAGAGCTCCATCATCGCCAGGATTTCCGCGGCGCGCCCCAAGATCGCCGACTATCCCTTCACCACGCTCACGCCCAACCTCGGTGTCGCGCGGTCCAAGCTCGGCGACTCTTTCGTCGTTGCCGACGTCCCCGGCCTGATCGAGGGCGCCAGCGAGGGCAAGGGGCTGGGTCACCAGTTCCTTCGCCACATCGAGAGGACCGCCCTCATCATCCACGTAGTTGACGTCACGGGCGGCTACGAGGGGCGCGACCCCGTGGAGGACTACCACACCATCAACGCAGAGCTCTCCGCCTACGCCAGCGAGCTTGCCGAGAGGCCCCAGATCGTCCTTGCCAACAAGTGCGACATCCCCGGGTACGAGGAGGCGGTGGAGCGCGTTCGCAGGGAGGCCGAGGCCGACGGCCACAAGTTCTTTGCCGTCTCCGCCGCAACCGGCGAGGGGCTGGAGGACTTCGTGACCGAGTGCGCCCTCATGGTGAAGGACCTCAGGGCGCAGGCCGTCGTCGAGGAGGAGGACGGGCTCACCAACCAGGAGATGGAGTGGGAGCGTCAGAGGAGGGACCGCGCCATCCACATTGCCCAGGAGTCCAGGGGCATATGGAGGGTCTCGGGTGGTGCGATCGAGCGCATGGTGGTCCAGACCGACTGGAACAACGACGAGGCGGTCTCGTACCTCCAGCATCGCTTCGACCGCGCCGGCCTCGACGAGAAGCTCACCCGTGCCGGGGTCAAACCGGGCGACGAGGTCCGCATACTGGGCTTCTCCTTCGAGTTTGAGGGCGAGGGGGCGCAGGACGACTACTCGGAGCTCGACGACACCGACGACGCCCTCGTCGAAGAGATTGTCGATGGCCAAGCTGGGGAGGAGTCCTGATGGAGGGCAGGCGCGTCATCGTCTGCAAGCTCGGCTCCTCGATCCTGGTGGGACCGGACGGCAGGCCGGACCGTGCGTTCATCTCGTCCCTCTGCGGCCAAGTCTCGACCCTCGTGGGCGAGGGGTGCGGTGTGGTCGTCGTCTCCTCCGGAGCGGTCGCGGCGGGACTCGAGCGCCTCTCCCTCGACGAGCGGCCCACGGATATGGCCACGCTCCAGGCATGCGCCTCGGCCGGCCAGGCATCGCTCACAGAGGCCTATGCAGAGGAGCTCGCCAGGCGTGGGATCCCCTGCGGGCAGGTGCTTCTCACCCGTCGTGACGTCGCGGACCGCGAGGGCTACCTCAACGCCCGCACCACGCTCACGCGCCTCCTAGAACTCGGTGCCGTACCTGTGGTCAACGAGAACGACACCGTCTCGGTGGCCGAGTTCGCCTTTGGCGACAACGACACCCTGGGCGCCATCGTAGCGTCCCTCGTGGGGGCCGACCTCTACGTGATCCTCTCCGACGTGGACGGCCTCTACACCGCCGACCCGCAGCGCGACCCCACGGCGCGCCTCATCCCGGTCGTGGACGAGATCACCCCGCAGATCGCCGCAATGGCTGGTGGGGCCAGCTCCTCGGTTGGGACGGGGGGCATGGCCACCAAGCTCCGTGCCGCCCGCGCCTCCCTTGCGGCGGGGATTCCCATGGCGATCTGCCGTGGCAGGGAGGACGGGGTGCTCGTTAGGACCGTGCATGGCGAGGGTACCGGTACCGTCTTTAGGCCCAGCCCGTCCAACCCGCGCGAGAGCGGGAGAAAGCTCTGGATCGGGCTCGCGGAGGTCGTCCATGGTGCCATCGTCCTGGACCAGGGCGCCACGCGCGCCGTCACCCATAACGGCGCCTCCATCCTTCCCGTCGGCATCGCGGAGGTCCGAGGCCCCTTCGAGGAGGGAGACGTGGTCAACGTCCTCTCTCCCGACGGGTTCCTTCTGGGGCGAGGCGTAACGCGCTTCTCCTCAGATGACATGGTTCGGGTGCGTGGCCTCAGGCTCGACGTGATAGCGCGCTTCCTCCCCGAGAAGGCCGGGCAGCCCGCGATTCACCGCGACGAGCTGCTGGTGCTGTAGGGGGCGACTATGGCACTCGAGGAGCAAGAGATCGAGCGGCTTGCGGAGGGCGTAGTCCGAAAGGGCGACCTACCGCTCCTAGGTCGCGACCCCAAGGTTACGTACCGCCTGGGGATCATGGGCGGGACCTTCGACCCCATCCACAACGGACACCTGGTTGCTGCCGAGCAGGCGTTCGACGACCTGGGGCTGGACGTCGTGGTGTTCATGCCTGCCGGGCGGCCGGCCTTCAAGCTCGACAAGAAGGTCAGCTCGGGGGAGGACCGCTATGCGATGACGCTGCTGGCGACGTCGGACAACCCGCATTTTGTCGCAAGCAGGTTTGAGGTCGACCGGCCGGGGGTCACCTACACGGCAGACACGCTAGAGATACTCCGTGGCATCTACGCGGACAACGTGGAGCTCTACTTCATCACGGGCGCGGATGCCATCGCAGACATCGTGAGGTGGCGCGACGCGGGAAGAATCGCCCGTCTCGCCCATCTGGTTGGTGCCACAAGGCCGGGGTATGACCTGGCGAGGGCCGAGCGCGCGATCGAGGGGTCCCCGTTCCGGTTTGACGTGACCTACCTGGAGGTGCCAGCCCTGGCGATCTCGTCCAGCTATCTCAGGGGAAGGGTCTCTCGCGGGCAGAGCCTGAGGTACCTCACCCCAGACTCAGTGACGGGCTACATACACAAGCACAACCTCTATGGCGTGAGGCAGACTAGGTACGGCTCGGTTGAGGGGGATGCATATGGAAGGCGTTCGTGACGGCGACGTCCTGAATGCGGAGCAGGAGCGCATCGTGCGCCGCCTAGAGGGAGACCTCAAGGCCAGGATGGCGGAGGTCAAGCCAAAGCGGTACGCACACTCCCTCTCCGTCGCCAGGACCGCGCAGGACATGGCCGTGGAGTATGGGGCGGACCCCTTCCAGGCTCGTGTCGCAGGCATCCTGCATGACTGGGATAAGGTCGTGCCCACCCACGAACTCGTCTCGCGGGCGCGCGACATGGGGGTTGACATGGGCGTGGACCTTGAGCTTGTGGCACCTCTCCTGCATGGCATCACGGCGGCGCACGAGCTCCCCTCGCTCTATCCGGAGCTCCCACAGGCGGTGTGGCGGGCGATCTCGCTTCACACTGTTGGCTCCGACAAGATGAGCGCCCTCGACATGGTGCTCTTCGTTGCCGACGGGATCGAGCCGCTTCGCAAGGGGTCTGCGGGCATCGAGCACGTCAGGGACATGGTGAGGGGACACGCGCCGCTGAGCGATGTGTACGCGGAGTCGTTCTGCGGCGGGGTGGAGTACGTGGTCCAGACGCGCAGGTACCTCTATCCGGGTACCATTGACATATACAATCGGCTCGTCCTGGGACGGACGGGCGCCTAGCCGCACTCGGAAGGAATACGAATGACAGTCACACCGCTCCAGCTCGCAAAGGTCGCCGCCGCCGCGGCAGACGGCAAGAAGGCCGCCGACATCGTCCTGCTCGACCTCTCCCAGGTCTCGGACATCTGCGACTACTTCCTTATCTGCACCGCGCAGAACAAGCCCCAGATGGACGCGATCCTCGACGGTATCGAGGAGAAGGTCAGGGTCAACTGCGACGAGCGCCCCCTCTCGATGGAGGGCCGCGGCGGGTCAGACTGGGTCCTCCTCGACTACGGCAGCGTCGTGGTGCACGTGTTCAAGCCCGAGGCCAGGGACTTCTACCGACTAGAGAGCCTGTGGGGCGAGGCGCCGAGGATCGACCTCGGGCTCTCCGTCTCCGAGGGAGAGCCTGCATCGGAGGAGTAGTGCCCGGGTGCCTCAGCGGCCTCTCAGCCTGAGGTCCCTCCCGTAGCCAAGGGCGTCGTCCCCAAACTTGCGCCGCACCTCGTCCGTCACGGACGAGAGGCGGCGGAGCGAGGGGTCGGCGCCCTTCTCGTCCCCCGACGCAAAGAGCGTAAGCTGTGTGGGCCTCTGGGGACCAAAGTCGCTCAGCCCTACGCCAACAAGCCGGACGGGCGTCCCCTCCCGCCAGAGGCCATCGAGCAGCGAGAGGGCCACCGGGCCAAACTCGTGCTCGTCGTCGCTGGGGGAGGGGAGGCGCCGCTGCGCCGTGTGCGTGTGCTGTCGGTCGAACTTGAGCTTGAGCGTCACGAGGCTTCCCCTGAGCCCACGCTTCCTCAGACGTCTGCCCGTGAGTTCGCTCACATGCCCAATCGCCGCAGCCAGCTCCTGGCGAGTTGTGAGGTCGCGTGGGAAGGTGCGTTCGTTCGAGACGGATTTGGGCTCCTCGGCGTCCGCGAGCATCGCAACGGAGCTTCGCTCCAACCCAGCGGCGCGCAGCACGAGCGTTGGCCCAAACGAGCCCAAGGCACGCTCCATACGCTCTCCGTCTTGTTTCGCGAGCTGTCCCAGGGTCCTCACCCCCATGGCCTCCAGCCGCTTCTCCGTTGCTGGCCCTATCCCGCTCATGGCGCTGACGGGCAGGGGGGAGAGGAACTCCGCCTCGGTGCCTGGGGTCACCACCGTGAGGCCGCGCGGCTTCTGGCGCTCCGAGGCGATCTTCGCGACCGTCTTGCTCGTACCCAAACCGATGGAGCAGGTGATGCCCAGCTCGAACACGCGCGCCTGGATGCGCCGGCAGATGGCCACGGGGCTCTCGCGCGACCACCTGCCGGGCGTGACGTCAAAGAACGCCTCGTCGATGGACATCTGCTGCACGCGGGGCGTCTCGTCCGAGAGGAACGACATGACCTCCCGCGACACCTCGCGGTAGCGGTCAAAGTGCCCGTGCGTCCAGATCGCCTGCGGGCAGAGGCGCTGCGCCTGGAACGAGGGCATTGCGGAGTGGACGCCATAGCGACGCGCCTCATACGAGGCGGTCGAGACGACCCCGCGCTCCTCGGGGGAGCCTCCCACGATGACCGGCTTCCCCCGCCAATCGGGGTGGTCGAGCATCTCGACCGACGCGAAGAAGGCGTCGAGGTCGAGGAGACCGATTGCGGGGCCATGCCATGCCGCCGCGTCAAATGGCTGTTCGCTTCTCTCTTCCATGGCAAGAAGTATAGGGAAAGGACCCGGGGGTGACGTCGTCCCCGGGCCCCTGCCAATGGGTGGCATTAGAGCGTCACGGTGAAGGTCGTTCCGTCCGCCTTCGTGCTCGTTGCCCTGATGGTTCCGCCGTGGACCTCTGCGATGCCCTTGGCGATTGCGAGGCCCAGCCCAAAGCCGCCTTGCTCGCCCTCGCCGCGGCTCCGTGCCTTGTCGCTTCGGTAGAAGCGGTCAAACAGGTGCGGCAGGTCCTCGGGGTCGATGGGGTCGCCCTGGTTGTTGACGCTCAGCACGATGTGCTGCGACGTCCGCTTGAGAGTCACCTTGACCTCGGTTCCCTTGCGGGCGTACTTCGTGGCGTTGTCGATGAGGATCTTGGCGAGGCGGCCCAGCCATTCGGGATCGCCCTGCAGGTGGATTCCCTCTTCCACGTTTGAGTCGAGCATGACGCCGCGATCGAAGGCGACCGCGTCAAATTCCAGGGCACAGGAGTCCACGATCTCCGAGAAGTCCACGTCCTTCTTGGTGAACGCAGACGTGGAGCCTCCCGCGCCTTCGTCCGTCTTCGCAAGCCGCAGCAGGTCATTGACCAGGTTCTTCATGTGCGTCGCCTCGTCCTGAGTGCTCTGCACCCAGCGGCGGGATTCGTCACCGAGGTTGCCGTCCTTCAGAAGGATCTGCGAGTTGGCCAGAATGACCGAAAGCGGGGTCTTGAGCTCGTGCGATGCGTCTGAGATGAACCTCCTCTGCCGGTCCCAGGCATCTGCCACGGGCTTGAGCGACCAATCGGCGAGCTTCCACGAGATGAAGAACATGGCGAGCATTGCAAGCACCATGATCTCCCCGTCGCGTACGACCTGGTTGCTGAAGCTGCGGTCGGCCGCCGTGGTGTCAACCATCGAGATTCGCACGCTGCCATCGCTCTGCACCGCGCGCCTCCAGGCGATGTGCCTCTCGGAAATGACCCCCCGGTCTTCCGACGACCTGATGGCGGTGCGGATGACCCTCCTCAGGGTCTCGGTGCTGATGAGGGCGGGGGAGTCGCTTGTCTGCAAGATCACTCCGTCGTCCGAAACAATGACCGCTATGGAGAGCATTCCCTCCCCGTGGTCGGACCCCTGCGGGCCGCCGATGGTGGGGACCGAGTTGAGGTCGCCCTCAAGGTTCCTCTCGAGGGCGTGGTCTATGAGCTCGTGCTGCGCCGACCAGCTTGCATGTAGCGAGAAACCAAGGACGCCCGCGAGAACGAATCCCACGAGCGCCATGACTATGATTATGAACTTCCTCTTGAGCTTCTTGAGCACCTTGCGGCCCTCCTACTGCTGGGCCTTGAACTCCTCCAGGCGGTACCCGAGCATGCGCAACGTGGTGATCTGCACGTTGGAGTGGATGTGAGCCATCTTCTTCCGCAGGAACGAGACGTACGCCTCGACCGAGTTCTCGGACGCCGCGCTGTCGGTTCCCCACACGCGGGTGAGGAGGTCCTGCTTCGAGACCACGCGGGCGGTGGGGCTCATTAGCATCTTCAGGACCTCGAACTCCTTGCCAGAGAGGTGCGCGGTTCGATCGCCGCAGCTCAGGTCGTGGGTGTTGAGGTCGAGCTTGAGGTCGGCAAACGTGAGCTCGTCGATGACCACGTCACCCTGGCGCCTCGTGAGGGCCCTCACCCTTGCGAGAAGCTCCGGTGCCTCGAAGGGCTTGGTCATGTAGTCGTCAGCGCCGGCGTCAAGGCCTTCGACCTTGTCGTTGGTGGAGGTCCTCGCCGTGAGCACCATGACCGGGATGGAGTTGCCCTCGTGCCTCAGCTCATGAACGACGGAGAGTCCGTCCATGCCCGGCAGCATCACATCGAGAATGACCGCGTCATACATGCCGCTCTGCGCGGCAGTGAGCCCTGCCTTCCCGTCGTAGGCCGCCTCTGCGTTGTGTCCGCCGTCCTCGAGGATGTGGACTATGGCGTCGGCGAGGTTTCGCTCGTCCTCTACGACCAAGATGTTCAATGTGACCTCCTAGAAAGGAACCAACCGTGTCCCAAAAGCCAGTACCATTGGCTTTTAGCAACTTTGGCTAGCTTACTTCGCTGGTCTGAAATCCTGCTTAACATTCTTCCCACATGGCCCTTTTTGAGGGCTTATGCTAGAAGCTCTCCACATTTCTGAGTTCCACGTAATTTGTAGCTGGGTGGAATCCCGCGCTGGCGTATGATATATAGGCTTTTGTGTGGTTTAGCGGCGCATCACATCACAGACCACAGCGTCGCTCGTAAGAAGGAGTTCAATTTTGGCAGTCAAGATTCGTCTCGCCCGTCACGGTGCAAAGAAGCGCCCGTACTACCGCGTCGTCGTTGCCGACGGCCGCATGCCCCGCGATGGTCGCTACATCGAGCAGGTCGGTCGCTACAACCCGCTCATCACTCCCAAGACGATCGAGCTCGACCTCGAGAAGATCGACGAGTGGATCTCTAAGGGTGCCCAGCCCAGCACGACCGTCTCGCACCTCATCGACATCGTTCGCACCGGTGCTCCCGCTCCCGAGAAGAAGCAGAAGCTCTCCAAGAAGGCCGCTGCCAAGGCTGCTGCCGCCGCCGAGTCCGCGGAGTAGGTGCCGTGTCCGAGGAAATGGCGGATCAAGCCGATTCCCTCGACCAGGCAACGGGCTCTGATGAGGAGCTTCCCTCCGACAAGGTCGCGGACCTCGTCGAGTACATCGTTTGTGGCCTCGTGAACAACGAGGACGCGGTTTCGCTCGACGTCACCGACAGCGAGGGCTCTGCCCTCATCGAGGTCTCCTGCGACGAGGAGGATGCCGGAAGGATCATCGGCAGGAAGGGCCGCACGATCAAGGCGATTCGGACGCTCGCCCGGGCGCTTGGCTCTCGTGTGGGAACCTCCGTCGAGGTTGAGGTCTTGGGGTAGGCAGTTGCATACACGCTACAGAGCCATAGCTCGAGTGACCAAGGCTCACGGTAGGAGGGGGGAGGTCGTGACGGTTCCCGTTCACGGCCTTCCCCCTCTCCTGCGTGACGGGCTTGAGGTCTACGTCGTCCCTCCTGCGCTGAAGGGGCCGCGCAGCCGCGTTGTCAGGTCTGCCAGGGGAGACGAGGCGGGGATGCTCGTCTCGCTCTCTGGGGTGGACGACCTCGATGCGGCCGAGCGCCTCGTGGGGCGTACCCTGCTCGCCCGGTGGGAAGACCTTCCCCATGGGTTCGAGCTCCACGACCCCGACGCCCTGGTCGGCAAGGCGGTCAAGGACTCCCTTTTGGGTGATCTGGGCTCCATCACCGAGGTCATGAGGGGTCCCGCCAACGACGTGTGGGTCGTGGACGGCCCCCAGGGTGAGGTGCTGCTGCCCGTCATCGACGAGGTGGTGACCTCCGTCCCCGCCGCGGGGCCCATCCAGGTCAGCGTTCCAGAGGGACTGATTGGGGGCGGACGATGAGGTTCGAGACCCTTTCCGTGTTTCCCGAGGTGTTCGCACCCTACCTCGACGCCTCCATCATGGGTCGCGCTCAGAGGCAGGGGATTCTGGAGTTCGAGGCATACGACCTTCGCGACTGGACGCATGATCGGCACCGCACCGTCGACGATGCGCCCTTCGGCGGGGGGCAGGGCATGCTCATGAAGCCCGGTCCCATCTTCGAGGCCGTTCGGGACATCTCGGGGCGTGGGGGCGGCCGCCCGCACGTCGTGTTCTTCTCACCCTGCGGGACCCGCTACGACGAGGGGGTTGCCGAGCGTCTCTCCCACCTTGACCGCGTGCTACTGGTGTGCGGCAGATACGAGGGGATGGACGAGCGGGCGTACACGCTTGCGGACGAGACCCTCTCGCTGGGTGACTACGTCCTCACGGGTGGGGAGCTTGCCGCGCTTGTGGTGATTGACTCGGTCGTGCGGCTCCTTCCCGGTGCCCTCGGGGACGACATGAGCGCGAGGGACGAGTCGTTCTCGGACGGGTTGCTGGAGTACGCCCAGTACACGCGTCCCGCGGACTATGATGGTCTGCGCGTTCCCGAGGTCCTCCTGTCGGGGGACCACGAGCGGGTGCGAGAGTGGAGGCGCCAGAGCGCCATACGCAGGACGGCGGCCTGGCGGCCCGACCTTCTTGAAGGTGCGGGTCTCACGCCGCAGGAGTGGGAGCTGGCGCGCAGCGTTATCGAGGAGCGAAGGGGGGGTGTGGACCATGGCGAGGAGTGAGGGCAAGGGGCATCGCATTCCCGGCTGGCTCGAGCTCGTCCTCTGCATCGTCGCAGGGCTTCTCGTGGCCCTCGTCATCCGCAGGTACGTCGCCGAGGTGTACATCGTCCCCTCCGGCTCGATGCTCGAGACCATCCAGGAGGGTGACCGCCTCATCGGCGAGAAGGTCAGCATCAAGACCTCGTCGGTCTCCGCGGGCGAGATCGTGACCTTCACGGACCCCGACGACCCCTCCACGACGCTTGTCAAGAGGGTCGTCGCCACGGGAGGCCAGACGGTCAACCTGGTCGACGGAAAGGTCTACGTGGATGGCAAGGCCCTGGACGAGTCCTACACCCTGGGAAAGCCCTCGTATCCCTTGGACCAGCACTCCCCAAGCCTGCAGGAGGCCATCTCCTATCCCTACGTGGTCCCCGAGGGTTACGTCTGGGTCATGGGAGACAACAGGACCAACTCGCTCGACTCGCGCTACTTTGGCGCCGTGAGCGAGGACAGCATCACGTCGCACGTGGTCTGCGTCGCCTGGCCGCCAAGCGACATCGGCGCTCTCTGAGGCGCATAACAACAACGATGGGAGAAGTTTCACGATGAGCAGCGATAAAGCGCTGACGTTCCAGGACCTGATCCTGGCGCTGGAACACTACTGGGCGGGGCAGGGCTGCACCGTCATGCAGCCATACGACAGCGAGGTGGGTGCCGGCACCTTCCACACGGCCACCACGCTGCGCTCGCTCGGTCCAGACGCCTGGCGCACCTGCTACCCGCAGCCGTGCCGACGCCCCGCGGACGGGCGCTACGGAGAGAACCCCAACCGCATGCAGCACTACTACCAGTTCCAGGTGCTCCTCAAGCCCTCGCCCAAGGACTCTCAGGACCTCTACCTGGGGTCCCTCAAGGCAATCGGCCTCGACCCAGCCCTCCACGACGTGCGCTTCGTCGAGGACGACTGGGAGAGCCCGACTTTGGGCGCCTGGGGCCTCGGCTGGGAGGTGTGGCTCAACGGCATGGAGGTCACGCAGTTCACCTACTTCCAGCAGGTGGGCGGCATCGAGGTCGACCCCATCCCCGTCGAGATTACCTATGGCCTCGAGCGCATCGCCATGTATGCCCAGGGTGTGGACTCGGTGTACGACCTGGTGTGGAGCTATCTTCCCGACGGCACGCCAATGACCTATGGCGACGTGTTCCTCGAGAACGAGCGTGAGTTCTCCGCCTACAACTTCGAGGTCGCCAACGTCCAGATGATGCGGCAGAAGTTCGACGACTACGAGGCCGAGTGCCACTCCTGCCTCGACGCCGGGCTCCCGCTTCCCGCCTACGACTGCGTCATGAAGTGCAGCCACTCGTTCAACCTCCTCGACTCCCGCGGTGCCCTCTCGGCGGTCGAGCGCGCCAACTACATCCTTCGCGTGAGGACGATCGCAAAGGCCTGCTGCGAGGCGTATCTCGCCAAGGTCGCGGAGAAGGGCAGCCAGCAGAAGGGGGAGGTGGCCTAGGTGGCCGACAGCAAGGACTTCCTACTCGAGATCGGTACCGAGGAGATGCCCTCGGCACCCCTCAACAACGCGGTCAAGCAGATTGGCTCCCTCGTCGAGAAGGGCCTTGACGAGGCGGGGCTCGCGCACGGCGGCGTCCGCGTTGTCTCGTCCCCCAGGAGGCTCGCCGTTCTCGTCTCGTCCGTGGCCACCGCCACCGACGAGGTCCACGAGGTCAAGCGCGGGCCTGCCGCGAAGATCGCCTTTGACGAGGAGGGCAATCCCACCAAGGCTGCCGCCGGCTTCGCCCGCAAGTTCGGCATCCAGGCCTCAGAGCTCGTCCGCCGCGTAGACGCGGACGGCAGGGAGTACGTGTTTGCCGAGAAGAGCATCCCCTCGCTGCCGGCGGTCCCCATCCTGACCAGGCTCTCGGAGGAGACCATCGCTGGCCTCCAGTGGCCCAACTACCGCAGCCAGCGGTGGGGGAGCGAGCATGCGACCTTCGTGCGCCCCATCCGTTGGATCTGCGCCCTGCTCGGACAGGACGTCGTGCCCGTGACCTACGCCGACGTCACCAGCGGTAACGTCACGCGCGGCCATCGCGTCCTGGGTCCGGGCGAGCACGTGGTGAGCGAGCCCTCTGCCTACGAGGCCGTGCTTGGGTCCTGCGGGGTCCTCTCCGCCGAGAGGCGCCGCCAGGTCATCCTCGACGGCGTCCGCAAGGTCGAGGAGGAGCGCGGCGGTGCGCGCGTCGACATGCCCAAGAAGGTCTTCGACGAGGTCGTCAACCTCTGCGAGTGGCCCACCGTCCTGGTAGGTACCTTCGACGAGGAGTTCCTCGCCGTCCCGCACGAGATCATCTGCGAGTCGATGCTCTCCAACCAGCGCTACTTCCCCATCTACGACTCCGAGGGCAACCTCACGCGCGAGTTCGTCGTGGTCTCCAACGCCGACCCCGCCTGCTCCGAGCGCGTGGTCGACGGCAACGAGCGCGTCGTGCGCGCCCGCCTCTACGACGCCAAGTTCTTCTACGACGAGGACCTCAGGCATCCGCTGGAGTACTACGTGCCCAAGCTCTCGTCCGTCGTGTTCCAGGAGAAGCTCGGCACCGTGCTCCAGAAGACCGAGCGCATGGAGGCCATCGCGCCTGCCGTCGCGACGGGTGCCGGCGAGGGCGAGGACATCGCCCGTCTCGCCGGGCGCGCCGCGCACCTCGCAAAGGCCGACCTCGTGACGCAGGCCGTCGTCGAGTTCACCAGCCAGCAGGGTGTGATGGGTGGCTACTACGCAAAGGCCTCGGGCGAGGACGACCGCGTGGCAGATGCCATCAGGGACCACTACCGTCCCCGCTTCTCCGGTGACGAGCTCCCACAGGGCATCGTTGGCAAGTGCGTCGCCGTCGCGGACAAGCTCGACACCGTCTGCGGCATGTTCGCAATCGACGAGCCGCCCACAGGCTCCTCCGACCCCTTCGCCGTACGCCGCTCCGCCCTGGGCGTCATCGCCATCCTCCGCACGCTGCCACAGGTCTCACTTCCCGCGCTGATCGAGCGCTCCCTCAAGGCGTATGCCGACCAGGGCCTCGAGTTCGATACGGAGAAGGTCGCCTCCGATGTCGCGTCCTTCTTTGCGAGCAGGCTTTCCGCCATCGCCCGTGACGAGGGCATCTCTCCCGACACCATTGATGCGGTCTCGGGTGTGGGCGTCATCGACCCAGACGAGTTCCTGCAGAGAGCGCATGCGCTCGAGGACGCGCGCTCCGAGGCCCCGGAGCTCTTCGACGACCTCGCCACTGCCTACTCCCGCGCCGCGCACCTCGCCGATCCGAGCCTGGGGAGCGAGGCGGACGAGGCGAGCATGGGCGAGGCTGAGCTTGCGCTGCTCGAGGCGTGCAGGCAGGGTGAGGCCAATGTGGAGAAAGCGTTGGCAAACCGTGACTATCCTGCCGTCTGCCGCGCCCTCGCCGAGCTGAGGGAGCCCATTGACCGTTTCTTTGATGACGTACTCGTCATGGATGAGGACACTAGGGTAAGGGAGAACCGCCTCAGGCTCCTCAACCGCTTCGCCGGCGTGTTCTCGGGCGTTGCCAACATTGGGGCGCTCTCCAAGAAGAAGTAGGGTCGGCGCCGCCCTTCCCCTCGGGGGCGGCGCACTTTAGAGTTGGGAGGAACGCACATGCCAGAAGATTCCCTTGACGATGACGTCATGGATAACGTTACGCCGGTAGTCTTCGTTCTGTCCGACGCCCGCGGCAAGACCGCGGCTGGCGTTGTGGAGGCTGCTGCCGATCAGTTTGGCGAGGATGCCGTGATCATCAAGCAGCTCGGCAACGTCCGCTCGGTCGATATGGTCAAGGACTACCTCGACCGCAATCTCGATCCCGGGGTGCCCGTCGCCGTGTTCCACACGCTGGTCGATCGCAACCTCAGGCGTGACATCCGTCGCGAGCTGGACAAGAGGGGCATCCCCTCGATCGACCTCCTCGGACCCGCGATCACGGTCCTCTCCACGCTCACCGACCAGGAGCCGATCTACCAGCCCGGACACCGCACCGACACGGAGGTTCAGGAAGTCCAGTAGCAATCAGGCCCATGGTACCCCTAGGCCGTCCCAAAGGTGGACACGGTCCTCTCACGGGCGGATAACCGCCGTTGAATGGACCGACAAACGCATAAACGGGATGCTGGATACAATAAATCCCGATATTGAAAATGTCTGCGTCGACAGGTTCGATGTCAGGCATTTTCTGTATGGAACGGTTCGGCAGTTCCGGGCCAGCGTCTACCAGAAGGAGTGCTATGGCTGAGAAGCATGTGTATAGCTTCGGGAAGGACGAGAACGGCGACAACGTGACCGAGGTCGCCGGCAAGACCGTCGACGAGGCGAAGTGGATCACGGGCGGCAAGGGCGCCAACCTTGCCGAGATGGCCAACATCGGCCTGCCCGTCCCTCCCGGTTTCACCATCACCTGCCAGACCTGCGTCGCGTACTCGGGCGCCGGCAACGTGTGGCCTGATGGCGTCCTCGACGAGATCGACGTCTACCGCAAGGACCTCGAGAAGCGCATGGGCAAGAAGATCGGCGATGCCGACGACCCCCTGCTCGTCTCCGTCCGCTCCGGCGCGCCCTTCTCGATGCCTGGCATGATGGACACCATCCTCAACCTGGGCCTCAACGACAAGTCGGTCGAGGGCCTCGCGAAGCAGACCAACAACCCCCGCTTTGCGTGGGACTCCTACCGCCGCTTCGTCCAGATGTTCTCCAACGTCGTCATGGGCGTTGACGGACAGCTCTTCGAGGACGCCATCAACGAGAAGAAGGCTGAGCGCGGGGTCAAGCTCGACACCGAGCTCGATGCCGACGACCTCAAGGACCTCACCGAGACGTTCAAGGGGATCTTCGCCGTCAACGTCGACTCCACGGCGCACCCCGAGGTCGCGCCAGAGGGCGTCGCTTCGTTCCCGCAGGACCCCTATCTGCAGCTCCGTCTCGCCGAGCAGGCGGTCTTCGGCTCCTGGAACACCGAGCGCGCCATCCTGTACCGCAAGCAGAACAAGATTGACGACACCCTTGGTACCGCCGTCAACGTCCAGGTGATGGTCTTCGGCAACAAGGGCAACACCTCCGCCACCGGCGTCGCGTTCACGCGCAACCCGGCTGACGGCACCAACGAGCGCTACGGCGACTTCCTGGTCAACGCCCAGGGCGAGGACGTCGTTGCAGGCATCCGCAACACAGAGCCCATCTCCGACCTGGTGAAGATCCCCGGCCTCGAGGAGGCAGGCAAGGAGCTCTACCACGTCTTCGAGATCCTCGAGGATCACTACGCCGACATGATGGACCTTGAGTTCACCATCGAGAACGGCAAGCTCTGGATGCTCCAGACGCGCGTGGGCAAGCGCACCGCGCTCTCCGCTCTCCGCGTCGCCATGCAGATGGTCGAGGAGGGCCGCATCACGCGCGAGCAGGCAATCATGCGCGTCGCCCCCTCGCAGCTCGATCAGCTCCTGCACCCGCAGTTTGACCCCAAGGCCAAGGTCAAGGTCGTCGCCAAGGGCATGAACGCCAGCCCTGGTGCAGCCGTGGGTGCCGTCGTGTTCTCCTCTGATGCCGCGGTCCACTACCACAACATCGAGAAGCCCTGCATCCTCGTGCGTTGGGAGACCACGCCCGACGACCTCAAGGGCATGGTCGCTGCCGAGGGCATCCTCACCTCTCACGGTGGCAAGACCTCGCACGCGGCCGTCATCGCCCGTGGCATGGGTGCTCCCTGCGTCTGCGGCGCCGAGGCGCTGAAGATCGACGCCAAGGCCAAGGAATGCACCATCACCGGGACCGACATCGTCCTGCACGAGGGCGACGTGATCTCCATCAACGGCACCACCGGCGACGTCATCCTGGGCGAGGTGCCCCTGGTCAGGCCCGAGCTCACCGGCGACCTCGAGACCATCCTCGAGTGGGCCGACGAGGTCCGTCACGACGCCTCCCGCGGCCGTCTGTTCGGCGTTCGCGCAAACGCTGACAACCCCGCCGACGCCAAGCTGTCCCGCGACTTCGGCGCCGAGGGCATCGGTCTCGACCGCACCGAGCACATGTTCCTGGGCGACCGCAAGCAGATCATCCAGACCTTCATCCTTGCCGACCGTACTGGCGACAAGCAGGCTGCGCTCGGTCAGCTGCTCAAGGCCCAGACCGACGACTTCCTGGGCATGTTCGAGGCCATGGACGGCAAGACCGTTATCGTCCGACTGCTCGACCCGCCCCTGCACGAGTTCCTGGACAACCCGCGCGAATACGCCGTCGAGCTCGCGCACGCCGAGGATCGTGGCGAGAACGAGACCCAGCTCAAGGCACGTCGCGACATGCTCGCACGCCTGGACTCCTTCCAGGAGGCCAACCCCATGCTCGGACTGCGCGGCTGCCGTCTTGGCATCGTGTACCCCGAGCTTACCGAGATGCAGGTTCGCGCCATCGCCGGCGCCGCGGCGCACCTCAAGAAGCGTGGCCTCGATCCCAGGCCCGAGATTATGGTCCCGCTGGTCGGCACCTATCAGGAGCTGCAGGTCGAGCGCGAGCAGATCGAGGCAGTCATCGCTTCCGTCTCCGAGCAGACCGGCGTTGACCTCCAGATTCCCATCGGCTGCATGATCGAGATCCCGCGTGCCGCCGTCACCGCCGACGAGATCGGCAAGTATGCCGACTTCTTCAGCTTTGGCACCAACGACCTCACGCAGATGGGCTTTGGGTACTCGCGCGACGACGTCGAGGGTGCGTTCGTTCCCCTGTACCTCAAGAAGAAGATCCTCAAGTCCAACCCGTTCGAGACTCTCGACTACGGTATCGCCAAGCTCGTGAAGATGGGCGTCGAAGGTGGTCACAAGGCCAACGACAAGATCGTCTGCGGCGTCTGCGGCGAGACCGGCGGCGACCCGGACTCCATCCAGATGTACTACGACCTCGGGCTTGACTACGTCTCGTGCTCCCCGTATCGCGTGCCCATCGCACGCCTCGCGGGCGCACAGGCAAAGATCAGCTCCAATGGTGGCCCGCACACACTTCCCACCAAGTAGGGGTTAAAGCTGCGATAATTCGCCAGGGGGCGTCACCGGAACGTCGGTGGCGCCCCTTCTGTGTGGGTTTGAAAGATTGGGGAGACGTTCCCCTCCAACGTTTGCGCTCATCGACATGGGGGGCTATTATTCTCTCTTGTGTGTAAACCTATGTGCCGCTCGGTTCTCGACGGCACCTCTAGAGACGAGGAAACCATGGACTACATCCGCGCAATCGAGCGTCAGCAGATCCGCGAGGACATCCCTCAGGTTCGCGTTGGCGACAACGTCAAGGTGCACTACCGCATCAAGGAGGGCGACCGCGAGCGTGAGCAGGTCTTCCAGGGCGACGTCATCCGCATGAGCGGCGGCAGCTCCCGCGAGACCTTCACCGTTCGCAAGATCAGCTTTGGCGTGGGCGTCGAGCGCACCTTCCCCCTCCACAGCCCCAAGATCGCCAAGCTCGAGGTCGTTCGCCATGGTGCTGTTCGCCGCGCCAAGCTGTACTACCTCCGCGACCGCGTGGGCAAGGCCGCTCGCATTCCCGAGAAGCGCTAAGTCCAATTTTGCAGCAGAGAGGAGCCGTCCCATGCGGGGCGGCTCTTTTTGTGAGGAGGCATCATGTCCGAGGGCCCGCGGGGAGCGACTGCGCGCGAGATCGTCGCAATCATCAACGACGCCCCCATCGAGGAGGTGGACGACCTCGTCGGGCGGTATGGTGACGACCCGCGCAAGCAGGTAAGGGCCGCCGTTGCCCGCGCCGTTCGTCGAAGCGAGGCGGAGCGTGCGGAGCGGGAACGCGTCAGGGCCATGTACCAGCTCCAGGCGCAGATGGGCGGGACCGGCCTTGTGATGGGCGTCGACGAGGTGGGGCGGGGCGCCATAGCTGGGCCGCTCACCGTGGGTGCCGTGATTCTCCCCCCGGAGCCCATCGTCTGGGGGCTCAACGACTCAAAGCAGCTCACGCCGGCTCGCAGGGAGGTCCTTGCGGCACGTATAGCCGAGGTCGCCACCGCCATCGGCATCGCACACGTTGAGCCCGCCTCCATCGACGCCGTTGGCATGGCATCGGCCCTCAGGTTTGCCATGGCCAAGGCCATCGAGGACGCGGGCGTGGAGCCCGACTGCGTCCTCATCGACGGAAACCCCGTCCACGTCCATCCAAAGGAGAAGACCTTGGTTAAGGGTGACGCTCGCATCGCCGCGATCGCCGCGGCCTCCATTGTCGCCAAGGTCACGAGGGACTCCATCATGGTGGCCTACGACGAGGAGTATCCGGGCTACCACCTCGCTGAATGCAAGGGATATGGCTCCGCCGCCCATATCGCCGCGATACGCGAGCGCGGACTCACGCCCATCCACCGCGTCTCTTTCTGTGGCAACTTCCTGGAGACGCCCCCTCTCTTCTAGGTTTCGCAACGCTCCCCACAACGATTTGGCGGTCAGAGCCTTGCAGTACGGACCCCCATGTTCGATGGGTCCCGAATTCCTTGCAACCCCTGCGCCTTGCGGGGGAAAGTCCCGTGCGTCCATCCCGTGCGAAGATCGCGCCACTGTCGTGCGAAGCGAGGGAGGATGCGATGTCAGACTGGGAAGGGTGCCCCTTTGACGACCACCAGGGAGAGTTCGCGGAAACCACGGAAGATTCGCGCGAATGCGTCGGGGAGCAGGCGGGGTCAGGCACGTGCGTGGTTTCGGACGGATGCCCGTGTGCACGGCGCGGGGACCACGGCGCCCGGGACCTCTCTCCCAGGGAACTGGGGATGCGAGGGGAGGAGCTTGCCTCCTCATACCTGGAGAGCCGGGGGCTCGAGATCGTGGAGAGGAACTTCCGCTGCCGCTCTGGCGAGGCGGACATCGTCGCACGGGAGGACGGGGAGTACATCCTGGTCGAGGTCAAGACCAGGCTTGCCATCGGACGGGAACGCGAGAGCCTTCCCGAGCTTGCCGTGGACTCCGACAAACGGGAGCGCTACCGCAGAATTGCCCTCGAGTACATGATGCTCCATCCCGAGGTCTCGTTCGTGCGCTTTGACGTCATTGCCATCAACGTGGTGGGCGAGAGGCAGGCGAGCCTTCGCCACCTCGTGGGTGCATTCTCATGGGACGAGTAGAGGGGCGGCTCGGTCTGCGTCACCGGCGCCTGCGTCAGGGGAGCCGAGGCCCTGCCCGTATCGGTGGAGGTCGCATGCTCCTCTGGCATCCCGGGGATCTCGCTGGTGGGAATGCCGGACTCCGCAGTTGCGGAGGCGCCCGCGCGGGTTCGTTGCGCCATCTCCGCCTGTGGGTTCAAGGTCCCAAGGCTCCACCTCGTCGTCAACCTTGCCCCCGGCGAGCTGCGCAAGACCGGAACGGGGCTTGACCTTCCCATCGCGGTCGCGATCCTTGCGGCCACGGGTCAGATTCCGATGGAGGGGCTTTCCGAGTGCCTCTTCGTGGGCGAGCTCTCCCTGGAGGGCGAGGTGCAACCCGTTCGCGGTGCGGTCGCCTACCAGAGGCTCGCGGGAACGCTTGGGCTCAGGCTTGCCTGCTCCCGCGACTGTCGCCTCGTGCCCGATTGGGGCGAGGTGGGGGTCATGTGCCGCTTGGCGGAGCTCAGGCAGGGCACGCGTTCGCTTTCGACCCCTCCACCCCGCCCTCTGGCCGACGGGGATGTGGAGGGGGGTGGCGCGCTCGACTTCTCGCAGGTGCACGGACAGGAGGAGGCAAAACGGGCCATCACCATCGCCGCGGCGGGGTCCCACGGCCTCCTGATGGTCGGCCCGCCCGGCGCCGGCAAGACCATGCTCGCGAGGAGGGTTCCGGGCATCCTCCCTCCCCTCACCGAGGACGAGAGGGAGGAGGTCCTGCTCATGGCCTCCGTTGCTGGTCAGCCAACGGAGTTTGCGCTTCGGGGCGAGAGACCCTTCCGCTCTCCCCACCACTCCGTCTCGATGGCTGGCCTGGTGGGCGGGGGAAGGCCCGTCATCCCGGGGGAGATATCGCTCGCCGACCACGGGGTTCTGTTCCTCGACGAACTCCCCGAGTTCGCTGGCAACGTACTCCAGGCCCTGCGGCAGCCCATGGAGGAGGGGCAGGTGCGCCTGGTCAGGGCTGACGGAACGTACGCATTCCCCTGCAGGTTCCTGCTCATAGCCGCGGCGAACCCGTGCCCCTGCGGCCACTACGGGGACCCCGGCAGGAGGTGCACCTGCCCGCCGGGGCGCGTCGAGCGCTATCGGTCGCGCATCGGAGGTCCTCTCATGGACCGCATCGACATCCACCTGGGCGTGAGGCGTCCGGAGTCGGGGGAGGTGCTGGGCGGGGACCACGGGGCCACGACGGCGCAGATGAGGGACCAGGTAGCACGGGCGCGCGAGTTCTCCTCGTGGCGGGAGCGCCGGAGCGACGACTCGGGGGGCCTCTCCCAAAGGCTTGGGCTGGAAGAGAGGGCAACCGCCTGCCTGGAAGGGCTGGGCAGGAGGAACTGCCTGGGAGGGCGCTCCATCGTCAAGGTCGCACTGGTCGCGAGGACCATAGCGGACCTTCAGGAGCACGAGACGGTCTCGAGGGACGACGTCACCGAGGCGTCCCTGTATCGAGGACTGCAATAGGAGGGAGAATGGAAGAGAGGGTCATCCTGAGGCGTGGCGAAACGGGCTATCCACCCAGTCTCCTCGACCTCCCCGACCCGCCAGAGCGCCTCTACGTAAGGGGGGACCCCGATGCGCTCCTTCGGGAGAGCGTCTCGGTCATCGGGGCTCGCAAGGCGACGCCCTACGGCATCGCCGCCTCTCGGCTTGCGGGAAGGGTCGCCGCCGAGTGCGACCTCACGCTCGTCTCGGGCGGTGCCATGGGCTGTGACTCGGCCGCCGCGCGGGGTGCGCTCGACGCCGGGGGAATGACGGTCGTGGTGTCGGGGTGCGGGGCCAACCGGGTGTACCCGCGGTCATCCGAGGACGTGTTCGAGCGTGCCGTGGCACAGGGCGGTGCCGTGGTCTCGCTGGAGGGCTGGGACAACCCTCCCAGGAGGTACTCGTTCCCCAAGAGGAACCCGGTCATCGCCGCGCTCTCTAGGGCCGTCTTCATCGCCGAGGCAGGGGAGAGGTCTGGGACCCTGGGGACGGCGCTCGCCGCGGAGCAGTTGGGGAGGGACCTCTACGTGGTGCCGGGCAGCATCTTCTCGCCCACCTCCCAGGGGGCGAACCAGCTCATCGCGGACGGGGCGTACGTCATCACCTCGGAGCGCGACCTGGAGGCAAGGATCTCGCTCGACTACGACCTGGTGCGTGCATCCGCGTCGGACGGGTGCGGAAGGCCCGGGGGCAGGGTTCTGAGCGCGCTCATTGGCGAGCCGATGCGAGCGGACGACCTCGCGCGCCACCTGGACGCCCCCGTCCTCGACGTCATCCGATGCCTCTCCGACTACCAGGCGCGCGGGGTGGTGGAGCGCATGCCCGACGGGAGGTTCAGCCTCAGCGCCCATGCATACCTGGAAAGGGACAGGACGCATTCCCGAGGAAGCCAGGGCAGGCTTGACCTTGGGGAGGAGGGGGACGCGGGGACCTAGCGTGGGTTTGCTCTCCTTGCCACCTCACGGGTCGCCGTCGCCCCTCTCGGGTAGAATCCGTACCACGAGAGGGCCCGGTGCCTCGCTGGCCGCCGGTCGCCAGTGGATTCTTGGAGAGGAGCTACCTTGTTGGAGCAGGTAACGGTCATCGGCGGGGGGCTCGCCGGGAGCGAGTGCGCACTCCAGCTTGCCGTGAGGGGGGTGCCCGTGAGACTCTGCGAGCGGAGGCCAACGGTCGCCTCGCCCGCCCACCACACCGATCGGCTTGCGGAGCTCGTGTGCTCCAACTCCCTCAAGGCAACCCGGCACGACAGCGCCGCCGGCCTCCTCAAGGAGGAGCTCGCGGCAATGGGCTCCAGGCTCCTCTCCCTTGCCAAGGAGTCGTCCGTGCCCGCCGGAGGGGCGCTCGCGGTCGACAGGGACGCATTCTCCCTTGCCGTCACCCGGGAGGTCGAGGACAACCCGCTCATCGAGGTCGTGCGCGAGGAGGTCGACCAGATACCCGACGGGTGGGGCGTGATCGCCGCGGGGCCGCTCTGCTCTGACGGGCTGTTCGATGCCCTCACGCGCAGGCTCGGGTCCGAGCACCTGGCGTTCTTCGATGCCGCCGCGCCCATCGTGGACGCCCAGAGCCTGGACCGGGACGTCATCTTTGAGCAGTCTCGCTATGGCGAGGAGGGTGGGGGAGACTACCTCAACTGCCCCATGAACCGCGAGGAGTACGACCGGTTCTACGACGCACTGGTGTCCGCAAAGCGCGTCGTCTCCAAGGAGTTTGAGCAGACGGACCTCTTCCAGGCGTGCCAGCCCGTCGAGGAAGTCGCACGCACCAACCGCGACACGCTCAGGCACGGGGCACTTAAGCCCGTTGGCCTCACCGACCCCAGGACGGGGCGCTGGCCGTGGGCGGCAGTCCAGCTCAGGGCAGAGAACGCCGAGAGGACCGCGTACAACCTCGTGGGCTTCCAGACCAACCTCACCTGGGGGGAGCAGAAGAGGGTGTTCCGCATGATCCCGGGTCTGGAGGAGGCCGAGTTCTTTAGGTACGGGGTCATGCACCGCAACTCGTTCGTGGACTCCCCGCGGGTCCTCGACCGCACCTTCGCCATCCCCGGGACGCGCTGCAGGCTGGCTGGGCAGATCACGGGGACGGAGGGCTACACCGAGGCGATTGCCTCGGGGCTGCTCGCCGCGCTCAACACGTACGCGCAGATGACGGGGCTCCCGCCGGTTGATCTTCCGCGCACCGGCGCGCTGGGGTCGCTCGTCTCCTACGCCACCGATCCCGCCACCGAACCCTACCAGCCCATGCACGTCAACTTTGGGCTGGTGCCTCCCCTTGGTGGCGGGCGGAGAAAGAAGCGGGAGCGCTACCTGGCGTACGCCGATCGCGCAACGGAGGACCTCGCATGCTACCTGGCGACGAGGCCGGACCTCTTCCCAGACGGCGCCAACCGTGGCTGACGCCCCCGCCACACCCGATCGCACCGCCGACCAGGCAGAGCTCAGGAGGCAGGTCCCCCGATTCCTCCGCTCGCTCCAGGTGGAGAGGAACCTCTCCCCGCAGACCGTCAGGGCTTATGGGTCCGACCTCGCCGCCTACTGTGACTGGGTGGAGCGAGAGGGCGTGGATCCCCTGCTCGTTTCGCACCGTCAGCTGAGGGGATACCTTGCCGAGCTCGTCTCCGCAGGATACGCCCCCCGCACGGTGAGCAGGCACCTCTCGTCACTCAGGACGCTCTATCGTTGGCTGTTGCGCGAGGGGGTCGTGTTGGTTGACGGGGCCGCCGCCGTCTCGAGCCCCAAGGCGGGCAGGCCGCTCCCGCGCGTCATGAGCGATGCGGAGGCGTCCAGGCTCCTCTCCACGTGTGACATGGATGACGCGTGCGGCCTCAGGGACCGTGCGTTCCTCGAGATGCTCTATGCGACGGGGGCCAGGGTCTCGGAGGCCTCCGGCCTCGACGTGGGTGACGTTGACCTTGCCCAGGGACAGGTCAGGCTCTTTGGCAAGGGCTCCAAGGAGAGGATCGTCCCTATATACCGGGAGTGCTGCCACATCGTCAGGCGTTACCTTGAGGAGTCCCGACCCGTTCTCGCTGCCAGGCGAAAGGGTGGCGAGTCCACGCGTGGGCTGTTCCTCTCCACCAGGGGCAGACGGATGTCGGCCGACGCGCTGCGGACGTGCTTCGAGCGCCATGTGGCACAGGCGGGGCTGGACCCAACGCTCACGCCACACGCCATGAGGCACACCTTCGCCACCGAGCTGTTGGCCGGAGGGGCCGACCTCAGGAGCGTGCAGGAGCTCCTGGGCCACGCGAGCATCGCCACCACGCAGGTGTACACGCACCTCTCGGCGCAGAGGCTGCGCGAGGAGGCGCGGCAGGCCCATCCCAGGGCCGAGTGAGCTCGACGGGCCTCTGCCTGTGGTGCGACGCATTCCCCGGCGGCAACTTGTGGAGCGCCCATGTGCGGGAGAGCGGGTTGGCAGCGCGGTTTGCACGTTGCTATAATGTGAACTCGCTGTGCAGAAGCACGGCGACAAGACACACGCGTGACGACTCGCGGGCCATGGTGCCTGGGGCGCAGCCAAGCCCCGGGTGGTTCCGACGGGGATGACATCACGCGGAGGACAAACCAACGGAGGTTTACACATGGCTGTCAAGATCAACATCCGCACCCTTCTCGAGGCAGGCTGCCACTACGGTCACCAGACCCGTCGCTGGAACCCCAAGATGAAGCCCTACATCTTCGGCGAGCGCAACGGCATCTACATCCTCGACCTCAAGCAGACCGTCGTGGACGCAGACAAGGCCTACACCTTCCTCAAGGACACCGCCGCCAAGGGTGGCAAGATCCTGTTCGTCGGCACCAAGAAGCAGGCGCAGGAGCCCATCCAGACCCAGGCCGAGCGCTGCGGCATGCCCTACATCAACCAGCGCTGGCTCGGCGGCATGCTCACCAACTTCGTGACCATGCGCTCCCGCATCGACCGCCTCGAGGAGCTCGAGGCCATGGTCGAGGACGGTCGCATGGCAGCCCGCGGCAAGAAGGAGCAGTCCGTCCTCACCAAGGAGCTCGAGAAGCTCCAGCGCAACCTCGGTGGCGTCCGTGACATGCGCACCCTCCCGCAGGCGCTCTTCGTTGTCGACACCAAGCGCGAGGAGATTGCCATCCGCGAGGCCAACAGGCTTCACATCCCCGTCGTCGGCCTGCTCGACACCAACTCCGACCCCGACGTCGTGGACTACGGCATCCCCGCGAACGACGACGCGATTCGCTCCGTCAACCTCATGTGCGAGCTCGTTGCCGACGCCATCCTGGCTGGCAGCGGCAAGGAGCAGATTTCCGAGCAGGAGATGGCTTCTGGCGAGACGACCCCCGCGGTCGAGACCGCTGCAGCCGAGGCTCCCGCAGCAGAGTAGCGTTCGAACGCATTAGATAGGAGAGATACATGGCACAGGTTACTGCCGCTCTGGTCAAGCAGCTCCGCGAGATGACCGACTCCCCCATGATGGAGTGCAAGAAGGCTCTCGTCGAGGCCGATGGCGACATCGAGAAGGCCGTCGACGTGCTCCGCAAGATGGGCGTTGCCAAGGCCGTCAAGCGCGCTGGACGCGACACCAACGAGGGCACCGTGGCGGCGTACGTCTCCGAGGATGGCAAGACTGGCGCACTCCTCGAGCTCACCTGCGAGACCGACTTCGTGGGCACCAACCCCAAGTTCACTGGGTTTGCGAACGACCTCGCCAAGGTCGTGGCCGAGAACGACCCTGCCGACGTCGACGCGCTGCTCGCCCTCCCCATGGGCGAGGACACCGTCAAGGACGAGCTCACCGAGATGATTCACGTCATCGGCGAGAACATGAAGATCGCCCGCTTCCAGCGCGTGACCGTCGAGAACGGTGCGCTTGCCAGCTACATCCACCTCGGTGGCAAGCTCGCTGACATCACCGTGTTCGAGTTCTCCAAGCCCGAGACCGCGCAGAACGAGGAGTTCAAGACCTTCGCGCACGACGTGTGCATGCAGGTCGCGGCAATCGCCCCCGTCTCCGCGCGCCGCGAGGACGTTCCCGAGGACGTCATCGCCCACGAGAAGTCCATCTACATGGCTCAGGCTGCCGACTCCGGCAAGCCCGAGTTCATCCAGGAGAAGATCGCCCTCGGCAAGCTCGAGAAGTTCTACAAGGAGAACGTCCTCACCGAGCAGGAGTTCATCAAGGATTCCAGCATGACCATCGCCGACCTCGCGAAGAAGGTCGACAAGGCCACGGGGGATACCATCCAGATCACCCGCTTCGTTCGCTTCGCGTTCGGCGAGTAACGGGATACCAAGCATGGGAAGGGCCGATGCCGCAGGGCACCGGCCCTTCCTGTATGTCTAGACCGTCCGCTCGCCTTTGGGTGGTGGGGTAGGCGCCCCAGCGCCTCTGATAGAATCTTTGGGGCATAGTGGAAGGCTTGCGTGCCCTTCACCACAACGTGACAGGAGGCTCGACTTGTCTGACTACAAGTACAAGCGCGTTCTTCTCAAGCTCTCGGGAGAGGCCCTCATGGGCTCCAAGGAGTTTGGCATCGACCCAGGCGTCCCCCAGAAGATCGCCGACGACATCAAGGACGCCCACGAGGCGGGCGTGCAGATTGCCGTCGTCGTTGGTGGCGGCAACATCTTCCGTGGGCTCTCGGGTGCTGCTGCCGGCATGGACCGCGCCCAGGGCGACAACATGGGCATGCTCGCCACGGTCATCAACTCCCTGGCGCTCCAGGACACCTTCGAGCACAACGGCATGGAGTGCAGGGTCATGAGCGCCATCGAGATGCACGCGATCTCTGAGACCTACATCAGGCGCAGGGCCATTCGTCATCTGGAGAAGGGGCGAATCACCATTTTCGCTGCGGGGACCGGTAACCCTTACTTCACCACCGACACGGCTGCCGCGCTCCGCGCGTGCGAGATTGGTGCCGAGGTTCTCATGAAGGCCACTAAGGTGGACGGCATCTACGACATGGATCCCGTCTCGCACCCCGAGGCCAAGAAGTTCGATACCATCAGCTACATGGAGGTTCTCAACCGCGACCTCCACGTCATGGATGCGACGGCAACCGCCCTCTGCCATGACAACCACATGCCGATCATGGTCTTCAACCTCGACGAGAAGGGCATCTTTGACCGTGCCCTCAGGGGCGAGAGCGTTGGAACCACCGTCGTAGACGAATAGGGAGGCTCTCATGAGCGAGTACGGCGACTTTGCCAAGAAGCACATGGACAAGTGCATCGAGGGGCTGAGGCACAACTTCGCGAAGGTTCGCACGGGTCGAGCGAACGCGCATGTCCTCGACGACATCAAGGTTGACTACTATGGCCAGCCCACGCCCATCACGCAGCTGGCTGGCGTCAAGGTCCCCGAGGCCTCCATGCTCGTGGTGGAGCCCTGGGACAAGACGGCCCTGAAGGCCATCGAGAAGGCAATCGAGTCCTCCGACCTGGGGATTACGCCCTCCAACGACGGCGTCTCGATTCGTCTCCCCTTCCCCAAGCCCACCGAGGAGCGTCGTCGCGAGCTCGCCAAGGAGTGCAGCAAGTACGGCGAGGAGGCCAAGGTGGCCATTCGAAACGCCCGCCGTGACGCCAACAACAAGGCCGAGCGCGACGAGGACCTCTCGGAGGACGACGTTGCCCGCGTGAAGAAGGAAGTCCAAAAAATCACCGACGACTACGTCAAGAAGGTCGATGCGCTGCTCAAGGAGAAGACCGCCGAGGTCATGGAGATCTAGGCAACACCACTGGCGCTGGGCGTTGGAGCTGGTGCGATTAGCTCGTTCCTTGGGGGCGGTTAACTTAGAAGAGAGAGCGTGCCCATCCCTCGACGGAGGGATGGGCATTTGCATTTGGCACTTGCGTCAAGGCTGACGGCAGGGGGCCTTGGAAAACCGTTCACCAGTCGAGGTGCCATTGCCGGCATGCCGCTGGTGGTGCTGCAACCGAAACACGCGGTCCTCTCATATGGAATGCAAATAAACTGCACTTCAGAGCGTTTGTGTGCATCCATGGAAAGTGCGTCCCAAATCAAAACGCTCACTGTCGTTATGGCACACTACTCGCATAATGGAAACGCTTGTGCATGGACGCTGGCACAATGCATAGTTCGGGAAAACCACTTGGCCGAGATGAGGTTTCAGGTGCAGCGGGACGAGGGAAAGCTTCGCGAGTACTTTGCCGAGGCGCCGGCGGACATCAGCCTGGGGGACATCGACCTCCAACGCATTCCGTCGCACGTCTCCATCATCATGGACGGAAACGGGCGCTGGGCACAGGCCCGCGGGCTCGACCGGTCCGAGGGACACGTCGCGGGCGTCGACTCGCTGAGGGAGACGGTCACCACGAGCGTGAGGCTGGGGCTCGACGTGCTGTCGTGCTACGCCTTCTCGACCGAGAACTGGAAGCGCCCGCAGCACGAGGTCGACCTTCTGATGCACCTCTTTGCGACCACGCTCCTCAACGAGCTGCCACTCTTTCACCAGGAGAACGTGAGGCTGCGCTTCTTTGGCGACCTCGAGGCGCTCCCCAAGGAGACCTACGACGTGTTCCAGGAGGGGCTGGAGGAGACGAGCGGCAACACGGGCATGACCTTTGCCCTCGCCGTCAACTATGGCTCAAGGGCCGAGATCGCCCGCGCCGCGCGCCTGGTCGCTGAGTCCGTGGCATCGGGCGAACTCTCTCCCAACGACGTGGATGAGGATGCCATCTCGTCTCGCCTGTACACCGCCGGCTTACCCGATCCAGACTTGCTCATCAGGACGTCTGGCGAGCTCAGGCTTTCCAACTATCTGCTGTGGCAACTCGCCTACACGGAGTTCTACGTTACAAGCACCTTGTGGCCGGACTTCTCCCGCTGGGACATGCTCCGCGCCATCAAGTCGTTTCAGTCGCGCAAGAGGCGCTTTGGGGGTGTCGTGTCAAAGTGAGCGAGGCAAACGGGGAGACGAACGAGTCGTCTGAGCCCAAGGAGAGCGCGATCGACCGAGAGATAGACAAGCTCGAGAAGAAGCGCGAGGAGCAGGAGGACGACCGGGTTTCTGGCAATCTTAGGAGCCAGAAGGCCCGTGGATGGACCGAGAAGATGCTCACCCGAACCACCTCCGGCGCCATCTACGCCATCGTGACTGTTGGGTGTCTCTTCTGGGGCGTCATCCCCACCGCCGTGCTGGTGTCCGCCATGGCGTGGCTGTGCTGCTCCGAGTTCTATCGCATGTCTCGCATGGGTGGCAGGATGCCCAACGAGATCGTGGGCCTGACGGCGGCGATCCTGTTCCCGCTGGCTCCCGTCATCTCGCCCCACTACGGCCTCTTGGTGGTGATACTGCTTCTGCTCATCGCATGCGCGACGTGGTTCGTCCTCAACCTGCGCGTGACCATTGGTGACGTTGCGATCACGGCCTTTGGCCCCATCTACACGTCGCTCATGTTTGCCTGCATCGTGCTCATCCGCAAGTCCGACCCCGGGTTCTGGGGCGGGCTTCTCGCATTTGGCGTCATGGGGTCGGTTTGGCTCAACGACACTGCGGCCTACTTCGTGGGGTCACGCTTCGGTCGCCACAAGCTCGCTCCCAAGATCTCGCCCAACAAGAGCGTCGAGGGCTTCTGGGGCGGTATCGCGGGGACCATCATCGTATGGCTCATCCTCGCGCGCCTCGGCGTCGCGGGCATTGGCTACGGTACCGCCGTGGCTTGCGGCATCGTGGTGGGCATCACCTCCGTGGTGGGCGACCTCTTTGAGTCGCGCATCAAGCGCGGCGTGGGCGTCAAGGACTCCGGCAACATCATGCCCGGGCATGGCGGCCTTCTCGACCGGTCCGACTCCATGCTCTTCGCGAGCATGACCGCATACCTTCTTCTGCACTTTGGGGGGATTCTTTGAGCATATTCGAGGACACGGCCCCAAGGGCGCCCCGCAGGCGCCCGATGCGTGTGGCCATCCTGGGAGCGTCTGGGTCCATCGGTACCCAGGCGCTTGACGTTTGCAGGCAGCACGCTGACAAGCTGAGCGTCGTCACGATCTCCGTCAACTCTTCCACCGAGCGAGCGGTTGCCATCGCCCGCGAGTTTGGCGTGAGCCACGTGGTCGTCACAGACGAGACGCACCTCAACGACCCGGTGCTGCGCGACCTTCCCGCGGGGTGCGACTGCTCCTTTGGGCCCGGCGCGCTCGAGGATGTCGCCTGGATGGACGACGTCGACTGCGTCCTCAATGCGGTCGTCGGCGCCGCGGGCATTCACGTGGGGTACGCCGCCCTCAAGGCCGGCAAGGTCCTGACCTACGCCAACAAGGAGTCCATCGTCATCGCCGGCGACCTCCTTATGCCGCTCGCCAAGCCCGGCATGCTCGTCCCCCTTGACTCTGAGCACAGTGCCATCTTCCAGTGCCTGGTGGGTGAGAGGCACGCGGACATCCACTGCCTGTGGCTCACCTGCTCGGGCGGTCCGTTCTATGGCCTCTCTCGCGAGGAGCTCTCTCGGGCGACCGCCGCCCAGGCGCTGCGCCACCCCACGTGGACCATGGGTCCCAAGATCACCATCGACTCGGCGACACTAATGAACAAGGGACTTGAGATCATCGAGGCCCATCACCTGTTCGACGTCCCCATCGACGACGTCCGCGTCCTGGTTCAGCGCCAGAGCCGCATCCACTCGATGGTCGAGTTTGCGGATGGCGTGGTGAAGGCGCAACTGGGCCCGTCGGACATGCGGATCCCCATCCAGTATGCGTTCAGCTACCCGGAGCGGTGGGCGACGCCTTCCCCGCGGGTGGACTACGCGGCGGGCGAGCCGCTCACCTTTGGCGAGGCGGACGAGAGCACCTTCCGCTGCCTGGCGCTGGCCAAGCACGCCGGTAGGGTTGGCGGCACGCTCCCGTGCGCGATGAACGCCGCCAACGAGGTTGCCAACCTCGCCTTTAGGGAGGACCGCTGCGGCTTCCTCGACATCGAGCGTACCGTGGAGGCCGTTATGGGCAGGACGGACGTCGTCCCCGTCGAGAGCGTTGAGCAGCTTGCCGAGGTCGACGCTTGGGCGCGCCAAGAGGCGGAGTCGCTGCTCGGGGGGTACAAGTGAGTCTCGGCGGCGTTGCCTTGGCAGTCTTCTGGGGCATCGTCGTGCTCTCGTTTCTCGTGTTCGTGCACGAGGGCGGGCACTACCTTGCCGCACGCGCCTGCGGCATGCGCGTGACGGAGTTCTTTCTTGGCCTTCCCTGCAGGTTCCGGCTCTCGTGGCGCTCCCGCAAGACGGGTACGGAGTACGGTGTGACCCCCATCCTGCTGGGCGGCTACACCCGCATCTGCGGGATGGAGGGTGCAGACGACGAGCTTCTCGCCCCCTGTCTTGCCCTCGTGCAGGAGCGTGGCCGAATCTCCGCATCCGACGTCGCGGCGGAGCTGCAAATCGACGAGGAACGCGCCTATCGCCTGCTCGCCTCCCTCGCTGACCTCGCCTCCATCGAGCCCTGGTACGACGACGAGGCGGGGGAGAGGCCCGGGCAGTCAACATGGCCCGAGCACTTCCAGACGGTCGCCCGCGACGCCGGCATGCTCACCGCCTACGACAGGGGGCACGACTTTGACGCCCCGGGCTTCTCGCCCGCGGGGGAGAGCCGCCCCATCCAGGGGGACCCCGGGGAGCTCCTGAGGGCAGAGCAGGCCCGCACCTACGAGGGCAAGGGCTTCTGGCCCCGTGTCGCGACCCTGTTCGCTGGGCCGCTGGTCAACCTGCTCTGCGCATTCTTGGTTATGGTCCTGGCGCTCACGATCTGCGGCGTCGGCGTGGTCAAGAACAGCAACACGCTGGGTGCGGTGGAGGCAGGCTCGCTCGCGGAGAAGGCGGGGCTCAAGGCCGGCGACACCCTCACCCAGATTGGCGGCGAGGCGGTCAGCGACTGGAAGAGCCTAGGGACCGCCATCGACGACGCCCTCTCGTCAGGCGACGACTTTCAGATCGCGTACACCCGCGATGGCGAGTCTCACACCACGACCGTGGACGTGCCCGACGACGGGTCGGCGACCATGCTGGGCGTCGACGCGCAGACCGAGACCTACCACCCCACCGTGGTCGAGGCGTCGCGCTCCGCCCTCGCATTTGGCGCCGAGGTCGCGACGTTCGCCGTACGGCTCATCATCCCCACGCACACGGTCGAGACGATGCAGAGCACCTCGTCGGTCGTGGGCATCTCGACCATGGCGAGCCAGGCGGCGCAGGCTGGACCCTACGAGCTCGCCCTGTTTGTGGCGATGATCTCGATGTCGCTGGGGTTCATGAACCTGCTCCCCATCCCACCGCTCGACGGCGGCAAGATCCTGATCGAGGTCATCCAGGCGGTTTCGCGCCACCGGGTCTCCGCGCGCGCACAGGCCATCGTGAGCTACGTCGGCCTTGCGTTCTTTTTCGTCCTCTTCGCGTTTGCGCTGAGGAACGACTTTGTCAACATCATCCTTCGCTAGGGGGTCACATGAGCGAGACGAGTACGGCGGGCGCACCCGCACGGTCACGCACGCACCAGGTTCACGTGGGGCAGGTTCCCGTTGGGGGAGGTGCCCCGGTCTCGGTTCAGTCGATGTGCACGACCAGGACCAGCGACCCCAAGGCAACCCTGGCGCAGATCTCGCGTCTCGCCGAGGCCGGCTGCGAGATCATCCGGGTCGCCATCCCCAACGCGCAGGCGCTCGACGGCTTCGGCGCCATCTGCGGGGAGAGCCCGCTGCCCGTCGTGGCCGACATCCACTTCGACCACAAGCTTGCCATCGAGGCCGTCTCCCGCGGTGCCTCGGCGATCCGCATCAACCCGGGTAACATCGGGTCTCTCGACCGCGTCGACGCGGTCATCGACGCTGCTGGTTCCGCGGGCGTGCCCATTCGCATCGGGGTCAACGCGGGGTCCCTGGACCCTGACATCGACAGGCGAGAGGACCTTGACCCGTCGCAGAAGCTCGTCGCGTCGGCAGTCTCGTTCGTCCGCCACTTTGAGGAGCGCGGGTTCCGCGACGTGGTCCTTTCCGCCAAGGCGCACTCGGTGCCCACGACCATCCGCACGTATCGAACCCTCTCGCGAGAGCTCCCCACCGTCCCGCTGCACGTGGGAGTGACCGAGGCCGGCACGCTCCGCCAGGGAACGGTCAAGAACAGCGTCGCCGTGGGAACGCTGCTGCAGAACGGCATCGGTGACACCATGCGGCTCTCGCTCACCGCGGACCCCGTGGAGGAGGTGCTCGTTGCCTGGGACCTGCTCTCGTGCCTGGGCATGCGGCGCCTGAGGCCCGAGCTCGTGAGCTGCCCCACCTGCGGGCGCTGCCAGGTGGACCTGATCGACATCGCACGCCAGGTGTCGGACCGACTGGAGGGCATGCGCGCGCCCATCTCCGTCGCCGTCATGGGCTGCGTGGTCAATGGCCCCGGCGAGGCGCGCGACGCCGACCTGGGGGTCGCCTGCGGCAAGGGGCAGGGGCTCCTCTTCGAGAATGGCAAGCCCCTGCGCAAGGTCACGGAGGACAAGATAGTGGACGAGCTTGTCTCCGAGATCAAGAGCCGCTACCAAGGCTGAGCCACGGCGTATCATGGTCAGCGTGTGTGAAGTAACCCGGAAGGAAGAAACCTTGAGCACCTACATGAAGATGTCCCGCCTCTACGCACCGACCCTCAAGGAGGACCCTGCCGAGGCGGAGCTGGCCAGCCACAAGCTCCTCCTCAGGGCGGGCATGATCCGCAAGGGGGCCTCTGGCCTCTACAGCTACCTCCCGCTCGCATGGAGGTCGATCCTCAAGATCGAGCGGATCATCCGCGAGGAGATGGACGCCATCGGCGCGCAGGAGATGCAGGTCCCCATCCTCACCGACGGCGAGCTCTGGCGCCAGTCGGGCCGTTGGGGCGTGTACGGGCCCGAGCTCATGCGCCTGAAGGACCGCCACGAGCGCGAGTTCGCCCTTGGCCCCACCCACGAGGAGTCGTTCACCGACCTGGTGCGCAACGAGCTCCGCAGCTACAAGCAGCTCCCCGTGACCCTCTACCAGATCCAGGACAAGTTCCGAGACGAGCTACGCCCGCGCTTCGGCCTCATGAGGAGCCGCGAGTTCATCATGAAGGACGGCTACTCGTTCTCTGCGGACGAGGAGTCCATGCGCCAGTGCTACCAGGAGGAGAAGGAGGCCTACGCGCGCATCGCCGAGAGGTGCGGCGTCAGGGCGCTTCCCGTTGTGGCCGACTCCGGCCAGATTGGCGGCGATTCCTCCGTCGAGTTCATGGCGCTCGCCGACGCGGGCGAGGCGGAGCTCGTGTACTGCGACGACTGCGGCTTCGCGGCGGACGTCGAGGCGGCGACCGCCAAGGTCCACGTGACCGAGGGCGCGGAGGGCGAGCTGGAGCGCGTCCATACGCCGGGGGCGGGTTCCATCGCCGACGTGAGCGCGCTTCTCGGCGTGGAGCAGAGCGGCACGCGCAAGGCCCTCGCGCTGGTGGATGGCGAGGGGAACCCCGTCGTCTGCTTCGTGCCCGGCGACCACGACATGAACGACGTCAAGGCCGAGCACGCCTTTGGTTCCTACCACCTCATGACCGACGAGGAGCTTGAGCAGTACGGTCTGGTCAAGGGCTTCATCGGTCCGGTCGGGCTGCCCCAGGGCATCCGCGTCTGCGCGGACGAGTCGCTCAGGGAGTCCACGTGGTGGCTCGTCGGCGCCAACGAGGCGGACTATCACTTCGTGCACGCCAAGCGCGGGCGCGACTTCCAGATCGCCGACGACGCCTGGGTGGACGTCGTGACCGCCAAGCCGGGCGACCTCTGCCCCAAGTGTGGCCGTCCCCTCAAGGGCGCGCGCGGCATCGAGATGGGCCAGGTGTTCCAGCTGGGCACCAAATACTCCGAGGCCATGGGCGCCACCTTCGCCGACGTGGACGGGCACGAGCAGCCGCTCCAGATGGGCTGCTACGGCATCGGCGTCTCCAGGACCGTCGCGGCCGTCGTTGAGCAGCACCACGACGACAACGGAATCATCTGGCCCGTTTCGGTCGCACCGTACGAGGTCGAGGTCATTCCCCTCTCCATTGGCGACGACGTCGTGTGGCCCGTCGCCGAGCAGGTCGCAGACGGGCTTGCGCAGGAGGGCGTCGAGGTCGTGCTGGACGACCGCAAGGAGCGCCCGGGCGTCAAGTTCAACGATGCTGACCTCATGGGCTTCCCATATCAGGTCGTCTGCGGCAAGAAGGCCGTCAAGAACGGCAACGTCGAGGTCAAGGACCGCGCGACGGGGGAGAGGAGCGAGCTTCCCATCTCGGAGGTCGTCGCGACGCTTGCCGCCCGCGTTCGCTCCCAGCGTGCGTAGCGTGTGCTCGTAGGCTGACCTAGCTAGTAACCAATGCAGCCCCCCTCGGATGACATGACGTCCGGGGGGGTTGTTTGTTTGAAATGTGCCCCGGCATCCGGTCGAGTGACGGATGTGAACGTGACCTAGGGTTTACTTCTGGAAAAATGAAGGAGACCCATTAAGGGCCATCCATGTCCATGTCTCTGAAGGCGCACCTTCGAAGAACGCGACAAAGATTTGGATGACAGCCGCTGGCAAGATCTACCTTTGCAATACCAATTCCCGCATTCCGCCTAAAACTCTGCGCAATATCATGCGCATTGTTGAAGCATGAGGTGATGAGACTATCAAGATGTGGGAATCCTACTTCGGTCAAGTGAGCTTTCTCTGCTAGGCCTGATGGAATGCTCATTGCGGCTACACAGGTCAAAGCTCAACATTTGCATTGCCGTTGTTTGTCGGCACGATGACGTACAGTTTCTTTCGCACTTTTGACAACCGGATAGCCGCATAGGCGGC
>ERZ1643246.120-NODE-120-length-101814-cov-47.276143_pt1 | contig 101814 bp, 94 predicted proteins | sample MGYA00579265_ERZ1643246 | MGnify/ENA primary metagenome ERZ1643246 (study PRJEB29033, sample SAMEA4952261) | chicken gut metagenome | biome: Broiler Chicken; feature: Gastrointestinal Tract; material: Caecum | place: Ireland | collected 2018 | study: Broiler...
ATCTCTTGATTATTCTCAAGAGATAGGAATTTTTTTAATGGTATATAGCAACTTATCGAATTTAAAAATTTATAGCAGTTTGACGTCTATCGGGATATCTTCAAATACAGCAACATTAAATACAGCAATCAATAGTTTCTTTGATTGTGATGGACAATATGCTATATTTATTCACAATCAGAGCTCACTGGAAAATGGTATTACCGATCTCCCTGCTGGATATGGACTGTTAACCATCTATAAATGGGGTGGACGCGTTCGGGTTTGCTATCAAGTTAATACTAGAATATGGTTTGCTACAGGTAATACAACTGACGGTAGAAATATAACACCAGACAATTTATCTTTGGTTCCATATGTACGGAATAATTTAACCGCTTCTTCTTATACAAATGGAGGGGTTCTCAGTGCATAGCAAGGATATTTACTAAATCAAAACAAAGCTTCATCAAGTACATTCAATGATCTAAAAGATTGTTTTGCTGATGTAATATGTGAAGGGGGAGAATATGGTAATATTAGACTACAGACTTTATTAATAAATGAACCATCATCGCAGAGTGGAGATGACCGTTTAGCATACTTGAGAACTCAGTTTATGAAATCTGATGTTATATCAGTGAATAGAGTTGGTATAATTAGATATTCTGATAAAAATGAAACATGGTATATTGGCATTGGTTTGAAGACAACCGATCCAGCATCCAGATGTCAGATATTTGTAACCAATTATTTCGGTGAAGCACATTTACTGTCATATGCACCTAGAGGTGATAATAATACTCTGACATGGGTTGATTATAAATTAAATCAAAATGATGAACCTGGATTCCAAATAGGTGCCGGTCAAACATATTCGTTTACTTATGATAATTTCTGTAGGGTTACGCTATTTAGAGGTTCAAACTGGTTCGATTTTACATGTGATAATTGGTCAGCTCTTCAATCTAGATCGAAAACTGCTGGATTTGATGTAACTGCATCATGCTCTAATAAAACTATAACCATTGTCAATAATACAAGTAGTGCGGTAAATGGACTTGTAGTTGTTCCAAATTATGTTCAAACAACTTAATCAGGTTCTATATTTTAGTAGTACCCGGATAATCAATTTAAAACTTAAGTATATTCAAACAAAAAAATAAGGGATAAAGTTGTCGCTTTATCCCTTAGAAAAATCACTAGATAACCAAGTGATTTTTACTATCTTGAAGAAACAGTCTCAGGGTTTCTTCGTCAGCTCTTTCAATAAAGAGCTTTTGTAAAATATTGTGACAGTGGAAGAGCCACTCTTGGCCTTCCACTATTCTTGTCACATATGAATCCAACATATTATCCACCACCTTTCTTAGTTAGAATACAAATAAATAATGTATAATTATATATTAAGAATATGCTAACTAGGTGGTGATTAATAATCCTATCTCTTGATTATTCTCAAGAGATAGGAATTTTTTTAATGGTATATAGCAATATTAATAATGATTTATATATGACTAAAAATTTTGCTATAGCATGGTCAGCAGATGATGGCATAACGATTCCTAAAAATTCATATTCGTATATTTATTTTAGTGATAATACGAATAGCTCCCATATTACAATTAATAACACAAGTGGTGTTATTCAATTAAAAGATGCTGGAGTTTATTTTATTATTGTGAGGATTCTTATCTATAAACTCAATTCTGGGGAATATATAGATTTTCTTTGGAATCATGATTTAGATACGGTATACCGTATTGAAGGAAGTGGTGGAGACTACACTGCAATGGCTATTCCATATCATATTTATTTGGATTCTCCATTAAATACGCTTGCTGTTTTATTTAACAGAAATAGTAGAGATCTCAAATATGCGATGTGTAGCATATTTATTTGGAAACTTCCATATTAGAAAAATCCCTTTAGTTTTTCGTATATCTTACATTTTTTTAAAGACGAAAAACTAAAGGGGTGATTTTATGGCAAAATCGTTACCTGATATTGTATATATAAAGGACAAATATACCCCAATCGTAGATAGTCCGCAATCTATGTATCAAATGCCATATTTTAAGGATAGCGACTATTTTTCCAATTGGGAAAGCTATAATCAATTTGTTAAAGCTTGTGAATCAAAAGTGAGAGAAAATGATCGATATCGTAAATATATACATTTTTTAAAAACAGAAGTACGATTAAACCACTGCCAAGTTTTAAGAAATTTGGATGATGAAGATTGTACAATCGAAATGCATCACGGGCCAATTTTTAATCTATTTGATTACTGCTCTATTGTTTTAGAATACTATCTGGTTAAAGGATGGAAAGTAAATACTTTTCGAATAGCAGATACAGTATTAACAGAACATCAAAAGAATCATGTGCAGATCGTAATGCTATCTTCTACCATTCATCAGGAAGTTCATGCAAGAGATATCTTTATTAACTATCGCCACGCATATGGTGATTTAAATGCTTTTATTCATAAATATGGAATCGGGATGACTGATGAACATAAAGAAAAATTAAATCGTTACATTGATAAATCAATGATGACGGATAGTACAGATTACGGGTTATTGGAACTTAATTCTCTTGTATTTAATATTTAGGAGGAAAATGTAAATATGGAAAAAAAATATGATTCAACAGAAGCTACCATGTGGCATAAGGACAATGTAGAACGAATTATGAATGTAATTATTACAGAATTACAGAATCGAGCAGAACACCATGATGAAAGTAAACTATCATCACCAGAAAAAGAAACGTATGATAAATATATTCCATTATTAAAAAAATACAAATATGGAACTGCTGAATACTTAAAGGTTAGAGAAGCAATGGCAAAAGAAGGTTTATCACATCATTATGAAGTAAATCGTCATCATGCGGAACATTATCCAAATTCTGATATTTCATACATGACATTAGTAGATTTGGTCGAAATGTTCGTCGATCACTATGCGTCTTCTTTAAATAGTGATACTGATTATTTTAAAGGTGAAAAAATGAATTCAGAACGGTATCATTATGATAAGCAACTCTACCAGATATTAATTAACACAGCAAAAGAATATTTTGAATAAAAAATAAGAGAGATGATTTTGAAATCATCTCTCTTATTTTACTTATACATCCATCCATAAAAATACATATAAAATGCGAACTCATCATACTCTAAATTAGTTCGTATAATTTCCTTTTCATCATATTCACTTCTATTATCACCCATCAATCCATCAAATAAATAACGAACACCAATCGGAAATTCTTGCATCCATGAGAATCTACAAACTTCAAGATAATACAATGTTTCAAGTGCTTTTATATATTCTGTCTTAAGAGCAAATACATCAGGAGAAACGTATCTGGCCAATTCTTCAAATATTTTATAATCGGATCGCATCGCACTATCTTCAATCTCATCCCATGTTCCAAGAACACGAATAGTTCGTTTAGTATTTGGATTAATTTCATTTCTTGTATAGAGAGGTTGATATGCGAGTTTCTTTCTGTTATACTTATCTTGAAATTTTATATACAGTTTCTTGCCAATATCTTTTTCTTTTACAAAGAAATATTTCATTTTTCGTTCTTTCATAAATTCATCAATCAATTTTTTATCTGTTGAAAATGCATATAATTCTGGTACATCAATGGTCATATTATTTCTATTTCTAACTTTATAAATGATATATACCTTCATCTTTTGAAATCATTCCTTTCTTTCCCTCATCTTATATCAATATTGTATAATCATAAGTTTAGATTCAAGTCAAGAAAACACTAAAATAATAAGATCTTAAATAATTTCAAAGGAGAGTGACGTTAAAATGTTGATGGATAAAAACAACATGATTATCGCCGAGCAAAGAGCCAATATTTCACGAAATATTGAGTATCTGCGTGCTATGACAGAAAGCTCATTTGTTGCGGATCGTTTTTTGTTATTAGATACATTAAATGAGACTTATAACGAGTCCGTCGATGATATGGAAAATAAAGATATCATGGATCATATGGTAGTAAATGGTGATGAGGACAAGGATGAAGAAATCGAAAGAATTCTTGGATCAAATTCTGATATGTCACTTGATGAAGTAATGGGAATTCGTCAGGATATCGGAAGTGCTTATGAATCCGCCTTTATGGAAGATGTATTCTTTGAAGGAGTAAACATGGATTATCGGAAATCCAAAAAGATCCTAAGTAAACAGGTGAAACCTTTAATAACGAAAATGAAGAAAGCCTTAAAAGATCACAATTATTCCGACGCAAAGAAATATCTGTCTCAGGCACAAAAAGAATTTAAAGTAGCAAAAGATATGTTCGAAAAGACGGATAGATCATTGGAATCCGAATCTATGAAGTCCACCATAATATCATTTTTCTATGATGGATTAATTGACTTTTTAAAAATTCTTGCAGCCTCCATATTGACTATTCCGCTTCTTGGTTTAGGGGGAGCTGTAATGGGCATATATTCATCGATTGAGCAGCTGGGTGGAATGATAGCCGGTATATCAAAAGATTTAAAAAATGATAATGTAGTTTCGGCTAAATCTTTAAACTTTGTCAGAAACCGTACAAATTTTGCATTTAATACAATGGAAAATATGTTAAATAAGACTGCAAAGTTAATAGATGAGATTGAAAAAGAGGCTGCCAAGAGCGTCAAGAATGAATCAACAGATGATTCCACAACATCTTCTTCAGCAGATACCACTTCTTCATCTACTCCTGCTAATGCAGCTAAAGCTGATAGCCAACTTGATAAAACGATCAAGGATGTGGAAAAGAGTAATGATAAAGATACATCAAATACTTCAACAAATAATTCATCAACGAAAGATACTTCTCTCATGACTGAAGATGAGATTATTGATGAAATGTTTGATGATATTTTGGATGACGATCTATTTGAAGAAGGTGCAAATAAGGATCTTTATGATATTAGAAAGAAGTATATTAAACCTGCGACTAAGAAATTAAAATCTGCTAAGCAGATGATTAAATCCGGAAAAACGGACGCAGCAATTAAGATGTTAAATGATGTCATTAAAGATATGGAAGCGGTTAAAACCGTTGTAAAAGATATGGATGACACATCAACCGATAAATTAATCGGTGCTGTATTAGTATCTTGGAAATCCTTAGCAACAATGATCGTTTCAATAATCGGAATGATCACAGGTACAGCGATGTTGGATGCCAGCGTCAAAGCCGGAGCGATACTAGCCGGAACCAGTTACGCTGGACTTATGACCTCCATGTTTGCATCGGGCGCTGATTTACAGAAAGCAAAAGATGGAGCGGAAAAGCTTCTTGATAAGAAGATGGATAATGAAGGTTGGCAGAAGGCGCTTACTGAATCATATAACGCATACCGTACAGCAACATATCAGATGGCTGATGATGTCATTAATATATCTAAAAAGATGATTTCTGATATTAAAGATGGAAATGTGCTAAATAAGATTGATAATATACGAAATAAATAATTTTTAATAAAGTAGAAGTAGATATTTATACTACTTCTACTTTATTATTTTATTTTATACAAACCTTTAAAATACAATAAAAATAGGAGGATTTGGCATGGAAATCAAGATCGATATTGATATGGATAAGATCAATTACAATGCTATCAATGAGAAACTTCTTGAAAAGATCAATGATGGTTTCATTGAAGAAGCAATGCTACGATTCTATTTAAAAGATGATGAAATAAAAGATCTTATACAAAATAAAGTTTTATCAGCAGCAAACGAATATATTGATCGGGGTTATTACTATACTTCTGCTCCATCAAGGTATGCTAAAGAAATTGCTATAAAAGTATTGACTGATCGTTTAAATAAAGAAATTGATTCTATATTAGATGAAATTGGGAAAGATACTTTAAGAAAAACGATCGTAGATGCAGTCCCTACTGCAGTTTTAAATGTATTGTGTGAGCGCATTGATCAGAATTTATATCAACTGATCGATTCTGCTGAATATAAAATAAAAGAAGATATGAGAGTCGAACTTTACAATCGATTATCTCAGAAAGGAATTATGTTATGACATCAATAAAAGAATTATTTTCAATGGTTAAAGAAATGGATGATCAATTGAATATGATGAAAAATATGACTGCTACTGATATAGGGCAGCATGGATTCAAATTTTCAATTGTGGATGATCTTTGTAGATTTACCAAGGATCAAATCAAAGAATTTACTCCAGAAGTCATTATGAATATTCGGAGTCACTATGGATTGCCAAAAACCTCGGATGAATCTATAACTTACGATGAAGAAGTATCAAATGTACGAGAAAATCTTCTTGAAATTTATGATGGAGTAAAGAATTATCAATCTTTATTAAAAGATCATAATAAAATAATGAAAGATGTTGAGAATGCAATGAATGACTATGCAAACTATCTTTCATCTGATGAAGTGAAAGAGAAAGATGCAAATAGAAAGCAAGATTTAATAGATCAAATCAATAACGAAACGGATCTGTCCCTCAAAGCTTCTTATCAGAAAAAGTTAGATATTATTAATAATACCGAATCTCTTCGATTCATTTATGAGAGAATGGAAAAACTTGGGAAAAAAGAATTGGATAGTATCGTAGAATCATTCTTTGACAAAAGAAGATTTTCATATATTATTCAAAAATATGAAAATAAAGCAACGAAGCTTGGATATAAATCCGATATGTATAAATCATTAATTGACATTGAAGAAAAGTTTTTGGGAGAGGATTATTACCCATTTAATAATCTTTTCTTATTTATAATGATTCGCTTCATTGCATATTCTGATGTAGATAATGCAGAGGAATCCATGTACTGTCAGTCTATCATCGCCAAGATCTCTAAACTTATTTATCATAGATATAAAGATGATGAGAAAATAATCATTGTCAATCTTATTAAATATGTGGATGATTATTTCCAGGATTATAAGGACATTTTCCAGAAGAAAAACGAAGGAAATCCTTTAAGTTCTTATCGTATTGAACTCGAAAAGAAGAGAAAAGAGGAAAGTCTTGATAATCTTAAGGCGATGTTCTTTGAACGTCATCTGTCATATGATGAAGACAAAACGTACGAAGAAAACCTGCAGGTTATGCACGACATCGTAGATAGAGAACAACTCATCAATTGGTTTGATATTTATAAGATTGAGTATCCAGAGAATGCTTCTCTTGAGGAGCTCAAATCTCTCAAAGATTCCTTTAATGTAAAGGACGAAGAAGATGATGAAACCAAAGAAGAATCATCTGAGGAAAAATCAGATTCTTCAGCAGGTTCTTCAACTGAAGAATCTGAAGTAACTGACCAAGAAAGCTCAGAAGAGGAATAAACGAAATAAGGAGTAAGGATAATCAAACCTTACTCCTTATTTTTAATCAATTGATACTGTAATTGCAATGTTAGATGCCATCAAAATGACATGTGCTACGTTTTTAATCACGACACAAGTTTGCTCATAATATGGTCGTGACTCTAATTCACATTTCATATAAACTAGAAAATCTTTTAATTTCTTATAGCATCTATCGGTTGCTTCACGAAGAAATTCTTTCGAAACTCTCGTTGGTTCAACTTCAAGTTCATCGATGTAGTTCTCAACTTCTTGATTTTTTGCATAAAAATATTCTAAGAATGACATAGAGTAAATATCTTTTTCTGTTGTCTTATCATACAATTTTCTTCTTGATCGTTTATCCAATATTTCATCGATTGTACGATATAATTCAAAAAATGGTACCGGAGAATATGAAGCTGATGAGCGTTCCTTTGAGTTTAATTCCTTTATAATCGATTGATAGCATCGATCCAAAGCCTGGTCAATGTTGATAAATGAACGGAACATTTTATCTGTAAGCATTTCTTCCCAGTGAAAATGGATGAACATAATGAGATCTACATCATAATTATATTTATCCAATAGATCAATTTCATCTTCTCCATAGGTTGCAAGCTTTTTATGATATTCTGTGATTTTCTCCATTTCATTGATTACAGAATCGTAAAGATTATTTTTCTGTGTCGCACAGTTCATGCCATATCACCTCTGCTACATAATGATTCTAAAAGAGTTGAAATGTCTTCTTTTCTATATGTTTCATTGATGGAATGCTGAACTGTTTTTGATTCATCGTATCTACTATCTTTTGAAAACTATCAAACGTAGAAGAAATTAATTTAGCCGAAAAATGATTGGTCGATAACGTATAAAGGCGCATTAAATTCTGGCTGATCGGATTACTCGGTTCACCAGCATTGTTTACTGTAGCCTTTATTTTTTCGGCATAAGATGTTTTGGATTGCATTTGCGGAAGAAACTCTATTAAAATTTCCAAATTTCCGAGAGCATCCTTGATCTCGCATGGATCGTTTGTCTTAGAGTTTACCCCGTCAAATAAACTATCAATAAAGTTTGAATCTTTTTCAATATATTCTGAAATTTTTGATGATTCTTCATCGGGATTACAATTTTCAATCGATTGAATCTTTGAATCAATAAACGTCTTCATTCCATCCAGATATTCGTTATATTGATGATTAACCCAATTAATATCTGGCAAAGCAACTTTCGGATACCTAGAGCTGAAGTCAGAAGTCTTATCATAGATTGTACGAATACGAGCTCCTTCACCATCTGCATCAGAAAAGAAATCTTTGATTATTTGTGTGTATTTACTGCACATACCAGATAATTCGGTTACCATATCAGAAATAGATTCTGTTTCTTTAATGTTTTTGTCTATTTCAGTTTCTGTGTTATTAAGCACTTCTTTCAGTGCACAATATTTCTGTTCCATAAAAAATTCTCCCCTCCTAATACACTTTATAGTAAATTCAGCGGGGAATCATCAATTTCTTTTCGAATATTTTGCACTGTAAGATTTTTGTTCTCCGCATTTAATTGACGCTTTGCTGATTCATCCGATTTTACATCATCAACACGTAATTTTTCAGAAAGAATCATCAGTTTCTTTTTAATCTTCTCCTGTTTATCTAGGATTTTCTTCTTCTTTTCAACTGTAAAATTCATATTCGATTCTACAATTGCTCTATTCATTTCAAGGAAATATGCCTGTTGTGCCAATGTGTCAGACAATTTCCGTTTCATATTATAAAAACGATACACCAATTCTCTTGTGACTGGCACAATAGCAGCAGCAACAATTCCGATTGTAACCATACCGACCATAAAAGGCGAACCGACGAAATTGTCTTTCTCATTATTGATTAATGCTAATAAGAATTTACGATATTCACCAAGCATATTCTTATTGACATTATTAAATTTCTCAAGTTGTTGGATATAAATTAAGTTAGCCCGATACTTTGTATTCTTTAAAACAATCTGATAGCTTTGAGTACCGGGGCTTTTAATATAATCAACAAACTGATAGAGAATAGAAGTTGTGGCTTCAACACAAGCATAAACATATGTGCAATACTCCAGCATCACATAGTCATTTTTTGCTTCAAAGCCTTTCTTATACACATCTCGTAAACCTTGAATATTCGCAATAGCTTCTTCGATGGTTTTTACATAATCAATAACGTTTGTTTTTTGAAACTCATTCATACCCTTAATAATACGAAGAGTTTCTTTCATATTTTTCGTTCCCACATATTGATCAATATCTCCCCTTGATTCAGGAATATTATCAAAATCGATATGCTTTTTGTTTAATACAGCATCATAAATTTTTTGATTATATTTCATCTGAACTGGAGATGTGGCATCCTCTAGAATTGCTTCAATTTGATGTTTTTCAAATAAGCTTGAAGCATTTTCTCTTAGGATATTAACAGAATCTTGCAGTGGGTTAAATGTTGTCATAACAATACCCCCTTATCTTGTTGAACTTATCATTCGACCGATTTCATTTGCTAAACGATTTGAATTAAGTGACACTTCTCTTTGAATCGTTTCAAGAGCATATGTTTCGAAACTTGTAGAATCTTGATATAGAATATCCATTGTTAATGATGCATCGTCAAGAATTACAAGAGTCATTAGAAATAGGTTATTGATAAGTCGTTTTGCGATACCTACATCTTTAATAATAATTCCATACTTTTCTTCCAGTAGATTAACCTCATAAGAAGAGATAACTAACGAAGAATTAGGAATCAATTGGTTTGCTCTAAAATTCTTAAAGGATACTTTTCTATCCTTTAATCTCTTCAAAGTTGGAAACCATGCACTATATCCTTTTGCACGATTATTGACATCGAATTTCAAATCGTCAAGATGTAAAAGAAGATCTTTAATAAAAGAAATTTCCCCAGTTGTCCAACGAATGAAATTAAACATAACACTTCTATTAGCAATACTTCTTGCAATGTTATCAACAATCTCATCGGATCTAATTAAATGCAGAATTGTTTTAACACCAATCACTAGATCCCAATATCCAACAAATTCGTTATTTTCGTTAATTGTACTTAACCGAATTTGAATAGCATATGGCTGGACATCATTAGCTTTTTTTACATCGCGATCGTTTAATAACTGTGGAACTTTTTGATCTTTCGATAAGATCTGTGCGTGCTTTTCACGATCCATTTCCGCATTTTTAGCAGCATTCTGCAAAATTCCATTTAAAATATCGCTTTGTTTTAAATCATCTGCTTCTGTGAAAGGAAGCAGATCATAATCTTTCAGCCATTCTCTACAAGACTCAATATTGAGTTTGTACAGATTGGTTGTTTTATTTCCATTATAGGACTCGAAAGCAAATGCAATTCCTTTTACATCATTAATCATTAGACAAAGATCGCCATCATAAAAATGCTCTTTGATAATTCTGCCATCTTCTTCTACAGATTCTAGTTTCATATTCTGATGAATCTTTCTTAAGAATTGACTTGGCGTCGCATCGACAGAAATATCAACATTTGAGATCATTGATATAGCAATTCTTACATAATCCGCATATGCACGATCAAGATATTTTGCAGTCGCATTTGCCATATTTACAGGAACAGAATCCGAGATTAAACAAGGAAACTGTAAAATCGAATCTCTTGCTGCGGATGCAATACTTTTCTTGGATAGATCCTCTTTAAGAGCACCAGCTTTTGCACCCCATCTATAAAGAGTTAGTAAATCTTTAAAAATCTCCATAGATTATTTTCCCCTTTCCTTTAATTTTTATTCTATTGTTTTTAATAGGTCTATAATCTTAATAATTTACAAGGAAATAGATTTCAAATAATTAATTTTAAAATAATTTCTATACATATAAGTAACGGATTATTGATTCCGTGGGTATGCTCGGACGACTTGGTACATTTTATACGATATGGAATGTATCGTTTTCCTTGTTTTATGATTTAACCTAATATGGTTATTACTTTCCTCAATGGTATCGATATAAAATGGTTTTGTGTGAATTTAAAAAATGATGTCGTTTAAGAAGGAGCATACGAAGGTCACCAGAATAAATGATGAAACGGGCTTGAATGAAAGTGAGAATGGCCGGCAAAGCGATCAATGTTTTTATCTGGTGTTAACGTAAAAAGAAGAAGAGATGGGTAGTCTCTTCTTCTTTTTCATTGCTTTTATAAGCAGCTAATGATAATCGATTCAACGTATTTAACGTATTCTCCAACCTTAATGTCAGGAATATCTTTCACAACTTTCGAGTATGGATACTGTAATTCTTCACCGGTCTTATAATCAGTATCTGCTACAACAACACCAGCGTGTACATCATCCTTATCACAGCGTTCGAATTGAGCAAAATAGTTGTTATCATCACATCCACAGGGACAATCGGGATTATCAGGATCGACAGGTTGATCTGGATCATCTGGACCAGGATCCGGATTTTCTGGATCTGTGGTAGATCCACCTTGATTATTCTTATTATCTGTTAATATTTTCTGAATATCTACTTCATCATAGGCATATACAAATCCCTCAAGAGAAATTTCTATATTAAGATCAATGGTTCTGGGAGGATTCACCAAATCAATAACTCCAAAATTCACATTAGAAGAATTGTATATTTCCACCATGTCTTCCTTTGCTGCTGCAATTGTAGGAGATACTGGACTGATGGTTTGATCAAGTAATGTTTGATTTAACTTCTTAATTCCATTTGAGTTAGATCGATTCACTTCTGCAAAAATGGATATATTACGAATACGAATATATCTTGGAGCTTTTCTTTCGGAAGTGATTCCAGTTCGATATACTGGAAATGTATATGGAACATGAATAGAGAACCTCTTCTGAGGTACATATTGACAATCGGAATTTCGATCAACTGCCAATAATCTAGCAACATTCTTAGAATCGAGATTATGAATCTTAATTCCTTCATCAATTACTTGACGCTTTGTGTCATAAATAACGGTATCAATAAAAATCTTAAAATTATTTTTGAGCAATACCAGTTCAGTAACCTTATTGGTAATAAGAGTATTCAAAAACTCTTCATAATATTCTTGATTGGTCATTCCGGTTTTATTCTCAAGCATATTTACAGTAATCGTCGTTGTATTCAAATCTTTCACTGCAGAAATAGTAGGTTGGTCACCAAATGTTTGATCTATCTCCGTGATCGAATCAACTGACGGGAATTTACACGCTTTTGAATCTGCCCAGGCAAATACGTAACTCATAAATTCTCATTCCTTTCTTTATTTAGTTTAGAATTTATCTTCTTCCAGTTAAACAAAGAATCAAACTCAGTCATATATTTAATACGAACTTCGATTCTTGGCTTAAGTGAATAGAATTTCTTAGAAATACCCTCAATGATTAACGCATCATCATATATTAAAACTCCAGTCAACATATCAGAATATGTTTTAGCCATATTATCAAAGTCTGGTTTTGATATTGGTCTAATATAACCCATTTCTGCTAAAATTTTTTCTTCCAATTTCATGGATGATGGAGTTGGTAGATATGCATCTACTTCAAAATACATTGGCGTTTTGATCATTTCATGAGGATTTGTTTTAAAGTATTTACGAAACATCTTTTTTGTTACATCGGAACCACGAACATAAAAAATTTGTGTATTTTTATTAATTCGCGGTCTTGGTGTAGCTTTCGGTACTAAATACATTGTAAATTCGTATGTTTCCCATTTGATATCTTCTATCTTCTGAATTTCTTCGAAAATAGATACTTTCTTTTTTCGTTTTTTCTTATTAAGAGTATTAATTAGAATAGAGAGTCGCTCATCTTTTGAGATTGGAACTTCTCCATATTTTTCAGCATACTCTTTTTCTATTTTTAACACAGCGTATTCCCCTTATGAAATTGATAACCATGGAGAAATAAGATTATCAATCGTATTTGTAACTTCGCTAATAACGTTTTGATCTATATCTCCAAACGCGTTTTTAATAGCTGCTATAGTATAGTTTAATCGAGTATTTAATTGTGGTTGGATTAAACTTAGCCCACATGTGGTTGCCAAATATTCAATTAAACTTGAATTGCTCAAAAACATCAAAGGTGCTTTTGCTGGGGACATTGTCAAATCAGAATATAGATCCGTTATTTGTAGTGTCACATCAACCTCTGATGGGAATCCATCATTGGTCCAAGATTCAGGTGACACATTTTTCGAAATGCTAATACTTGATACAATACCAAGATTACATGTAAATGTACCTTCACAATAAGCTTTGATTAAGAATGGAGCACCATATGAGTTTGCTGATGTTTGTTTTGGTAAAGCCAATGCTAATAAATGAAACATTGGTACTAACACATCCATATAATAAGAGAATCTGTTTCCATATGGAGCTTTTAGGTGAACGGTAATAGAAAAACTTCTCTCATATGAGCTGGAGTTGTAAATGTCCGGCATGATTATGTTTTCACCCTTCATGATGTTACCACCAAGATCAAGAAAACGTTTTAAAAACGTACTAATATTACCTCCAGCGGTAAGTTGATCAGATAATGCATTTAAACTAGATCCAACGAAATTTGAAAAATCTTGAGCAGAATCAATTCCTCCAGAATTTGTAATGAACGCTAGTTCTTTTAACATATCTGAACCCGAATCTAGCATTCCTTTTATCTTAGATTCGGATGTACTGTTGCTTGCGCTTTCGCCAGTTCCAGTATCTGGATCTATATAAAACTGAACAAAGTTGGATGACTGAAGAATACTGTCAGTCAATTTTTGTTCTTCTTCTGTTGCATTGGATGTTGTATATAAGAATTCGTAATTTGACCCCGTTACAGTATTAACAACATTAGTTACTGCATTAACAGCATCTGCTCCAAATTCTTTTACTTTGTTAACCATCCCATTTATAACAGATGCACTAGCTTGTCCAGCAGCTTGGAACAATTTACCAGATACACTTTTGTAGTTTTGACCATTCCATCTATAATTCTTCCAATCATATGATTGCAATGGAGTTCCATCAATTTCTTCCGTTAATTCAAGAAATGTTGCTGCTGTTCTACACATGATATTTACATAATTTATGTATTCCGTATAGGTTTGTTCAAAATCATAATATCGAACTTCTGCGGTTGTGTCTCCGAGCAGTTGCTGTACTTCAGCAAAATTGCCAGTTGCTGCTGCCATAAAAGCATGTGTCCAACCTTCTTTATTTTTTGTACCAGGCAAATATTTTGCTTGACCTGGTATGATGGTAACAACCGGAGCAACAGTAACAATATTTTCTATAAATTTTCTACCGATTTCTGTCGAGACTTCATCTACACGAACGTCAATTTCTTTACGAAATTGATAAGGTAACCCGAAAAGTCTCATATTCTTTTGTAAAGCTTCTCCGTTATTAGTAACTTCTGACATTATTGAATTAAATACCGATTGAAATGTCTCTGCTGTTGCCGGTTGTGATTCCACAGCCACTGTAGGTGTTTCTGCTGGATCACCCACTGCATATGTGCTAATACCAGAATCCGCATTGATTGTATTCGTAGTTTGTGCTCTTGACATTTTAATTGGCTTCTCGTAAGGCCTATAATCAACGTTTCTTGTTTTTCCATTGATTAGACAAACCCAACCATTCCCATCAAATCCCCAAACTCGGTTTCCATCTATTTCTGTTTTTGTTATATAAAATTTAGTTCCGCGATGATACACGGTGCTATCAATAATACTGTAGTTTAAGCCGGGACCGGTGCGAACAGCAATAGTCTCAGCTAAAGCTTTAGCAGTATAAATTGTATCCATATTGATCACACCTTTCGTCGAAAAATTCATAAGGGAAGAAGGACTTCCCTTATGAATTTGTTATTTGAATCGCTTATTAACTAAAATCCGAGTGCGATTTTCTTAGCAATTTGGCTATTTCTACTTGGAGCACTTATAACTTGTTCACCATTTGAAGTCACAATAATCGGTTGTGTTTTATTACCACGTCCACCCATATTAACAGACGTTACATCAACCTGTTTTGCACCGACATTATTGAGTAAATCAAGTTTTTTATCTGAACTTACAGAAGCATTGCTGATTGTCTGAAGTAGACCAATCATAGTCCTCATGAGTTCAATCATAATAGTATCATTTTCTCCTCTTCCACCATACGATTGATATGAAGAGTATGATCGTCCATATGAAGAATTTCCAAATGATTTGAATGCTCTGTTTTTCCCAGTTCCTCTTCCTCCGCTTCCACCTCTAAGTCCAGCTTTAATAGTGTCTGGGCTAATTGTTTCCGCAGTTTTCTTTGATCCTCCATATTGATTAAAGATCTGCTGGCCAAAATTGGCTCGTTTATTCTTCATGTTTTGGCTTTGATCCTTTGGACGTTCAAATTTTGTTAAAACCATGTCAGATGCTGCTTGTATACTATTGGTATTATTAAGAGTATCCCATACAGTCGGATAATCCTTTTCCAATTCTTGAGAAAGGAATCCTAATTGCATTCCAAGATCCCCAATACTTGTACCAGATTGATTCTTATAGTTAAGCAAAGCAGCTTTACGCCCAGATGTTGTCCATTGAGCAAGACCATATCCAGCCTTATCTCGTGCAAAGTTCGTATAAGAACCAGAGTCAACTGCAGATGTATAAGACGTATCTGTATGACCAAGAGAAGTTTCATAGCTGTTTTGAAGGTTATTTGGACTTAATCCAGATTCTTGATATAGATTACCCATTAGTCCAGCAACGCCTTGTGGGCTTAAGCCTTTACCAATTAAATAATTCCATATCTTTTCTCCATTCGTATTTCCGTTCAAATTAATAGTCTGTACGGAATAATCACTTGATCCACTACTACTATCTGATGATGAGGATGAAGAGTCCCAGTTATAATTACTATCCCAGTTTCCTGTTAAAATTCCGTTAAATGCCTTTTCTCCAAATTGTGTAAAGAAGTTAGATACTGTATTTAAAACGCTTGAACTACCACTTGATGACGTTGAAGCAGTTGTAGAAATACCGTTTGATGATAGAATCGTGTTAACAGCGGATGGTAATGTAACTTTAATAGAATTAGAACTGAGTATCCATCTTCTGGCTTTCATATAGCCCTTATTTCTACTAGCTCTATTCTGACAATACTCTCTCATATTCTTAACGGTAGGTCCATTTCCAGGTCCGCCATGTCCCATAAGCTGGCCATTTCCAATATACATTTCAACGTGTCCAACTCCACTTCCACTTCCTTTAAAGAAGAGAAGATCGCCTGGGAGTAAGTGACTTTCATCAGGACAGCCAGGAGTATTATCTACATCGGTGCCATTTTTATTATTAATCTGAGCTCCTGTATAACCGCCGATATCAATACCAGTGGCTTGTTTGTAAACTTGCTGACAAGTGGATGAACAGTCTCCTGCTGCACTTCCTTTTGTGAGTGCTTGAAGAACGGTGGAACGATCAGATCCTTGAGAGTATTTTAGTTTACCCTGTAAAGCCATCATGGTTTTAACAACAGCTTCGCGAGCTTTTACTAAATCACTTTCATCAGAAGGACCACGTCCTCCTCGTGAAATTCCCCAACCGATATTTGCGTTATTAGCTACTGAACTTAGACTATACTTACCAGAATAATTTCTTCCTCTAGGATCACTAATAGTTACATTTCCACTACTATCTTTACCAGTGGCAACAACATAGTGACCTCCTCTTGTATAAGGAGTGTTTGGTCCACCTTGACCACTAAGAATAACAGGATGACCTTGATCTAGCTGACTGCTAATAAATGATTCATTAGGACGATATTGTCTTTGTGAAGTAAGACCATAATCTCTAGAAGCACTGTCGATGAAATTCCAGTTAGTACCAGAACTGTCTCTAAATCCTTTGCTTCTTGCATAATCGGCCATCTCCATAGGAGTAACACCTCTTCGTCCTCCTCCTAATCCTGATGCAACCATAGCCATTGCGTCTGGTCCACAACCAGCTTCACCAAAGGTTTCATCTCCGTAACTAGCATTTCTCCAACGTGGATCGTTTTGTGAAAAGTATGGTAAATCGATATTACCACCACGTCCACCTTTACCGCCACGTCCAAAGTTCATTATTGCAGTACCAATAGAATCTATGGCTCCAGTTACAGCATTGCCAGCTGTACTAAGGGCATTACTTGCACCTTCTTTTAGGTTTCCAGCAGTGTCTTTTACCCATTCAACCTTATCACCAATGAAATCTCCAACTGAATTAATTCCACGCATGATATTTACATACACATACATGATTCTACTCAGCACAGATCCAACGATGTTACTTATTGGATCATTTTCATCGGTACCGAATTTAATATTTTTGAATCCATCCATTTTTTTATCTGGATCTGTGAATTCATTAGCATCTTTAATATAATTTTTGATGTCTTCTTTTATATCACTAACTTTATTTAGAGCACCACCGACAAACTCTTTTACGGATTTACCCAAACTCACAACAGAAGTTGGAATACGGATAATATTCTTTGCAACTCCACCAGTGGTATCAATTAACCATCCCAAGATTCCTTCAGACGATTTCTGCATTTCATATTCATCCAGACCTTCAACATCGCCTTCAGAAATGAAGTTAACCATATTTTTAACATTGGTCCCAATGTCGGTACCGACTCCCTTTGCCGTATCTAGAGTATTTCCAACAAATTCTTTTACGGATTTACCCAAGCTTACAACAGATGTTGGTACACGAATGATATTTTTAGCAAGTCCTCCAGTAGTATCAATTAACCAGCCTAGAATACCGTCAGATGATTTTTGCATCTCATACTCATCTAAGCCTTCAATATCACCCTGGGAAATATAACCTACCATATTTTTAACATTCGTCCCGATATCAGTTCCGACGCCTTTAGCTGTATCTACAACATCTCTAACCTTTTCAGCTACACCTTTACCGAATCCAACGATATGTGTGGGAATCTGCCATACAAGTTTGGCCCCATTCATCACACCGCTTAAGATTCCAGATAATGGAGTATTTTCTGGAATAGAGATTTGATAATTGCTCAATCCATCAGTATCTCCTGATAATGCGAAAGATGCCATAGAAGATAGATTTTGGGTTGCTGTAGAGAAAATGCTTCTAACACCATCGACCATGCTGATAAAAGAATCTTTGACTTTTGCACCGATTTTAAACAAATAAGCAACCGGTACATTTAATAATCTAGCAACTCCTAAAACTCCATGAAGAACACCATTTAATGGATTTTCTTCATCGTCTGGAATTGTTACCTTATTTAGTCCTTCAACATCTCCCTTTGCTGCATATTGTTTAAACTGATCGACAGTTGTAATCACCGTTTTGGCACTGGTGACTGCTACATCAGCAACATTGGTGAATGTTTCTTTTACCTTATTACCAATTTTTCCTAATATACCGAAGATAATTAGTTTTGGCAACATGGTAACTTTTCCGACAGTAAGCATACCGCTAACGAGACCTCTAAACGGGTTATCGTCTGACATGCCTGTATCAATATCAGCTTTCAAGTAATCGAATAATGAATTATCCGTATCTTTAAAATTCGCAATGATTTCTTTTATGCCTTTTGTATATCCTTCGAATGCTTCTACTACATAATCTTTGATATTGCCTATAGCGTTACCAACGGTGCTTAAACCATTACCAATTCCGGACGCAATACCACTCGCAACGTCGCCTACTTTTGTACCAATACCAGTAACTACATTTTTTGCACCCGTAGCCAAATTTCTGGCTCCTGATGCTATGCCTCCAGCTAGATTCTTTGCACCACTTGCAATTCCACCAGCTAAATTTCTCGCTCCAGTACCGATACCTGTAATTACATTCTTCGCTCCTGACGCTAAGTTTTTAGCCCCTGTAGCAATTCCTCCGGCTAAGTTTCTTGCACCGGTAGCTATGCCACTTGCTGCATTTTTAACTCCACCAACAATTCCTTTTCCGATACCTGATATACCTTTTCCAACGGTAGAAACTCCGCCCATAATACGGCTACCAAGTGTTTGATGTTGTTGATCGTTGTAGTCAGCAAATGATGTGATATTGACAGATATATTTCCAGCATCAGCCTCAGCTCTGAATTGATCCATGGACATGTCAGCTTCTGTCAGTCCATTATCTGCCAAATAGTTTTGATATTCAGTATTCCATTCGGTTGCTTCATTGGCTTCGAAGTCTGCTCTAAACTCATTCTTGCCTTCAATCAATTTATCATACTTAACATCTCCGGCAAGGATCTGATAAGCAGTACAAGCAATTTCATGCAATAGGTCAATACCTAAAATATCAACCACCAATTCATTTACAATATCAACAACCGATCCTATTGTAGAACCGGTAAATCCACCAATTGCTGTCGATATTGCTCGCATCCATCCATCTACATATTCATTATCAACCTGGAACAATCTGGCTGGACCAGTTGCACCATTAATAGCACCAACGGTGATCATAACACCTTCGTTAGCCAACAGACCAATACCTGTTGATGCTAATGCTGCTGTCTTTGATAATAATGGAGAAAGCTTATTCGCAATTTTTCCTGTATGTTTTGATACAAACTTACCAATATCATCAACATACTTGGCCAACTTGCTTCCGTTCTTTGAATACTTCTGTAAAATTGCACCGATTTTATCAACGACTTTGGTAAAGCATTTCTTTACAAGACCTACAATACCATCGCTATTTTTTGCTACGGTTTCTGCTATATCATCACCAGAAGCCTTTAGAGTAACACCAGCGTTTTCAGCACCCATACCAATGGCTTGCTTCCAAGTTGATGCATATCCGGAAGACTTAAATGATTTTGCACTATTCAATATATCTTTAGCAGAACCACTTTTTATGATTGATACTGCATTTTTTACACCTGTAGCTGCATTCTTAATTCCTGATGCACCTTTTACAACACCTTTAGCAATGCCGGTAACACCATTTTTAAGACCACTTGCAAGTTGCCCAACGCCACTCTTTTTAAGCCAGTTCGCACCAGCTTTTAAGTAAGATGGAATATGAGCTAGTACATTTACTTTAGCTCCAGATTGATGATCCAATTCTCCACCTGGCGCAATCCATCCCAGGACATCGCCTTGTAATAAGGATTGAGTCTCATCAATATTTTCTTCGAGTTTATCGAGACTATTTTTATTATCACCAAGATGTTCTTGGCCATAAGCAAAGTCATCAGCAACTCTTCCAGCAGTATCTCCTAAAAGTCCAAGAGCGTCTTTAATAATTTGAGCAAGGTCCGTATTTAAAAGCTTATTGATTAGCTTTATAGCAAGCGGAGCAAGCATAACAATAGCAGCGGTAATAAGACCTTTCTTACCAAAGATACCTTTCCATCCACCAGTGTATTCACTAAGAATTTCCTTCGTATCTTTAAGAGTTGTAAGAACACTATTCTTATACTTCTTTTCTTGTTCTTGCTCTTTTTCTTTCATCTGGGTTTCGTAAGAACCCTTCTTTTTTAAATCTTCGTAATCGGCCGCAGCTTCTTTTCTAGCAATTTCATTTGCAGACTTAGCATTTGGTTTAACCTTTGTACCGTCCGGTAAATATACAACTTCTGGACCATTTTCTCCAACGATTACAGGACCACCTTTAGCTGTGCCGCCTCTAGCATGTCCAGGAAGAATATTTCCAAAAGCATCGGTGATTCTTGATTTAGCCTTTGCGACTAATGATTCACCATCACCTTCACCATTGATATCAGGCATCTCTTTCAATGCATCTGCTAGTGTTTTTCCGACTAATTCGCCAGACTTTTTCAGATTTTCATTGATCTTTTCAACACCGCTTTTAATTTCATTAACGGCATCGTAAGTTTTAATTGTATATCCGGTTCTCTTTCTTTCAAGAGACGTATCGTCCTTATCAGCTCCGCTAACAAGGTCTTTCACAGTTAATTTATTTTTTAACTTCTTTTTTCTCTCGTTTTCTTCATCTGAAGCAACACCTTTGAAATTTAGTGTTTCATTTGCAAATGCTCTACGAAGAGGACTCATTCTAGCCAGTTCTTCTTCCCACATCTGCTGAGCAATTGCTCTATTTTCTTCGGTGTCTTTATCATAGAGATTTCCAGTTACTCTAGCAATTAACTGACGATTTTTTACACCATATCGTCTAGCATCTTTTCTTCTCTGATTTTCAGCAAGTCGATTAGCTCGATCTTCATCATATCTTCTTTGACGTTCAGAACGAGAATTTTCGTATTGCTCATAATCAACGTAACGGTGAGAAGCGTCTTCATATGCATCACCATATCGGAAACGAATGGCCATGTTACTCAACGTTCCTCGTAAGAAACCTTGATTCTGACGATTTTCACGCATTACCTGTTTTCTAGAATCTCTCTTTGCTCTAGCATCCATGAAATTGGTTGCAAGTGCGAGACCCTGGAATGGTGTTGCTATGATTGTTTTTGCAATACCAGTGATTCCTTTAAAGAAAATACTAAAGACATTACGAATTGGTTTTACGATTATATCACGAACTGTGTTTAATACTTTATCTACTCTGCTTTTTACCATATCGGTAACAGCATCGACACCATTCATGATTTTTGTCTGAATTCCTTCTCCGACACGTTTTAAAGTTAATGCAAGAGGTTCAAGAGCAAATTCAACTGGAGCCATTACTTTATCGATCAAGAAATCCTTAGAGTCATCAATAAAGTTCTCCATTCCGGCTTTCATTGGAGCAAAAACTTCAGCATCCAACATATTTGCAAATTTACCTAATACACCTACTTTGTGTCTTGTATTTCCTTCTTCATCGGTTTCATCTCTACCGAAAAGAAATTCATGGAATCCTTTTTTCGATGCTTTCATAGATAGTGCCAGACCAGCTAATGCACCACCGATTGGTCCAAATGGAGTTACAGCTGCACCCAGCAAACCCATCTGTCCAACCATCGCTGCTGTTAATCCGCCACCTAGAGCACCAATGATATTCATTCCAGCAAGTTTTCTACCACTTACTTCTCCAGTTTCGGAATTTCTAAAGATACCATTAAACATGTTAACGACACCTTTATGCCATCCACCTTCATCAGCATCTCCATAGAGAAACTTCTGGAACATGTCTGTATTTTTAATAAAACTTAATGATCCGCCAATAATAGCACCAGCAAATGGACCACCAACTAGAGATGTTAATAATCCGCCTCCACTACCAAAGATCATAGTTTTACCAAGACCTAAAGCAGCACCGCCAACAATGGCAGTTTTATTATTTTTAAACGCATCCTGTACGCGCTTACTGATCAATCCTTCAATATGCTGAGGATTTCCATCTTCATCAACAAAATCTTCACCAAATAACCATTTATTGAATCGATCTGATTTTGATAACGTTCCTGCGGCAGCTCCTAATAGAGCACCACCCATAGGTCCACCAATAATAGTGCCAAGTAAACTGGAACCGGCTAATGCATTAAACGCGATACCACCAACAGCACCAGTTATGGTTGATGGCAAAGTATCACTGACTTTTCTCTTGATATCAGCAAGGGTTTTCTTTTTGTTTTCTTCGTTCATTTCTTCGCCGAAGATCGCATCAGTCCAACCCTTGAATCCTTCTTGAATTGTGCCTATTGCTTTACCGAGCCAATTTCCTTTTGACTTATCTCGTTTACCTTTCCAAACAACATTGCCATTCTCATCTCTAGAATATATTTTTTCTCCTAAAATATAATCTCCGATAATATCAAGTGTGTTGTGAGTAAAGTTTTTAAGATTTCCTATTACGGTTTCTTCATCATCTTTTTTATTTGCTATTTTATTACCATGAGAATCGGTATAACCTTTTCCAGTAAATTCTCTAGCAAATGCACGATATGTGTCGATGAATTTGTTTTGCATTCCAGAAAACAGACCATCGCGAAGATAACCATCTTTATCTTTATCACCAAATACACTTTTCTTTATTGGAGCAATAAATTCATCACTGAATTTTTTACCAATTTTAGAAAATTCGGATCCGGCAATATTGACTAATTCCTGAAATGCTTGTTGTCCTGAACCGAATGCCAACGCACTCATGAAATTTTGTAGTCCAGTTACAACTTTACTTTTATCTTGTCCGTTTCCACCAAATATAGTGTCTAAGGACTCATCGTTCATCATCCGTTCAATATCGGCTTCTGATAAATTCTTCTTATCGTATATAGATTTTTCTCCAGATGACGATGATGAAGTATTTATTGTATTAGAAGATGTAGTATTTGTTCTGGAAGAACCACCTTTGTCAATTGAATTATATGAACCGTGTCCCATGATTTTTACATTAATACCACGATTAAGCAAAAATCTAACATCGTTCATGATATCATTTAACGTTCCAGTTTTTGTTTTCTCTGGATCTCCAATGGAAGTTTTAAATACCTCACGGATTCCACTATCAATCGTATTTCCGATATCCGCTGCATACAAATTATAAGAAGTTGGATCATCGGTCATATCTTTGATTAAGCTATTCCGTGAAAGAATTGCTTGCTGAATTGCAGTATTTGCATTAAGTGCAATTGTTGGATCTGATGTAACCGATTTAAGAGCTGCTCGCAGATGATTAGACATATTTGGATTGTATCCAAGACTACGAATAATTTTATCTAGATCACTGCCTTTACTCTGATCAGTTATATTTAAGAATTTCCCATGCTTCTCTAATGCTACAAAGAAATTATCTAGCATTCTTTGAAATGCTTCTTGGTCTGATTGAGATCCAATTGCTTTATCTCTAAGAGCAGAGCCAAATCTACTATTCTCCATTTTGGATATAGTAGTATTGCGAATATCGCCATAAATATCTTCTTTTACATCTCTTAAAGACCGATAATATCCTCTGCGATAATCAAATACTTCAGCATTATTTTTAGAGGCTTTTGTATTCACACCTAGATTTCTGGCTATTGCTTCTAGGTAAGCAGTTTGCTCTCTTAAATACTTAGGAATGACCTCAGTGATCGCATGACGAGTAATCTGATCAAATGGAACTGCTTTATCGGTAATTTTGTTTTCCATGTCAAATTCATTCGTACGTTTGATTTTGACACCAAAAATCTTACCGAGAGAACGTCTAATTGAACCACCAATTCCAAATGATGGATCATCTGCCATATCAGCGATTTTTGCAAACATCGTTGGAATAAATCCAGCTAATGTCTCATCCAAAGCAGATAAAGAATTTTTTATCATTTTAGGCGTTATCTGTTTTAACGCCATTGTACTTATAGCACCTAATGGGTTTGCTGTTAAAAGATTGAGCATATTGTCATCCAACATATCAGCCAAGAACCCAGCATTGCTATTTTTCATGGTTGATTTAATATTCTGCTTCACAAACTGGATATAGTTAGAAGCATTAATTCCACCATTTCGATCTCGGTAAACAGATTGTGGATCTATTTTATCAGAGTTGTAGCTACTCATCTCCTCAATCTTTCCACCCAATTTTTCCATGTAGGCAGTAGATGATTCGATGAATGAAGCAAGAGTGGAATTATTAAATTCAACCAGTGCATTGATACCGTTGCTTATATTTCCAAGATGACCAATAATCTCGGAATTCAACTGCTGTTGTTGCATCATTTGAGCAGATGATATCGCAATCATTGTATCAATACTTGCTTTTTGACCTTTTAATTGAGCTTCAGTGCTCCGTTTCATACTGTCATCGATAGCAAGACTGAAACCAGCACTATCGCTATAATTATTTATTTGGACAGCACTTCCACCATCCTCAAAATCCCAGTCATCAAAAAACGTACCTGATTCAAAATCGCCTAGATCAAAAGAATCGGCCATTGCTTCATCAGCACGGGCTGTGTTATTAAATGTACCAGTCTTTAAATCAGCAATAGTATTTTTAATCAGATTCTGACCAGCTTTAACATAACGATTATTATTAAGAGCATTGGTAACATTACCAATGTTTGCATTTCTGGCACTCCGGGCTAGTTGATTTACCGACTTAGCAGATGTGTTTGCTATATCATAAATATTTGGGCTTATTTCTTTAAAAACTTCACTATAACTAAGCCCAATACTTTTTACGGCATTTGCTAACCATGGAGTTGCTTTTCGTTTCGTTTTTGCAGAAATGGTATTTTTAATACCACCTTGCGCTTTACGAGCAGGCATGTATAAGTCACTCTCCTTTCCATGCATCTATTAACATACTGTTTTCTATAGAGAAAACCAATGGAAAAGAGAAAAACAGGTAAAAAAAAATAGAGAACCGTGAGATTCTCTATTTTTTATTATAATAAGAAATTAAAGTATTGAACCTAGTGAACCGATATTTCATCATGTCATTGATCTCGCTTGTTTCAAAACCTAGGTCATTTTTTGAATGAGTGATGTACATAATAATCATCATTTCTCTAAATGGAAGAGACAGTAACCGATATTCTGCTAATATGTATCTAGATATAATTTTCAAACTTTTTAATTTTTTTCTTAATTCAAAAATTGAATGTTTGAATACATTGTTATCAACATCATTTTCTGTTGTTACTGTATAAAACAATGCACTATAGATACTAAAGTAGTTATTAATTTTGTCATGTAATTTTGTATCCATATGATTAAACCCTTCTTCATCAAGTTTATCGAAGAATGGCCACTCCGTATTCATTGTTGGAATTCCTTCTGATATATCAGCTATCATTTTATCAATCATAATTAAATTATCTTGTACCCTCATATTCTCTTTAACTATTTCTTCAACAATTTTGCTCTTATGATCATCAATAATGTATTGAATGAAGTGGAGTATATGAGCCAATACAATGCACATAAGTAAATATATTACAAGAATTGACAATGAATACAAAATAATTTCGTAAATATTCGACATATCTTTCATTCCTTTCTAAATATTCTTATAATTTTGTATTTCTTTCAGCTCCGGATTCTTATCTAATAGATGATCGGTCGAATATCCGAATTGATGACAAAATTTATCAATTTCTTTTCTTATGACTTGTCTGAATTTAAATAATTTAATACTTTCTTTTGCAAAAAATTGCATCGTTGGAAGAAGATCGAATTGATTTTTATGTTTTTCTGGCATATCTATAATCATCTCGGATAAATGATCATAATATTCCCTATATTTTAAAATCAAATAATCAAAATACATAGGTTCCGTATTTATTGCATATCTTTTCATACGGTATAAATCTTCTATAATTATACATAAAGCTTTTGATTCCACATATACCGCTTTATCAAGTATTCTCTCATATATAAACATTTCCAATGAGACTATGGCAATTAACAATAGCAACAAAATAACAGATATCAACAAAAAATGATCCCATAAGAGTGCTAACAAATCTATCATACTATACCTCAATTCATCCGATGTGTAAATAAGGAGAAGATGATTATGTTATTCATCTTCTCCGATAATGAAAGGTGTGATCGATCACGTTTTCTCAAAAATTCTTACTTCGTCTTCTTTCTGGATACCAGCCAGGACGGACAAGAACTCTTTACAGCAAGTCTCTTATGAGCTTTCTTCGTAGTCTCATAAGTTCCGATATATTCTCTAGTCTTTGGATTCTTTGCATCTGCAACCTTTGTAGTTTCTGGTACATCTTCAAGGAAGATAGAGCCGCGGAAATCCTCGGTTGGAATCAGATCAAATTTATTACCAGCATTCATGTACAGATACATGCTGGTAGCAAAGAATTCATACAGACCGGATACATTGTCGATCACGAAATCCTTTGACAGAATTGCATTGGAGTCTGCACTATCAATTCCAGCCTTAACCAGAATCTTGCGCAGAAACTCTCTGAAATCTTTTGTTACCATAATTTCTTCGGTTGAATCTACGTTGCCCTCTTTTAACTTAACGGTAACGGCCTTCAACTCCGGATCATTTAACATGGCACGAAGAAGAGCTTCATAATTTCTCTTATTGAACCGGTTATATGCCCACTTCTCAGTTCCATCCTTTGCCATTTTCTTCTTTGCTGAAATTTCAGCAAGTACCTCATCTACGGTCAGTACCTTTTTCATGATTGAACCTCCTTAAATCTTTTTTGATTTCTTTCTTTTCTTTTTTCATTTGATGACGTTCTTTAACATAGTCAAATACATCATCAATTGAAAAAGAGTTTTTGTCTAAATTTTTTAAATTTATAAGACATCACCCTTTCATTATTTTTACGTTCAGTGAAATATATATATTTATTAGACATTTCATTGACGTTACGTAAATAATATATAATTAAAAAATTAACAACACATGTTATTTTATTTAGTTATATTGAAAATTTTAATGATAAGTTTGTGTGGAAGATCCAGGATTGACCTTCCACTGTCCGTTTAACATATGTGTCTAACATAATATCACCACCTCTCTCAGTTAGATTACAATTAAATAATATATAATTATATTTCATATGATATACTAACTAGGTGGTGAAGAAATATCCTATCTCTAGATAATCTTCTAGAGATAGGAATTTTTTTAATGGTATATAGCAATATACAAAATAAAGTAGATAAGAACTCAAGTGCAACTCTTTCTACTATAGAATTAGTGGCAAATATTCCATATATAGATTTTCATTTTAATTCATCCTCATCCGATTTTACAAGTAGAATTATAGAGTCATCCGCCGGTACATTAACCATTCAAAATAATCTATATGCTAAAGGCTATATAGATAGTCCCAAGTTATGTATCAGTGGAACAGACGTTTATTCTATTTTTCCAACTATTACGTACACTAATAATTTAGTATCGAATCTTTCGTCTAATATGAAAATTAGACATACATGGCAAACGTTGCAATTTACTAATGGCGTTTCTACATTTACATATACCGAATATACGTTTACAGGAAATACGAGTGTGATAGTACAATCAAGAGATCCAAACTCTTCTTTGACTGTACGTTATGCTCATTTCAATTATGTATCTAAAGTCGTCACGGTTGGATTATCAAGCACGTCATATAATTCCACATTAGGTATTAGCGCACTATTTATTGGACCTGCTTAATTAATCTGTATTTTTCGATTTTTTAATGATACATTATTTAGATGTAACTTGATAGGAAAGGAGGATGGAAACATGGATGAAGAAACTTGCGTAATTGATGAATAAAGTGTCCCACTCTATCCTCAACAAAAGAAGAAAGAAAAATAATTACTGAGACGTTCTCGTAATTATTTTTCATAAAAGGTAATATAATAATAGGACTACTGAATTTTACAGTAGTCCTATTATCATTACTTTTTAGTAAAATCGTTATGCTTGTTATTTTTCCCTTTGTACCAATCGTTCTTTTTTTCCTGTGTTGAGGCTTCTTCTTTAGCTTCAACGGTTACCTCGGCACTTGCTGCAGGTTCTTCTTTTTCCTTCGTAACGATCTTTTCAACTGCTTTTTCTAAATCAGTTGTCTTTCTTTCTTCAACAAGATTCGTTTGAACCGCTTTGATTACTTCATCCTTATTTACAACAGGAGCGGGAGTTTTTACCGGAGGAGTATCTAGTTTTATACGATCCGGCTCTGGAAAATTATTCTTATTAACATTTTGAATATTTAACCGAACGGTCTCGTTATGATTCTTTGGATTTACCTCGATTACAACCTTTCCATGCTGAACCATATTGATAACCTTTCTTAGATCTAAACGACAGGGATATACAATAGGTCCGGTAATTCCTCCAAGTTCAGATATAGGCCCATTGGTTAAAACTTTACATAATTTTCTTTTTGTATTTAATGTCTTTGCCATAAAGGTATCAATCCTTTCTTTTTTAAGCTTCATTTACTAAATTGTTTTATATATAAAATCAATGCAATAATTTAAAACAAATTAAAATTGAAGTTATATATTATTTCATTAGTAAATAGTCGATGGAGGTTAAATTATATGAAGCAAACAAGTTTAAGAAAAGAAGTTAATCTGTTTGATGAAGATTTTGGATTAAATTTGAAGAAACTGGATAATATTAAATTTAAAAAGCTATATAAACGACGCGTAATAATTATTTATAAAATAATTACGTTATACACTATTTTTATAGCAAGAATACCAAAATCAAAAATATTTAAGAAAGGTAAAAGCTATGAGTTAAAACGTAAGTTAACAGAAGAATATTTAAAATCAAACAGCCCGATATTTGAAGATAGAGCATCATCTGTTCGAGATATCGAATTTAAGAAGCAATTCGCTAGTCTATTAATGACTTATGTAATTGATGAATTAGATTCGATTGTAAAAGGTCAATTGAAAGAATCTGATCGATTAACCGTTGATGAAAGTAAAGTTATGTATCTAACAGATATATATTCTAATTCACTTGACTATATATCTGAAAGTATTATAATATTTGGAAATTATCAACCATATCTTTTAAATCTTTATGAGAAATTATCTATAAGAAAAATTTCTAATGATAAAGTGTCTGAACGTAATAAACACATAAAACTTATTCATTATATCAGAGAAAATATTGAATCTGTATTAGGGTATCGAGGTGACATAAATATCGCAATGAATGAAATTATTCGTCTCTCATATTCTATTGCAACAAATCAGATCAAATATCCAAAAGATTTAGTAATTCCGTTGGATAACCGAAATAGCTCTGATATAAAGAAGGTGCTAAGAAGATTAGGGAAAGAGATTGTAAAAGAATGGAATAAGAATGGAAGACCTTTATTTGTTCATATATTCTTTAAATGTGCTCCTTTAAACTACACAAAGTATCCGGATATAAATGATGATTTATATTTGAATTGTGGAGTAAAAATTATTCAATTAACAGATTATATGATAAATGATAAAAAGATTCATAGAATCATTCAAAAAATGATTCTATGAATTTCATATTTCCATTTAAGGAGGTGATTCCAATGTTTGAAATCTAATTTCTAAAGATTAAACATAAAAATACATTATAAAAAGGGCGTGCTTGTTACCAATGAGGAAAACAGAGATGAATAGTCTACCAGGGATAAAAAAGGAAAAACTCATTGATATAAACCCAAACACAACCCTTAAATATTTGTATTATCTGAAATAAATTAAAATGAAGAAGAGGTGGGGAAACCCACCTCTTCTTGTTTTTTATATTAATAAGTCATCTAAATCGATTTTGTGACTCACAATTAAATTTTCATGAAACTTTTTCCAATATTTTTATTTAGACTATATCTTCACCTTTCATAACTGTTACCATTATGGGAAGGGCCTATCGTTTCGGATTTCTCCTACTCTACTCGCTTCTTCATCTATAAATTTCTTTATAGACTATGCTTTCGATAGTCGTTGAACTCATATCTCATTGAGATACTTTGCTGCGTCGATTGTCTCAGATCATAATCTTTTTACTATACCTTTGGAGTTACCCATTGCCACTAAGCACATCGCTGTCTTAGTTTAGTAATTATAATCTATAGAGAGTTTCCCGCAATTAGATAGGTTTTTCGCACACATATTTCTATGTGGGAACACAAAAAAGTTTATGTTCAATCTTGTAAGAGTTGTTGCAACTCTAGAAGCCGTTAATCCGGCATTTTTAATTCCTAGTTTATAATAAAGATCACCCATACAATGATTGCATATTTTTTTACCAATACACATCATAGGAGATCTCATCTTAACTGTTTTACCCACGTACTTATCAATATTATCTGGAGTTAATAATAATAAAGATCCATTAGATAAAACGATATATCGATACATATAGTCTTTTTTATTTGATTGTGTTAAATGGATATCTAATGCACGTTTTGTACCGCAATCGCTTCCATAGTCATCTAGCACTTCGGTTTGCAATGCGGCAAGGATCTCCTTTGCCAGATATCCAGAGACAGCTGTCATATATCTTAACTTTAGTTTTCACTAAATGATGAGACTATATCTTCAATTTATATATTCTTTTACCAAATATATAAATGCCTCCCGTTTCGGATTTCTCCTACATTTCGCCCGTATAGAGCCTACTCGCCTTTAATACATCACTGTATTCAATTCACCTAGATTTCTCTATTTAGACATTTCTATCAATGTGAATGTCTAGCTTTCCCTAGTCGTTGAGCCCATATCTCATTGAGATACTTCGCTGCGGATTATCTCTATCTTTGTGATTGTTACTATACCTTTGGAATTACCCATTGCCACTAAGTTATTTAGTTTAGTACACAAAGCTTAACAAGAGTTTCCCGCAATTAGAGAGGTTTATATTTAATTAACGTAGATTAAAAATTATTTGAAAAATTGTAGTATTTGGAGATTTTTCGTTGAAGTTTACCTAATCGAATATCACGTACATATTCTCTAGAACGCCCAATTTTTTTAGCTATTTCAATATCAGTATGAGTACCTTCTTCTATAAGTTTGCATATTTCGTGAATGATAGATTTATCTATTGAATTAGGCTTTATTTTTTCATTCTTTGGAAATACATAATCTTTAGACATATGCGTCCAGCATTCACCAGCTTTTATATGAACTACACTCTTTTTTGATATTCCTAATCTTTTAGCAATATCGCCACTAGACATTCCTTGTGCAAGCATCTCACAACATTTTCTAGCGGTCTTATTATTCATTTTAGCCAAATGTGAATTTTCTCCACTATATCCCATCAAAAGACCATGTGTTTTAGCATGAATCGCATTTCCTTTCACGGTTACCCATTCAAGATTATCTAATCTATTATTCAGTTTATTTCCATCTATATGATTAACAATAAGGTTTTCTGCAGTCATGTGTTTTCTAATAAATTTTTTCGGTAATGGTATAAAAAACAATTGCGATCAATCTATGTACACTAAAATTACAGCTTCGTCCATGACTTTTTAAACACACACGATAATATCCTGTACTTTCTATGAATTGTTTTATAAATCCGGAACCATCTTTTTTCATGACTCGACCATATGTTGATACCATATAATCACTTAATTCAGGAAATGGTAATCTCGCCCATACCTCAACTAAATTATTATTACTATCATAATATTCAATCTCATTCATGACCATTCACTCCTATTATTTTTTCATTAATAATGTGAAACCGTCATAAAGTAATTTTAATCTTATCTCCAATAATTTCTCTACGTTAATAAGTCGTGAACTTACTGTCAATCCACGGCTTTGGGATATGCTCCCGATACTATGTTATTTGAAGAAGCTGGTATTTCTCTTTTTTCCATTCCATCCATAAGAGAGGATGTTACAATATCATATTTCTTCGTTGCCGGATTCATAATAGCTCCACGCATCAAATTGATATTTTTATAGTTATTGCCAAATGATCCTCTTGCGCCTGAATCATATAGATCCATACCATAATCATCTTTTAATATTTCTTTGGATTTTTTAAGAAGTTGGTTTTCCATCATTTCGGATACTCTGGTATCACCAGCAACAATCTCTTTACTATATTTCTTCATCAATTCATTCTTTAATTTTTCAACTTCTTTTGGTGTTCTAATAATAGCTGGAGAGAATGATGTTGTAATGACTCCATGTAATTGAAATCCGAGCCAATCTCGCAAATCGATCCATTTTGTCATAATATCAGTATCAATTTTATCGTTTAATAGTGCTTCTGATACCATAGATTCAATTTTGTTATAATACTTATCTGTTACAACATCATTAATGTATGGGATTGCTTTTATTAAGCCGCTTCTTACAATTAAAATCATATTAAAAACATAACGACCAATCGTTGTATTCAATTCCTTTTTAAAAGGATTCTTATTAGCTGGAACTATAATTTTATCCTGACAATTGAATTTTGGTATTCCTTTATTTTTTCTATCTGTATCGTCAACCAAATCTCCAAACATTCCAACCAATGTTGAAAAAGTAAAATCTTCTGGATTTTTACTCAACAACCATTCCAAATCAGCACCGGTAACTGTTTTATTCTTATTAGTTGGATTCTTTGTCATAGTATAGAACGTTTGAATTGCTTCTATTTCTACTCTACGTACAGACTCTCCAGTAATATTTAAGAAAAATGATTTCGATTTCATCAATCGATCCAATTCAGCATTTGCTTCTTGTGTCCATAGAAGTTTGACTGTGGTCTGATCCCCGTCATAGTCACCATCTAGACCTTTTAGGAACGCGTTTGAAAACTGAAGACTATCAACAAATTTTGTGACGATTTCGTGTTTCGGAGTATTAAAGTCAATCTTTGGATACCAATTATAAGTTTTATTGTTGTAGTATCCAACTATCGTTTCTGTTGTTGAAGCAACGTGAATTTTATTAATAAAAATTCCGAAAGCATCAAGCAGAGGATAACGAGTAACCAAAACATGTTTATCTCTTGTAATGTCTTCGCACGCGATATATAAAAGATCTGTAACAGTCATTTTTCTATCATACATGCTGGATAGTTCTGATTTCGAGTCTTTTCTAAAACGGAAACCTGTTAATGTAAGGTACCGTTTTTTATTACCTTTAACTGGTAATTCGATAGGATCAAATCTAGATTCTGGATTTCTTACAAATGAATCAATCAAATTTTTAATATAACGATCATTAAAATAAGTTTCTGGATCATCTAATTCGATCGGTTCACCTGCGGTATCTGTCTCTGGATTCCACGTTTGTTTTGCAAATTTATTCTCAATAAACTCCCGTTCAAAGAAATTTTTTAACCATTGAACGACAAATGGATATGCTAAACTACAAACTTGAGAAATGGGAATACCGCAATAATTGTAAGTGATCATCATCTCATTTGGGTCATCTGCATGATAGGTAGGAGCAGTAATAACACTACGCGCTGCATTATCGACACTTTTACCCATTAGATATTTACGAAGCATACCCTGCTTCTTTTCCAATTTCTTTTTGAAATATTCGTAAATATTATTGATATTTGTTTGGATAGAATAATTGGTAGAATGGAAGGTAAAATCGAACATTCCTTGATCACGAATCATGGATGATTGCCGAATAATATTAGAATAATAATTGTTCAATTCACTCGTTTCTCCTCCGCCTCCGCTATTTGAGGTAATGTCTCGATAAAATGCAGGTATAACAATTTGCTTTGTCATAAAAATCATTCGTTTGGGTGTTTTCGTTAAAAGATCAATACGCTCTGCACGAATACCTGTTTTTTTATCTCCTTTATCCCACTTTAATTTATCCCAATTATCATAAAGAAAATCGATACCAGTCTCACCATTTTCATCTTTTTTCAACTTACCATTATCGATAATAAAGTATTCCGTACCATTAATCAATGAATCAATATTCATGAATAGTGCTCTTAATACACGATAAATGTGAGGTTGAATAAAATGTCCATGAAGATCAATGAATGCAAACGTTTCTTTACGATCTTTTGTAGTAATTCCAAATATTTCATTGGATATTAATCCATCTGGATGAGGTACATTTCCACGTTGAAATAATACTGGACTTGTAACTTCTTTTAAATGATTGAGCTCAATAAACTCATCTACGTCCAATAGTGATAATTTCATTACCTCTCACCCCTTTCACTTTATTAAAAAAATGTTTTACAGCCTTAAAAATACCTATATAAATCTAGAAAATTGATAACATAATGGTAAAAATATCGACTAGGGAGGATGGAGATGTATATACAATTTACTGAAAATTTTGAATATGATATTGATGATTATATTGGCTTTCATAGCAGGATGTTACTTCCCAAAATAATATTAACAGTAGAAGATCAGTTCAGATTTATATCAGAATTATATCAATCTTGCAATTGGGATAAAGTAGATGAAAATAAAAGACATGATTTCGAACTAGGAATACCACAATGGACGAATGAAGAAAAAAAGAAATACTTTAAGGATTTTATTGGATATAGAAATAAGCGTTTGAATATCAGACCAGAAAATAAGACAGAATCACGCGATATAATCAAGAAAATCTATTATCAATATAGAAGAATATATTTGTTAATACGTGATTGCGTACCAGATTCTGAGAATTTTCGTAATTTTGGTTGTGATCAAGATTATACTATAAAAACTATTTTGACTTTATTAGGCCTTGATAATAATGATAGTTTTTCGTTCTTTTCCAACGAATATAAAACCACAATAAATGAATTAATAAAAGAATCTATCGATGAGATATTCAAATTCTAATATTGATCAATTCTATTTATATTGAAAGATGATTGGTTTCTTTTCCGATCATCTTTCTCTGATTTTTCCTTATAAAAACATTATAGTAACGTATATGAAAGTGTGGTGAGAAAATTGGCAGTATTTAATGATATTATGAATATAAGTAATTCTATTGCTGAGGAAGCTGAAGATATTGATGTCGAATCTTTTTTAACAGAATCATCTGCTAATACTTATATAATCAAAGATGCAATATATCCAAAAGTAGAAGCTGTATTATCTACTCCGGCTGGAGATAGAAAATTTAGAAATTTAGTGCAGAAGTTTATCGATAAAAACTCGGATAAACTCCATACGTCTGGACCAGTTTATATGATCGCTTTTACTGATGTCGACAAAGAGGAATATTTTGAATTATTTAATGTAACAAAAGAAGAATTATTAAAACCAATTAATGCTATGACGAAAATGGTTAATGATAAAGCTTCATGGAAATTATTAAAGCAAAACCCTATTTTCTGCCTTTTTTATAATTGCATTAGATTTTATACTTTGAAACGAAATAATACTGGAGTAAATATATCTCTGGCTATTTATGCGTTATCTGTATATCCATCCGTATTTAGCAGCATGTTTCAATATGGTGCAAATCCCGATGTAATGCAGTACACAATCGACAACTTATCCCAAAAATACATGATTAAACAGGCAGGAAATCTTTTTAGTACCCTAATGCTATCTATTCAAAATTCCTATAAATTTTTAAGGAATGCCTTTGTAGATGCAAATGATATAGAAGTAATTCGATTTATTGCTCGTATTCGAAATGACCAAAAATCACTTCTTAAGAATGTGGCAAATAATTACTATGATAATTACAAAAAAGGTCTTCGGGTTACAACTCAAAGTGAAGTATATGGGGATAATCAAATGATTGATGATACTCTAAATAACACTTCTGTTGTTGAAGACACAACTAGAAAAATTGTAATATCGATGATCACCAACGGTGTTGATATTACAAGGGCTAGTGCTGCTGCAAAAATATCACAAATATCAATTGTGGATTTGCGACTATATTTATCAAAAATTGTAACAGAAGAGAGAACTGATGAACTTAGAAAGTTTATAGAAGCAATTCTTTTTATCTATCTATATCAAGAAAAACATAAGCCAAATGAAATAAATGAACAACGATTTTTACAATTTTCACTAGAGTTATTTAGACGAACAAATACGAATGATGTGAATGTTGTGACAATTAAAAGTCTTCTACAGAAATGGTCAGAAGATACTGGCGTAACACAACGATTTAGGAGATTAGCTTCACAAATTAACTATAAAAAAGGAATCTTTATTTATATGATTCTTTGCATTCAGTATTATAATTCGTAGGAAAAATAAGAGAGATGATTTATTTCATCTCTCTTATTTTTCACTATCACACTCCATTTATAATTATATATTATTCATATATAAAATAATGATAAGTCTATATAACAGGATATAGATGTTATATGGAAAACTCATTATGTATATGAAACGGAGGTGAAAAGTATGAGTCATGGTTACCCTGTCTTTAGAAAGGGTGCCGAGGTTCTTTGGAAATTTCCAAATAATGAGCTCGGCGTCATTTCTTTAGAAGACGCCATCTATCTCTCCAAGCTCTCAAAAGGCGAGATAGAAGCTAGCAAAAAATACATTAATGTCATTCGATAACATCCGATGTATTAAAATAAAGTTATACTATATCTATAACTTTATTTTTTTTTTATTTCGTGAAGTCTTAAATTCGAAATTTTCTTCTGCACTAAGTTACTTTGTAAATATGATGTATAATTCATTGAAAATTGATTTTTCATTAGTTTTTTATTCATTAGACATTTTTTTAAATACATGAAAGAAAGTAGGTGAATTAATTGATTGATCCGGCGTTTGGAATGAACTCATTTAATACACCAAAATTTTATAATGAATCCGTAACTACTGCAAAGAATATTATAACGATATTAGAAGGCAGACCTGGATTCTTTCCTTCAATGCCAGATTTAGGCATGGATATCAAACGTTCATTATTATACAAAGACATCGATGAACTTGACACAAATGTAATCAAAGCAGAACTTGTTCGTCAATGCGATGCATTTATTACAAATATACGAAATGGTACGTTTGATGTACAGAAAGTTTTATACCAAGAAAAACCTTTATTAGTTTTTGTCATACCTGTGACAATCGAACAAGCTCCTCAAAGATTAGCGGTTGGTGTGACATTAAATAGTAAAGGAGAAGCGATATATCGAATTGAATATGTTTCTGATTTAGATATATAAGAAAGGGGAATTAATTTTAAATGGCGAATGAAGAGAAGAAAGAGACGTTAGATAATCTCTCATTAACTGATTTAATTAAAACTGGAAAAAGTGAAGAGGCACTGGTTGAAGAAAAGTCTCCTCTGCAGAAAATGAAGGAGTACAAAGAAAGTCATCCTGGAATGATTGTCGATAACAGTGAAGTTACTTATGACAATGAGAAAAAAGTTTTAAAAAATTCTATTGAGAATGAAAGACGAGATGAAGATTTCAAAGATTACATGGAGGATATGGATCGTTTAATTGATGCTGCTAAGTCGGTTAAAATAGAACGAGCTCCTCAAAATGAAATCGAAACTGCTGCGATGATTGATCAGCTTGATCGTATCGCTATGGCAAAAGCAAAAGAAAATAGTACCGAACCGGAAAAAGTTTTAAAGACGAGAGATGGAAAGATTATTAATCTTCCAGAAAATGAGAAAAACGGAACTGAGATGAAAGTTCCTCAGGGATATAATAATAGTTTCTTTAAGGAATCATCAGCTCCAGATCCAAAGAATGTTAGTATAACAGTAGCTCATCCAGATGATCCTCAAGAAGAGAAGACGGAAGACGACGTTGAACTCGATGAGGAAGCTATTGCAAAAGAAAAAGAAGAAGCTGAAGAGCATGAGAGACTTGTCAATATCTTAATTGATAAAACTGGATTTGGTAATGATAACATTGACTTTACCGATGAGGAAAGAGAAAAGCTCTCATCTGCTACAGAAATCAGAGTAACAGAGGTTGAAAATCTTGACATCGATTCGTATGTATTTGATGCTCCGGATGAAACCTATGTTGACTCCATCACCAATTCAGACAATGTACTTGGTTCAACTACGGTACCTCTTGTTGCCTCAAGATATCGTGCTAAAATGAGAGGATTGGGATATGGACAACTTGGTGATATTCTTCTTAGTGGTAATGAGCCGACCTTTGAACAAACTTACAAAAGATTTAGCACAATTTATAATAATATCGTAGAAACTACGATTGGAAAGTTTGAATCATTTGAGGACTTTTTAAAGAAAACCGCATATGTTGATACCAATATGCTTGTTTATGGTTTAATGGTTTCAACATATCCAGAAATCGATTCTGTTTCTGTCACTTGTGGAAAATGCGGAAAAACATTTGAGCAAAAATATTTTGTTCGTGATTTGATGGATTTATCATCTGCTTCAAATACGTATTTAAAGCGTTTGGATGATCTTATGAGCTGTCCTCCAACCGATTTTGAAAAATTCGCAGAGGAAAGCCCTGTAAGAAAAAGAAAATACATCGTTCTTCCAGTATCAAAATATGTTGCCGAGATTGGAATTGCATCAGCATATGATTATTTATATCAGATCATTTCAAATATTACCAGCGAGCAGTTCAAGTCTGAACACAGCGATGATATCAATGGATTTTTGAAGATTAATGGATTATATTTGGATGCAGTTCGTTCGATTTCAATTCCAAATCCGAAGAAGGAGAAATCACTTATTAAGTACAGCTCATTTGAGGATATGCTTCAGATTCTTTATCGTCTTCCTATGGAAGATCAGCAGATTCTGAATGGATTAATTAGCCAGTATGCTGAAAACTACGGCTATTCATTCTCAATTAAGAACGATAAGTGCCCACATTGTGGAAATCGTTCTGATCGTACGGAAGTGAACTTGAATGAACTAATTTTTTTCAAAATAAGACGGTTGATGAATACCGGAATAAAAGTCGAGAATATGCTCGATTTATAGATGAGACATTAGCATTGTTTAGGGGTGAGTTATCTTTAAATGATATTTTAAATCTCCCCTATAAGCTAGTGGTTGACATCAGAAACGCTAGGATTCAACGGTCTGAACAGGAATTAAAAGAAATGCAGGAAAAAGCAGCAGAAGAAGAGAAGAGAGGAATTCGGAACCAAATCATGAGCAGATAGAATCTATACTTCCATAACTCATTTTGATTATTGGAAGGAAGGTTATTATGAAACAATCTTACACCGATTATCTAAATGAATTAAGTGGAAACCGTATGGATATCTTGGAAGAGCTTATTAGTACGAAATATAAAAAATTTCGAAAATTTTATAAGATCATGTCCAGATATTCAAAAGATATTGCTCATATTGCATATCGGTTTTCAGATAATGATTCATTAGATATCGATATTACAATAAATCCAGATGTAAATTTGGATAAGTTTGTGAAAAAAATAAATAATGAAGCCGGAGAAAAATATCAGATTGATATTTCTTCTGAGACAAAAGTTATTTATATGTCAATCATTCGTGTTGATTAATTATAAGAAGGTATCATTCGATACCTTCTTATTTTTTAAATATAACATAACTTTATACTAATCTCAGTATGGACCATTAGTTCAGCGGTGAGAGCGCTCGGCTCATAACCGAGTTGTCCTAGGTTCGAATCCTAGATGGTCCACTTATTGGAATATGGCCCAGTTTGGCTAGGGTGCGTGATTTGGGATCACGAGGCCGCGGGTTCGAATCCCGCTATTCCAATTATGGGTGTATGGCGGAATTGGCAGACGCGCTTGATTTAGGTTCAAGTGAGAGTATCGTATGGGTTCAAATCCCATTACGCCCATTTAATTAATTTAATGGTGGATTAGTCGAGCGGTTAAGACATCGCCCTTTCACGGCGGTAGCAGGGGTTCAAATCCCCTATCCATCATCGTCAATAATATATTGACGAATTGATGTTTGTCATCAATTAAATAAGTCTCCTTAGAAAAGATAGAGAGTCACATCACTCTCTATCTTTTCTAACCCATTTTTATAACGAAAACCTTATTATAAGTATTAATGGAATAAGGAAGTGATATAATGGTAATAAAATTAAGTTCAGAAATGCTGAAAAAGATCGATGATGCATTTGCTGATATCTTAAATGATGGTAATCGATCAGCAGCTTTACGCACAATTCAGCTAGTATTGTCAAACTGTTTTGATAAAGATATACGTGTCACAATTATTAAGCCAAAAAGAAATGCCCCATTCTATATGATGTCAATATTCCCAAATGAAAGCACATTGGATAAATTGGTTCAATCTATTCTAGATGAAGAATCCGATAAAATGCTCAAGAAGATTTGGGATGAAAATTCTGTTTGGACGATTGAGATCGATAATCGGTTATTAACCGGAAGTTTCATTGATGTTAGCTCAAAGGAACTAACTGCTTTGATTTTACATGAATGTGGCCATGTAATTTATTCAAATTCAATTCCTCAACGTATGACAAAAGTTATGCGTTATGAATATGCAAAAGCAAATATTGGTACAAAAAATGTACTTAAAAATGGTATGTTTAAGAAGATCCTTCAAATACCAATTTTAAAAGCTTGTATATTTGAAAACTATAAAACTGATGCAAATAAGAAGAAAGAGTTAAAAGCAGATATTTTTGCAGTTAAAATGGGATATGGGGATGAACTCGATTCCGTATTGGATAAGATTATTGCAAAGAGTTCTACCAATAAGAGTACAGCTACTCATATTGATCAATCATCCTCTGATGTATATGATGCAATGAAATCGGATACATTATTCTCAATTAATCTTGTAGAAGATTTGAAAGATCGAAAAGCAAATATTACAAAGGCAAAATATCATAAGATGCTTCTTGATCTTCCTAGTGAGTATACTGAAAAAATCTTGAGCAAACTTGAAACCGGTCTATTTAAAGGAGACGGTTCAAAACCTGCTGGAGTTGTAGAAAGCGCCATAATGGATGCTGCTCAATATTATTACGAATCGGCTTATACAACCGAAGCGTTTGGATTATTCAAAAAGAAGTTAGAACGAATTGATCCTGCAACAGTTGATTATGTTGCGGTTAGAAAAGATGATATGAAGAGCAACGATGATAAATTGATGCTGGTTACCTACATTTATGGGAAACTCGATTTGATCGATTACTATCTCGATATCATGGATAATCCTAAATATGCCAAACGATACATCTTTTCTAATAGTAGAAATGAATTAATTCGAATGAGAGACCAACTAGAGAAACTCAAAACACAAATCTTAGAGTATCGAATCCCAGAAGTTCACTATGGCGTTCAGATTATGTATCCCGATGGATATACTGGTTAGGGGGAATAATAATGGGAGTTTTTCGAACCGACGATCGATATATCTATTTGAATATTCCATACTGTGAATTCTACATTCCCAATTACTACTTTGATTCAAAGTGGGCTACTAAATTATCCGATACAATTCAATGTTTAGGATTATTTAATGTTGGAATATTTGAAAAGGGAGAATTGAAAGAAATTAAACTTTTAAATCTTCCTACCATGATTGAACTTTATGTGTATGAAACGGAAACTCGTGATATTACATTTAAAAATTCAGATGTGGTGAATTGCTTAGTTTTAAAATATTACAAAGATCAAAAAATTATGGAATCTTCTACAATCGAAAATAGCCAGAATGCGGAAACGTACTTGGATATTATTGTGAAAGGAAAAGTACCAACAACGATTCCATATAGTCGATCATTAACCGTATGGACCAAAAATCAGCAGCTTAATAATGTACACTTCGGTGTACCATCTGCTGTATTAGAAATGATTCTTGCAGTGTGCTATCGAGATAAAAATCATATGGAGAAAAAATTTTCAACTGTGATTGGTAGAGATCCAAATGTATCAGAATACGATTACAAGATGGCTAAGATCAGAGAGATTTGTCAGTATGCTTCAACATTCTCCGCAATGACATTTGAAGACATTAACTCAATGATTACAACAGCCATCAATCGTACCAGAGAGAATAAAGAAGAAATGATTTCTCCGGTGGAACAAGTCATCAAATATTAAAAAATAAAGAGAATGTGGATAATCACATTCTCTTTATTTTTATCATAATTTTGATAATTTAATCACAGTATTATAGTAGCCCGTCATATTATCTACTAAATATGTATTAGGTAAATCGCAATATTGATTATTTATGTTTTTCATAATGATACATGGAATTCCAGCATTTACGATTTCTTCTATATTTTTAATATCATCATCCAACATGATATCAATTTCTTCTTCTTTACATACCGTACCTTTCGTAAAATCTCCAGTAGTTGATGAGAAAGTAATATTATCATACGGGATCCCATTTTGATCAAACCAATTCAATGTATCTCGTTTCATCATATATCCTTTGTATGGTTCGTCATCTTTATCTCTTAAGGCATCTCTCGCTGTAATGATTTTTAAAGTATGACCAAGACGTTTGAGAGCATATAAAACTTCTTTTGTGTATAGCCTTGGCGGGTTTTCTCTAACCATCCTAGGAAAATATTCATTCATATATGTTTGATAAATATCGTCATCTAACCCAAAATGTTTTATTAAAAGATAATCTTCAGGTAATTTTATTTGATTTTTCTTCGAGAATTCGATTAATGATTCTTTCTCCCAACGTTCAGAATCATTCAGACAGCCGTCTATATCAATTCCTAATATCATTACCACAACCCTACCTTTCATGTTTTTATTAATAAAATGTCCAATATTAGATGTGATTTAAAAACAATTACATAAACCTATAAAAGAAAGGTGGTTGATTATATGGTATTAAACATTAAGGACTTTCCTGAAATTGAGAAGAAGATTGCTGGTGCAGAAACACCTGAAGAGCTGCACCAATATCTTCAGACTTATACCGGTCCTGGTGTTGGAACTATGTATGATGAGGATACAAAGAAGATTGTCATTGCTGATGGATGGGCTCCGGATGTTGATGGTAACGTTCTGAATATTCTCGAAAATACTGGACCTGCAACTGGAAAGGTATTAAAGGATGGAGTTATTACTCCTGTCTAAAATTGAATAGTATCTAAAAATAGGGTATCTTTAAAAGATACCCTATTTTATCATTTAAATGATATAGATGAAATTATTTTCCATTAGAATCTTAACAAAAAAATAAGGGATGAAGCTGTCACATTCATCCCTTAGGAAAAATCTCTAGATAACTAGATGATTTTTACCATCATGAAGAAACTCTCGTAGAGTTTCTTCGTCAGCTCTTTCAACAAAGAGCTTTATGAGTTCGTTGGAACATTGGATGTGCCAAAGCTGACCATCCAATGTTCTATTAACGTATGAGGTCATCATTTTAACACCCCTTTCGTATGTATTACAGATGAATATTGTATAATTATATTTCATATGCTAACTAGGTGGTGAAGAAATATCCTATCTCTTGAGAATAATCAAGAGATAGGAATTTTTTTAATGGTATATAGCAACTTAAACACTAATATCCATTATATCCTTCCCAATGAACTTTCGATATCTAACAACGGTGAATATGATCATATGTTTGTGGCTAGGACAGGAAACGTTGGATATATTCAACTGATATTTCAACCTGATGTTGATATTGATATCTATGATGGGGATATTCTTGTATATATTATTCCTGAAGGATTTCGTCCGTTATATTATACTAAATCAGGTCTGGTTTATCAATCTGTAAAAATAGAAAATCAATATGGGTCAATAACAACAACGTTAATCGAAACCGGTGAATTATATATCGGAGGATATTATGGATTTGATGCTAATAGATGGATTTGGATATCCCTTGCATATATTTGTGCGTAGTTTATAAAAAAATAAATCACGTTTAACTAATATCTAAGGGAAGAAGGCGTCTTTCCCTTAGATATTGCATTCTTAACTTAACGTGGTAAGAATGCCTTAGGAACTATAGTGTTTTTACACACTTTAGATTCCTTTTGGTTACGAAGACGTTTTATTACATCTTCATAATCATGTGTATCAATCCGAAAAGACGGATTGATTTGTCTTTCAAGCAAAAGAGTATCTGGGTTTAACCCCAGCTCTTTTATACATGAAATCTATCATATTGTCACACCTCCTCTCATATATAATACAGATAAATATTGTATAATTATAATTTATATCATATACTAACTAGGTGGTGAAGAAATATCCTATCTCTAGATAATCTTCTAGAGATAGGAATTTTTTTAATGGTATATAGCAACTTATATCCATTATTTATGGGAAATTCTGCCACCATATCTGTGACAATAAATTCTAATGAGGAAAAAGATTATGATTTATATCCTGAAACTTATGATGGGTTTATTATATTTTCTTTTATTACAGTTGACATTGGCGAGCGACGCGGAATATGTATAACCCAATTACAAATAGATAACTCCAATAATAAACTAATAATAGGACTTTATAATGCATCTTCTGTTCAAGTTAGTCAAACTCTGTTTGTTTATATTTCATATGTAAGAAATTCAGTCATCTCTTATCATTGATACTATACTAATCTAGGTGGTGAAGAAATATCCTATCTCTAGATAATCTTCTAGAGATAGGAATTTTTTTAATGGTATATAGCAATTTGGATATATTTATTCAACATAGAAATTATTTACTTGAAGGAAATGAAATCACATTGAGCTGGAAAGAAATACAGTCACGAATTAGAAGTGGAAATTTAAATTGGGTACGAGTCGGTGATTGGAAATCTATTCAATTAACTACTGGAGAAACTGTAATTATGGAGGTTGCAGGAATTAATACATATTGCGGTTATTCGGCTTCAGGAACAACAGCATCACTGACAAATACGATTGATTTTATATCTAGAGATTGTCTTTCAACTTTATATCAAATGAATTCAACAAATACTAATGAAGGGGCATATCTTGGTTCTAAATTACGTCCAAAATTAATACCGGGCGGTGCTATTTATAATACACTTCCATCCGATTTAAAGCCATATATAGGAGTAAAACGTCATTGGTATGGAAAAATGTCAAATGGAACAGCTTCATCTGCTGGTGTATGGACTTCAGAAGAAGGTCTTTGGATACCTTCTGTAGTTGAAGTATTTGGAAGAAATTCATTCAATGATTCAGGCTACGATTGCGAAGATGCTAAACAATACCCAATTTTTATTGGATCTGAACGGCATATAATAAAAGGACAAGGTAATGGAGGAAATGCTGTCGGCTGGTGGCTCTGTTCCCCGGGATCTGGTTTCACGACTAACTTCTGTGGCGTGGGCCCCGGTGGCCTTGCTGGTCTTTACAACGCTTCCGGTGCTCTTGGGGTTGTTCTTGGCTTTCGCATTTCCTGATAAAATGGGGCCGCTTTATGCTGCCCCATTTTATTATTTAAATGATACATTTATTAATAAAAAAATAATGTGGAGGAATTAGTATGAGTAATGTGAAAGTTAAAGATAGGAGTTTATCAAATATTAATTATGTCTCACTAGCGGATGATATTGGAACAGAAATTGAAAATATGTGCGATTGTAATCGAATTTTTAGAAATATGAATAAGAGTGCGTATAAAAATCTATATCGTTCGTTTCTTTATAATGCGAATATGTTGACGGTAAATATTAGAAATATTGAGTCCATACGCGGTGGAAATGATGATGATTTAAAGTTTAGAATTGAGTCGTTACGTAAAACCATATGTATTTGTGAAAATATATTACATGATCTTCAGTTCTTATATAACCTAAACGATTATTCTCATATAAAACTTACTAAAATAGATAAAAAATATACGAAAGATATTGAAACTCTTTCACAGATGATTATTCAAGAAGAAAATCATTTACGAGATGTTAGAAATAATATGCAGAGTTTATATAATAAAAAATATAAATCATGAATTTAAAACAGAGGTATAACGGCCATATTTCCTCTGACCGTTTGGTTATTTTCTGTTTATTTGGTGCTGTCAACTGGTGGCTCTGTTCCCCGAGATCTGGTTTCACGACTAACTTCTGTAACGTGAGCAACAGTGGCAATGCTGGTAATAACAACGCTTCCGGTGCTCTTGGGGTTGTTCTTGGATTTCGTACTTACTTTATCTTTTTAAATAATTCTTTTTTTTTTATTTTTTTTTTCATTTGGCGATAAAGGAAATCGAAAGGAGAAAGTGACCATCATCAATTGCAATTGATGTAAATACGACCATCTATACATTTGACCGGACGCTGCTTGCATGGGTAAATCGTTTTATGCATCACGAATACTTTCATGATCAATTTGTTATGAGTCTAGCATAAAAATGCATAATAAAAAATTCGACTTAGGATGGGGAATTATTCGTATGACAAGTGAAGACCGACGAGAAAATCGATATCAGAGAAGAAAACAAAAAAGAATTGATAAAAGAAAAGAGTTTCAAGGCACGTATGGATCATTAAAAAATTTAACTGATTTCGATAATCTTATTCATGCTTTTACGATGGTAAAACGCGACGTTTCATGGAAAGAAAGTATTCAACGATTTGATAGAAATTTATTTAGAAATATCGAGTATATACAAGATAAATTAGATATGGGAGAGCCAATCATCCAGGACGTTCATACTTTTTATACATACGAGAGAGGAAAATTGAGAGAAATTAGGAGTTTAAGTATAATGGAACGAGTCATTCAAAGACTTATTTGCGATGAATGCTTATCTCCAATTGTCTCTCATTATATCATTTATGATAATAGTGCAAGTATTAAAAATAGAGGATTTGATTTTTCAATAAAACGTATTTGTAATCATATCAGAAAATTTATACGAGAAAACGGTGTTGATGGGTATATATTACTAATCGATTTCACAAAATATTATGATAATATCCTTCATCAACCATTGTTTGAAATGATAGATAAAATGTATATAGATGAAGATCTGAAAAAGATTATGAAAGCATATATTAGAAGATTTGAGATAGACAAAGAGGATGGAAAAAGTCTTGGTCTCGATAGTCAAATATCTCAAATGCTTGCAGTTTATTATCTAAATGAAATTGAGCATTTTATAAAAGATTATTGTGGATATAAATATTATGGACGATATATGGACGATTCATATTTTATCGTAAAAACAAAAGAAGAGGCGCATGAAATTTTGAATTTAATAATGCCGATGTATGAAAAACTTGGAATTCAAGTAAATAAAAAGAAAACTCAAATTGTCAAATTAACTCATCCATTTGTATTCTTAAAGGCAAGATTTCATATATCAGAAACCGGAAAGATTAGTTTGACGATCGATCATAAGAGCGTTGTCCGTATGAGAAGAAAGCTTAAAAAATTTAAAAAATTTTACGATAATAATCTCATGGACTTAAATATGATCGAGCAATCTCTTCAGTCTTGGATAGCCCATGCAAAACGATATAAATCACATAAAACCATACAGAGTATGATTGCCCTATACAATGATCTATTTATCAATCCATTTATGGGAACCATTAATCAACAAAAATGCTCAGATAATAAAGAAAATAGCTGACACTATCATCAGCTATTTTTCTTGAAAATGCCGGGTATTTTCAATGAAAGCTTCTAAATCATTTACCTTCTTTTAAAACAAATATATAAATTAGATTAAAAATAAAGGAGGTTTGAATAATATGGCACAAACAGTACAAATTGTACCGCAGTATTTACATTCTCATGTAGAGACATATATCAATGACTACACGAGTTTCAATGATACTACAAATGTCCAGTCTGATGATAGTGTAAAATTTCTTGCCGTATTTACAGGACCACAAGGTATCGATAATACTCTAATTAAAGTAGAAGATAGTGATACATTTGAGAATATCTTTGGTAAGAGTGATTATTCCACATATGGTCAAGCAATGATGATGCCTGAAGCCGAGCTTAAGACCGGAAATGCAAGCTGTTGGTGTATGAGAGTAATGCCGGAAGATGCATATTATGCAAATTCCGTTCTTTCTTTATACTATAAGGCAGACGTTGATAACAAGAAATTCCGTATTAAGTTTAAAGCAAAATCATTTACTGGCGATTCTGCAATTAAGTCAAAAGACGATCTGAAGGTAAAAGGTTTAACGTTAGACGGAGAACCGACAGGAGATGATGATACCTATGTTGATGCTGATGGTTATACTCAGCTTCCTTTGGTAACCTTCTGCATGTCTGGACGCGGTTCCTATGGTAATAATTACCGTTGGAGAATTGCTAGAAGTAAGGATTATGAAGCAGACTATCAGATTAAGATCTATGCATTCGAAACCTTAAAAGCAGTTAACGGTGTAAGCCAGACTGCATGGTATGCAGGTGCTATTGTTGATTCACTGAAGTATAGTGAAACTTTACTGATCAATGATGTGATTGATGATGCTGATACAGGCGTTGCTCCAATGATCGTGAATGTATACGAGGATAACGTTGAAGTTCTTTACGAGGCATATGTAAAGTTCTTAAATGATGTAGCAACAGCCAATCCGGAAGAAGTAATTACAATTCCGGACAACGACGAATTCGACCCATTCTTTGGTTATGGTGTCTCAAATGACGATCTGGATCCATATATTTCCTTTACAAAGATCAAAGACGATTCAGTAGATGAAGAAGATCCTCAATATGATGAGAATGATTATTCTACTGATGAAGATATTATTCAGATCGATAACGCGGAAGGAACCAGTTTAGCTGGTGGTACTGATGGTGCTTTTGCTGCTGATGATTCTGATGCAAAAGATCAGGCAATCATCGACGCATATAAGAAAGCATTTAATGGTACTTATGATCCGACCATTTTGGCAAATAAGAGAACCAGATGCGATGCTATTCTGGATGCAGATTATCCATATGAAGTAAAGCAGGCTCTTGTCGATTTAGCTTTAGCTAGAAACGACTGTTTGCTGTTTTTGGATTGCGGATTTGTTACCTCTTTCTCAACTGCTAGTCAGCAGAAACTGATCAATGATTATGGTGCATTTAATACCAGAGGTATTTCAAAGAATCCTCAGTGGTACACCATCAAAGATCCTACAACGAGAAAGAAACATCCGGTAACCATTACGTATTTCTTTGCCCAGAATTATGCAACACATATTAAGCAGAACGGAAATCATGTTCCGTTTGTTAATACGTATGCTCAGCTCTCTGGTCATGTAAAGAATTCTTTACAGCCATGTATTGAAGAGCATGAGATGGATTTGAAAGAATGGTTATACGTTAACCGCTTCAATTACTTTGAAGCAATTGGTGAAAATCAGTTCCAGAGATGCTGTCAGAACACTGCTCAAGTTGATAACTCCGACCTTATGGAAGAGAGCAACATGGCTGTTCTGTTTGAAATGAAGCACATTCTTGAAATTGATGCTCGTAGAAATCTTTATAATTTTGCGAATGCAGATGATCGTAAGAGATTTACCGAGTATGAGGAAGCTAAATTTGCTAACTGGGTTGGCAGAAAGCTGTACTCTTTTAGCATTAACTTTAGCATGAATGAATGGGAAGCTGAAAGATCCATCCTGCATTGCTATGTTGCCGTTCAATTCCGTACTCTCAACAAGCGTACAATCATTGAGATTGACGTGAATAAGAGAGACTTCACAGCGTAATTTAGGAAAGGATGGTGAAAAAAGATGGCACAAACTACGATTCAAACAAATATTCATCAGCATACGTTTGATAATCTTGATAAATATGCGTTATTCTTAAGTGGCCTTAATGTAACGCATGATGTGCTGCAGTCTTACGATCCTTTGAAAACCGGTTGGGGTCGTATCTTCATGGTTCGTGTACCAACTATGGTAAATGAATTAATTCCGGATAAGATGCGTAAGTTTAAGCACATCCTTGAGTTTGCAAATACCGGTGTAACTGGTATTGGTGATATGACAGTTCAGTTTGCCCAGTTACAGGGTGGCTATGGCGGAAGAAGTTTTGAAATTCCAACAACTGTTGATGACGGAACTACGGAGTTAACTATTTCTACATATGAATTCTCTGGTTCTCCCATGCGTGAAGTAATTCACTTCTGGGTAAATGGCGTATCCGACCTGCAGACAACATTCTCACATTATTATGATCTGGATCTTCCTGTAAATCAGGCTAATCACACAGCAGAATTTATCTATTGTGCAACTGATCAGACTGGTAAAAACATTGAGTATGCTTGTCAGTTCTGTAACTGCTTCCCGAAGAATATCAATACTGATAGCTATAACTTCACAGCTAATCAGCATGATGTAGTTCCGCTGGAAGTTCAGTTTACTTGCACTAAATATGAGTCTCCGCAGATCAATGAAAAAGCTCAGCAGCTTCTGGATCGTTATCAGATTCTTAGAAACAGCTTGAACTTTAATGGTGGCATCACGGATAGAACTCTTGGTGATACTGGTGTTCGGTATAATATTGAATCCGGACAGCTTGATAAGTATACCGTATAAATAATAGAGAGAGCAGATTTAAATCTGCTCTCTCTTATTTTTCATTTATACATTATTTAGTTGATAATTATAGATGAAAGGAAGGTATATTATGAAGACAAGTCACAAAGCTCATGTATTTAATGAAAAACAACTTAAACTCAGTTTAAGGAATGCTCAACGAAATAGAACTATTATTCGAATACCTAAGAAATACATAAGTGTATATATGGATTATTCGGATAAATTTTTATCACACCACAAATTCAATCAACTTGTGATGACAATAACTTCTCCGCGCCGAATTAAACGGAAATCAAAACGATATTTTATAATTTATGGTGCGTGGTTTAACTATTTGATTAACTATCAAGACTGTAATATATATCATGAACTCGGACATATTGTAAATGGGGATTTAAGCAATCTCAAATCAAATATGAGTTTAAATCAAGCAAGAATCCTCGACGAACTATCCGAAGAAAATCCTGCCACAAAATCTGAAATATTAGCTGATGAATATGCGATCAGTTTATGTGGGAAACCAGATCATGTATATGATTGGATATATGATATGTATAAACATATAAGTGCATCAGAAGATTTGTCAAATATTAATGCACGAGGACTGAAAGAGCTAGAAATTCGTATGAATTATATACGAAATAAATATGCAAAATATTTTAATTAAATAAAGGAGGAAAAAATATGTCAAAGGAAGATAAGATTCAGAAGAAAAGAGAAAGAAACATCGAGGTTTTCAATGAAACACAAAGCATGATTTATAATAATGCTGATTTGTTTCATGATATGGAGCATTCGTTTGAAGGAACGAAAATCGAAATGTCTAATGGAGTATTTACTGCGACAAGGACATGGAAAAATAATTCAGACGAATCACATGAGACTAAAGTATTTATTAGCCAGAACAGGTCAATTTATGAAGCAATGGAAATTCATGAAAAGATCAAAAACGACCCATCAAAACGTCTTTGCGTATTAAATTTTGCATCAGCAACTACCGTTGGTGGTGGGGTTAAACTTGGTGCAAATGCTCAAGAAGAATCTATATGTAGAGTTTCTACATTATATCCTTGTCTTAATAATGCTCATGTCATCACGGAATACTATGAAAAAAATCGTTCTGCTAAAAATAAATTATATGAAAATATTTGTGTCTATACTCCAGATGTAACGGTGTTTCGTGAAGATAATAAGAAAATGGAAGTTCTTCCGAAAGAAAAGTGGTTCCACACGGACATTATTACATGCCCAGCACCAAATTTAAGAAATGAAAAGTTCAATCGTTTCAATCCCGATGACATTAAAGATTCAAGTTCATTTACAGAAGAAGAGTATTTAAACGCATTGGATGACAGGATACGATTGATTATTACAACTGCTTTAAAATATAAAGTGACACACATTGTTTTAGGCGCGTTTGGATGTGGTGCATTTAGAAATGAGCCAAAAATAGTAGCTGAAAGATTTTATCAAGCATTATTTGGTGATAAAGATAGTCCACTTTCATCAATATTTGGATTTGGAACATTCTTCGATGAAATTCATTTCGCTATTCATTGTAATGAATACGAGAAAGAAAATTATAAAGCTTTCTTTGAAGCATTCAATAATTTACCAGATTTATCAGATAATGACAACGATGCTTATAGCTTTTCTGAAATTGGGCATTTCTAACATTAGTTAAAAAAGAATAAGGATGTTAAATAAACTTCCTTATTCTTTTTTTTAGATTGTCTTAAAGTAGTAGATAAGAGGATAAATAATATGCCAAGAAAAATAAGTTCTATGGCAAATGCGGGTAACCGGAATCGAACCGGTACGGATTAAAATCCGAGGGATTTTAAGTCCCTTGCGTCTGCCTGTTCCGCCATACCCGCGGATCCCCCGTATTTCTCGCCTGTTCTTTCAGCTATAACCATCTAATGGAAGCGTTGGTATACGGGTACCATATATATAAAATAGCTATTAATTCAACCAAATTCAGTCACATGATTTATTCACCTAAACTCTACCATCTGAGCTTTCTTTGAATTTGGCTTAACTGGGGATGCTGGAATTGAACCAGCGGAATGTCAATGTCAAAGATTGATGCCTTACCACTTGGCGAATCCCCATTGAAACGCTGGTGGAGAGATTCGAACTCTCGCGCCTTTTACAACCTCCCGGTTTTCAAGACCGGTCCCTTCAACCACTTGGGTACACCAGCATCGATTACATCATTGTTGCACTATATTTATTTTTTTAACAAAAAAAAAAGAAGACCACTTTTAAATGGTCTTCTTTTCCTTTTCTTGTTTACTTGTGCTTGGATCAATATTCAATATTGCTGATCCAAGCATTTTCACCCCTAATGTGATCATGCCGATGGAAATCAGCACGAGTGTATCTTTCTTCATATTTGCACCTCCTTATTTTGAAACTAATATTTTCGCCTGTCTCAATAATATCTCTAAACGAGAATATGATAAGACAGGCGCGTTACATGTCTTTTGAATATAGCTAAGAGCATCTATGGAATTCTTTTTTCCACAGCTCTTAGCCATATAACTATCAGCCTCAAATTCATGTTTGAGACATCTTTTTCCGCCTTTATGGTCATTAATAAAATGACCAATTTCGTGCTGGCGGATTATTTTTGAGATGTTTTGAGGATGACCGCTCTCCTCAATTATGAACACCTTTTTCTTCTTTGGTTCTTTACCAAAGAAACTTTTTTGATTTGGTGTGAAGGCAACTGCGTATGAGCCTCGCGCACCTAAAGCTTTTATCAGCTTATCACTCGTAAGCTGATAAATTACCTTTTCTCCTAGTTTAAAAGTCTCTTTATTTCTATTAGAGACTTTCATTGCATCAGCCAACATTTTATCAGCTGTTTTGTTTCCAGTGCTGATATGTTCAAACATACCTATTCCTCCTACTCTTATGTCTTTTTAATTGCTTTACACAAAAATAGTATATAATCGTAGAATTAATAAATACGGATTTGCTTATTTTAACCTAAGAAAACATTGTAATAATGAACAGAAAGGGTGTGAAAAATATGGCACGGATTCTAACAGAGAAGAGAAATATTAATGATAACGTGTTTGAATATGAGAAACGATTGCAAAGCCCATATAATCGATATATAGATAAATTTCCAACATATGTCACGTACTATCATATTAGTAATGATAATACTACAGTAAATGAAGGATGGAAAGATACCGAGCAGTTATTGGGAGAAAATTCATCTCTTCGATTTCAAAAGATTACAAATTTTCCATTATATGGAATCGGTCAAATTGTAATTAACTTATCAGAAGAAGAACAAGGACTAGATGGAGGATATGAAGGAGAAGCCGTATTTCTCCCACATACAATAAAACCGTTCCAAAATGATTTTTTCGTTATTGATCATCTGACAAAAAATAATGATATTTATATCTTTAGAATTACTGAGATTGAATTTGATAATATTCATCCGGATAATTTCTATAAGGTAAATTTCCGTCTAGAAGATACGGATGGGAGTATATTAGATGAACTGGAAAATCAAGTCATCAATAAATATGTTTGTATTAGTGAAAATATTGGAACCGAAAACCAATGTATTATCGAACATGAACGATACGAAAGAATCAATCAAGTATCAAAATTATATGATGATATTTCTTCTACCTATTTATCTATCTTTTACAATGAAAAATACAATTGTCTATTAGGAGAAAAAAGATGTGGTAAAAAATTGTATGATCCGTTCTTGATTGAGTTTGTAAATAAGTGGGGATTATTTAATGATAAGACTCGTTTAAATACTTATATTTTTAATCAAGAAATTGAAGATAATCGATTTCAGATTAAATATGAGAAATCTGTTTGGAGATTTATAGAGAGGCAGGATATCACAATTCTTAATAATTTCTATTATTATATTTATCCAGCAATTCGTTTACCATATACAACGTTTGCTGTGTGGTATGATGCTTCGATTTATGTATTAGATATTTCTCTCATGTTTAATTCAGATGAAGAATGTGATCCAATTATAAGCGATGAATTTATCAAAGCCGTAAAGGAAGATATACCGGTTGAAGGAGATTATGCTAAATTGATTAAATCCTATATCAGAAAAGAAAATATCGATGTATACAGCATACCTCTAACATTAAACGAATCATTATTGTCACTGGATGCTAATCTAGATTTTTTCTTCATGACACCAATCATTCTTTTTATTATCAAGAAAATTTTAAATAAAGAAATGGAAGATAAAACTATTTTGGAGAAAAAATCATTAAACGTATAAAAAAGAAAAGACCTATGAAATTTCATAGGTCTTTTTTATATCAATCAGCAACGCACGGCTCCAGAAAACCGGAAGCTTCTATTGCTGATAACTGGGTTTTTGTTGCGATTAGAAAACCAGATGCATGACAGAATGTGATTCCATCAATGCCGCTGATTTCCTTGAGATAGTTCTCATCGCTGATACCTCTCCAATCGACTGGGAATTTACAAATATTCCCAGCTTTAGGATCGGATATAACACAACAATTATATCCACCTCTATTTGATGGATATACTGCTGCAGAAAACCCTTTCTCAAACGCCCATGTATTATATGGGACGTATTCACGGAGAATAAGAATCTTTCCACCATCGGTTTCAATTGTTGGCGAAGATTCTAAAATCTCCGTGGCTTGATACGTTGCATTTGCTTTCAAGATCATCCGTGATAATATCCACACGGCTATCAGAACAGCATCCGCAAATGCTTTGTTAACAGATTCCGGATCGTTATCTTCATTCCAGTTTGGCATAAATGCCGAAATAGCAGAAGATAGTGGATTTGGTCCAACCCCATTATCGGTATCGTCTATTGGGGCCACATACCGACTATAGAATGATTCTCTCACTCCTTCGTCTGGGATTAGACAATCTCCGAATTTACTAAACAGTAAACCGAATGCACAATACTTCATTCCATCTGGACGAAGTTTGGCATTTGCCTGATGATGATCGAACAGACCACCACCAATGTCGTATATTAAAGTCAGTTCCGGGTAAGATTCAGCATCCCGAATGCTGTTTGTTCTAACCACGACCGGAACTGTCTTATCCAACGGTATGTCGGAGTCGTACCTACTAACGATTGGATCGTAGGTGCCATATTTGTAAGCGTTATCGATGATATCGATAACATAGGATCCCGTTCTAGGATCCAGCACGTTTTTATCCGTGTAAATTTTATTTACCTTACATAGATAAATGAGTGCTGTTGAAAATACATCATCGGCATGGAAAACACCCCCATGGGTTACTAATAACTTTACATTGTCGAGTTTCATTTCAATTTCCTCCTTTGTTTTTATTTACATAGTAATAATGTATAATAATAAAAAATATTTATACCATTTTTTGCACTTATTAAAAAGAATTTGATTTATATTTTTAACGATATTCCTAATATAGAAATTGATATGGTATATAATATTTTATTTGTTTTATAACAAAAAAGAAAGGGTTAGATGTGCTTATCTAACCCTTCTGATAAATTATATCACATTAGCCTGTGATAATAAATTTATCAGAGATGTACTCTTCAAGCACATCTTCTTGGGCGTTCTCGAAGAACATCTTTTCGAGAACATTAGAACAGTGAAAGACTAGGTCAAGCCCTTTCACTGTTCTATCAATATGAAAGATATGATCCATATTATCACCTCCTTTTGTATGTATTGCAGATAAATATTGTATAATTATATTTATATCATATACTAACTAGGTGGTGAAGAAATATCCTATCTCTTGAGAATAATCAAGAGATAGGAATTTTTTTAATGGTATATAGCAAGTTATCCCCATTATTTATATACTCGTCGTTTAATGTGCCAAATATCTCGTTACCAGCATACAAAGAAGTAGATCTTGAAATAAACGTTGATGTTCCAGCTGGGTACAGTATATTCGCGCTGAGAGAATTTGATGTAGAAGCTATAGATTCTGTATCCATTAGTCAGATACGATTATATTCATCATCATATATTATTAATATTGGATTGGTGAATACAACTTCATATAACCAAACAAAATGGTTGTTTATATGTTTAATTTACATTAGATCAGAGTTTGTTCAATTTTTAAACTCATAATATTGATTCAGCTATGTTGGAATAAAAAAATAAAGCATAGTTAACTTATATCTAAGGGAAGACCCATTCTTCCCTTAGATAAATCATTCTTACTTAATATGGTAAGAATGATTTAGGAACCACAGTATTCTTGGATACTTTGGATTCCTTTGGACTATGAAGACGTTTTATTACATCTTCATAATCATGTGTATCAATCCGAAAAGACGGATTGATTGGTGTATTGAGCAAAAGAGTATTTGGATTTAATCCTAGCTCTTTTGCTCTTTTATACATGAAACTCAACATATCGACACCCCCTTCATATATAATACAAATAAATATTGTATAATTATAATTTATACAACTGGAAAACTATATGATATACTAACTAGGTGGTGAAGAAATATCCTATCTCTAGATAATCTTCTAGAGATAGGAATTTTTTTAATGGTATATAGCAACTTAACTGATACTATTAAAAATAGATTTGTCAATCTTGAGGATCTCATACCAAATGCAACGGTGGATGACTTGGATGATCTTAGAAATCATATAAGCGGATCATTTAACCCATGGGTGTATTCGATAGGATGGCCGTTGGGAGCAGCAACTCCAGATAATAGCACTTTAGTCGGAGTAGGAATAGGGGACCTACTTTATGCTTTCAGTTTTTCTGGAAGAATATACAAATCATCATATATGGATGGTTCTACTTGGACAGAAATACCATATGCAAAAACATCGGATATTAACTGGACAAATGATAATGTCACAAATTTGACGAATAATTTTAATAATCTGAATAATAATCTCAATAGCATTGAAAAGGATAATAATATTCGTCAAAAAGCTTATACTGCAGTTCCAGATTGGAATTTTACTGATGCACTGGATATTAACAATCCAGCAGGTTTGTATGGTATAACACCAAATATCATCAATGTTCCAATACAGAATGCATATGGGTTTTTATTCTTTTTAAAGAATTCCGATAGTAGTTGGATATTAGCGATATTTATAAATCAAGACAATATGTATACAAATTTTTACAATAGATTTACTACTGCTGCGTGGAGTGGATGGAAACAAAGATTTTAATTAATTAGATATAATAATTGAAGATTCAAGTGTAATAGTCAAACTTGAATCTTCAATTATTTTTATTATTTATATTAGTATTATTATATCAATTTACTCTCTTTTATTTTATTATATTAATATATCATTTTTTTCTCTTTTTACCTTCCCTTACCTCATTTCCTTCTACTTGACTCTTCTGGCTTCGCCCTAAGTTAATGAAAAGTATTTTTTTAATATAAAAATATATATATACGATATAAAATTTTATACAGCTGACAATTTTACATTTTAATTCATTAATTCAATTACTATATATTAGCAATAAAACTCATTAATCTAAGATGAAAGAAAGGGGTACGACAATTATGTTAGTATCAGGAGTAATTGGAATTGGAAATGCTGGAAGTCAGGTGGCTTCTTTAGCAGTATCAGAACAAATGGATGCTGTTGTAATTAACAGTTCAGAAAATGATTTATCAACGATTCCAGACAATGTGATTAAGTTTCCTTTAGGAGATTTAAGAGGAGCTGGAAAGAATCGTGAAGAAGCAAAGAAGTTTTTAAAAGACAGTATTAAGAAGATTCTGCAGACAGATGAGTTTGTTGAATTTATGGATAAGAAAGATGTAATCTTTGTTGTATCATCAACTGGTGGTGGAACTGGATCTGGAATTTCTCCCATATTAACTCAGATTTTAAAGAAGATGTTTCCAGATAGCTACGTGATTTTAGTTGGTATTTTACCGACCTTAGACGAAGCTTATTCCACCCAGATTAATACGCTGGAATATATCCAGGAATTATATAAGAAGTTAGACAATCCAACTTATATGCTTTATGATAATGATAGAATGAAGAATCTTCCTTCTCATTTAATGATGGAATCTATCAATAAAGCAATCGTTGAGGATATCAAAGTGCTTCAAGGAACATACAATTATACCACAAAATACTCTTCTATTGATGAGAAAGATATGTCGATGATTATCTCTACATCTGGAAGAATTGTGGTTGCTTCCTATACAAATATCAAAGAGAAGGATTTAGATAATTGCTCGATCGATGAAAAGTTGGTTCAGTTATTAAAGACTGGAGCTCATGCAGAACTTCAGCTTGATAAGGTGATCAAGCGGTCTGGTGTTATTGCAGATTTAAGTCCTTCTATGGTAGCTAATTTTGATGAGCATTTAAGTGAACTTCAAAAAGTGGTTGGTGCTCCTGTTGAAGAATTTAGTCACATAGCAATTAATTCAGAAAAGACTCTTCCAAATAATGTGTATTTTATCGGAGCTGGGCTTTCTCCAATTAATGATCGCATTGAAAAAATTAACGAACGTGTACAAGAAATCGAATCAATGCAGGACGTAGATAACGTGGATGAAAACGTATTTTCTATTGATCTTGAAAAGGCAAACAGCAAGAGAGAATATAAGAAAACACAGGTTGATAAAACGGTTGATCTGAATTCTATCTTTGATGATTTCATGAAGTTCTAATTTAAAAAGCGATAATTATTAATTCCAGATGAGACACTATTTTAACCAGATTCAAGTTATGGTTATACATTATTTCAGTGTGTGTACATCACCATAACAAAATTTAAAGAAAGGAAAAAGGAATTATGGGAAAGAACAACAGACGAGAGGGATTTAGAATCCCCGAGGATGCTCTTAAGATGTCTAAGTTGACATATAAGAGATTTAAGAAGAAAAACGAGGACTACTATGATAAGAAAAAGGAGTTAAAGAAAGCTTATTATGATAAGCTGGTGGATCTTCTTCCGGAAACGATTACACTTCTGGTTCGTTATGGACATGTAAGAGAAGTGCAGGAAATCAAGGATCAGCTTTATGAGAAGCTGGTGGATCCTCAGTTTGTGAAAGTTATTACACATATGATTGAGGATAAAGAGGATATTCCGAATATCAAAATGCTTCCTATTGTGATTCGTGATATTGTACACATGGCGAAACAACAGGAAGAAAAAGATAAGGAAATGGATAAGGATTCTGAAGGATATGATGTGGATGACCTTCTGAATTTATCTAAGCTGATTCTTAAGAAGAAGATTAAAAAGATGAAGAACGAAGGAATCGATGAGAATGTTGCATTCCAGTGCTTATCTGTTATCCCTTGCGATAAGGTTTTAGAAGACAGACAGATCAATTACAGACTTCGTGTATTGATGTCTGTTCTGTATGATCTTGCTAAGACAACAGAAATTGATTTTGGTAAGGTTATCGGAACGCTGATTCCTGAGAAATATGCAAATGTTGTGATTCTGTTCTGTTTACTGGAAAGAAAAGACAAGTTTGCTCAGTTTACAGAAAGTCAGCAGAAGTTCTTCATTCAGATCAATGGTTGGATCTTCGATGTTATGGAAGATATGGATAGATCCGGTATTGAATCCATTCTTAAGACCTACGTTGAGACCAGAAAGAGAGACGAAGCGAGTGGACGTGATGGCAATAGAAGATATTTCATCAAGTCTCTTCCGGAATCTGATTATCCGAGAGTACGTAAAGTTGTAGACCGGATGATGGAAGAAGATCCGACAGTAGAAAAATACTTTTAATTATTATATATCCCGAGTCTGTGATTGATGGACTCGGGATATTTTTAGCCTTGATGAAATGGGGAATACGAATATGCAAATATATAGTTTTGAATACACACCTAAAACAATAAAATGGAAAATATTTGAATATAAAGGGATGAAATTTATTGGAACCGACTCAATTCGATTTCCATCCAATCGAAATTTCATTCGAGTAGATGGGTTAAATAATCCAGATAGTATTAAACTGGATTTATGTACATTTTATAAACCCATTGGGGAGATTACAGAAAGTTGCAAAGTTGACATCAATCCATACAACATGAATATCTCACTTCGTTCATCTGAGATAAATGGTGGAGATAATTTATTAATTATCGTTATAGATAAAACCTGTATGGATATGAGGGCTTTAGAGAAGTATTATGAAAACGAAAAATTTGTCTCGTTAATAAGAAAAATTATAACAGATGAATATATCATTCTTCTTTTTAATATAAAAGAAGATAAAGATAATGGATATCGTGGAACTTTGTTTGAATTTAAAACTAAAAACTATTTATTGAGAGGCGAAGAGATTCATCAAGTTCAATATTCATATTCTATCGGAAGTAAATTATCTCTTGTATCAAGAGATATTAGTAATCTAAATGAAATCGAAAATAATCGCGAAAGATTTAATTTGATATTTCATGAGCCAATCACGAGAAATTTCATCGTTCGTAAAGAAAATGAAGAAGAATTAATCGACTACTTGGACACAATTCAATTTGAAAGTCGAATTACTTCTATCGATACCACAGATACAATGGAGAATATTATTCCTTGTATTGTAGACATGATTGGTACAGCTAATGCTGTTACATATTATAAAATGTCACCAATTAAATCTGATGTATTAAATGATAAAATTAAGTATAATTTTATCATGCTTGAAACAGGAAAAATAATAGAAGCAAAATAATATATGACTTTTAGTTTTGGTTATATATTATTTACTTGATAAAGATCAACCTATAACTATTCAAGAAAGGAAAAAGGAATTATGGGAAAGAAAATTAAAACCACACACCTCGATTTAGGAGGAAAGAAACTGATTGAGTTTCATACCAGTTGCTTAAATAAGCATGGAGAACTCAAAGGAAAGAATAAGAAGGAAACACGTATCATTAAAGATACCTGTATGCATCACAAGATCGGGAGAAAAGGAAAATTGAAATCCCGTGTAGATGTAATCGATTCACAGGCGCATTGCACGATGTGCGGTCATGATTTTACCGCAGTACCATACACAAAAGAAGACAGAAAGAAAGTAATTGGTGATATCAGAGAGTTTGCCGATCACACCAAGTTCATCGCTGCGGCAGTAGGAGCAGATGAAAACACATTACGTCATCTGGCAGAATTCTCTGTTGGAATCGATAACATCAATAAGATCAATAAGGAATGCACAAAGATCGTCAAGAAGACAGATCAGATTTCCAAGAAAAAGAAAAAGAACAAAGAAACTTCTTCACAGCTTGGTTCCTGGGCGGTTAGAAGGTAAGAGATGCGGAATGATTTACATTTTGCCTGAGATGGCAAATGTGAGTTTTATGGACAATTCGGGAAATGAACTGATTGGTCCGATTTCCGTATTCCTTTCCAATCATCTAGGTTATTTCCCCTTGTATTACGAGGAGAAAATTAAAAGGGGCTAAATAAAATCATTGAGCGTGAATGATGATTTATTTAGAAAAATAATTTTCTCCTCACATAAAAATAAAATATAACCTTAAAGGAGAGAAAGCAAGTATGGCTACAATTACAATAACATTATATGAAGCTTTGACAAAAAAGAAGATATATGAAGATCAGTTGTCCAAATTTGATTTGAAATCAAAAGCAATGATTGGACATTATACTGAGATGAAGAAGAATATCAATGGGGTAGATCTTGAAACAGCTGCTAAGATCATGACCGGAAATTTTGATTCTTTCATTCATCTGCAGAAAAATATTCTGGCCCTTCAGATTGCTATCAATAAAGCAAATCTGGAGAACACAATTGTGATTCCTGGTTATAAAGATAACCAGCCGATTACAATTGTAGAAGCTGTAACTATGAATCAGAGACTTGATAAGCGTATTGCATATTTAAATGCAATTGCAAATAAAATCAAGGCTGAGACAACTTATATCGAAGAGGAAAACAACAAGATCTCAAATCCAGAGTATGTTTATTCTCAGGTAACAAAGCAGATTACTCCAGATAAGAAATCTGAGAATTCTGCAGAGACACTTGCTCAAAATATTGAGACATATAGGAAAAATAATACAGTCCATCTCTTTGATCCGAATAAGCTGGTTGAGAATCAGTGGGTTGAAAATGAGATCAAAGAGATCAACGCTTTTAAAGCAGGACTGCATACAGCTCTTATGACAGCAAATACACAGATTACTTTTGAGGTAGAGCTGGAAGACTAACTGAGATGATATATCCGTGGATGCACGATAGTTAAATGCTCCGTTTTTATCCTCATTTTTACGAGAAATAAATGGGGGTTTTATATTTTATAAATTCAACGATTATGAATTGTATAAAATGTGATATAGCCAAGCGGTAAGGCAAAAGAGTCTTAATCTTTGAAGTCGTGGGTTCGAATCCCATTATCACAGCCAAAAGGAATGCCCAGACCTCAACTCTAGGCGCCATAGAAATGAAATGTGTAGCGTCCACATAAGTACGCCTATACATAAAATACAATACATAACAGATAAGATATAAAATATAAAAATCTTATAAACCCACAACATATAAATCATAAAATAAGAACATATACTCAAATCCATGATTTAATGTTAAGGAGCGAGCAATCCGAACTAGCACATGGCTGTGCATACGCGGATATTCATATATATTAACAAGTAACATATAACAATAGCTGTATATGATACGTTGTTTAATAAAAACATGCAGGTAAAAATAATTAAAGAGTTAATGCTAAATGTTTGTTTAGATAGACTTTACGCATTTCTTCACATTATTCATTTTATTTAAATAAGGCATAAATTGTAACACTTTTGAAGAAGCATCTTTCATTCGAGAGATGCTTCTTTTTTTTTATCGCAATATTAGATTTAACAAATTTGAAGAAGAATTTTATTTTCTATTTAGAAAAATAAATATACATTATATATTTGAATAAGAGGTCGAGTAGATATGAAAACTCGAATAAACAATTAATTAGTGAGTTTTTAACTCGATAAAAACTAAGGAGGATAAATATTTTATGAAGGTATTTTTATCATTAGGAAAGAGTAACAAAACTAACGAAGAGATTATTGAGGATTTAAAGAATTTTAGTTCTGTAGTTATTGAAGTATTAAAAGAAGAAGAAATCAAACTGGTAAGCAACAAAAATTATTATGAAGAAGAAGGAAAAGATGACGATTACTACATGAAAAAATCAATGAATATAATGGATGGGTGTGATTTAGTTGTGTTCCATCCTGACTTTGAGAATTACAGAGAATGCTTGCTTGATGAGCGAGTTGCTGACTTACAAGGTATTAATAAATTTTATCTATAGGTGGTGAATTACAATGCCTAAAAAGGACAAAGTAGATACAAAAAGTTTTAAAGATGTTGAGATGTCATGGGCAGAAGATGACATTGAAAAGATTCAAAATAAGCCGAATCTGTATCTGATGAAATATGGTTCTGCAGGTTGTAATCATATGGCAAGAGAAATTATTCAAAACTCATATGATGAAGAAATTGATACAGATTCTCCAGGAAGTAAAGTTACAGTTAAAGTAGATACATTAGTAGACCAATTAACCGTAATCGATGATGGTCGTGGATTTCCAGAAACAAAGTTTCCACTCGATATCTTTTGTACCAAGTTACAATCTGGTTCAAAATCGACAAGAAGCCAATCGGGTGGAACTGCTGGTGAGTTTGGTGTAGGTGCAACTGTTGTAAATGCACTATCCACCAAATTTTCTATTCGTAATTATAGAAAAGATGAGAACTGCATTCATACCATTGAATTCGAATATGGTAAGAAAGTAAAAGATAAGTTCGAGAAAAATCCAAAAGGATTACATGGTTCAGAAGTATCGTTTATTCCAGATAGAAAATATTTGGGTAAAAATGCGCATATTGATGTGGATGGACTATATCAATGGATTGATGCATTATCTTACTTACTTGGATCTGAAAAGAAAAAGATTGTCACATATTTTGAAGAGTGGAATGGATTGAAATTAGTGAGAAAAGAAAAGATTTCCTCTAAACCATTCTCCGAATTACTGGGATCCATTTGTAAGAAACCCATTACAACACAAGTGGATATTCATAAACGAGGTAAGATTGAAGAAGTTGATATCAATGAGAAGAAATCAAAAAAGAATATCTTAATTGAAGTCTCATTTGCGTATGATGGAAATAGCAATCCAGATATTCCGACTCAGATTGATTCTTACTGTAATTATACGAATACAATTGATGGAGGTGTTCATGTAACAACCGTCGATAGTTGCATTTGTAGATATTTACAAAATGAAACTAGAAACTCATTATCTGATCGTGAAAAAGAGAAGATCGATATTCTCTGGCAGGATATTCGTACTGATCTTCGAGTAGTGATTAACCTATCATCCGATGCTCAAGTACAATTCATGGGAAATGCAAAGACGCAGATTGGAAATGAGAACTTGGTTCCTGTTATTAAGGATCTTGTAAATGAAGGATTAAAAGAATTCTTTGACAAGAATCCAAGTGTTCTTCAGTCTTATATTAAGATTGTAAAAACTAATGCAAAAGCCAGAATTGAGTTGAATAAAATAAAGTCAACCAATACGAAACCGAAGACAGATCGATTCCATAATTTTACAAATGACAGTTTTACTGCTTGCAATAATAGAGGTAAACAGTATAAGGAATTGTATCTCATCGAGGGCCGTCAATCAGCTGCGGGCTCTGTTATTGATGCAAGGAACCCAGATGTTCAAGCGGTACTGGGATTTCGTGGAGTAACAGCAAATGCTTATAAACGAGATATCAATACTATTTTCGACAATGTTGAATGGAAGAATTATTGTAATATCATCAATTATGATATTAAGAGTGGAAATGTAAAGAATGTTGCATACAACAAGATTATTATATCGACAGATGCCGATACAGATGGATATCAAATTTCAGCTGGCATCTGTGCATTCCATGCGAGATTTGCAAGACCAATTGTAGAAGCCGGTTTACTCTATAAAGTTTACCCTCCTCTGTATTTGGTTGATGATAAATCTCATCCGTTCGTCAGAAACAAAAGAGAGCTCATTGATCTATATATGAACCATATTGTCAATAATTTCAAAGTTGAATTAAAGATTTCTGGACCTTTAAAGAAGTCAGAACTAAAGGACTTTGTGTATGATACAGAGTATTATTTTGATGAGATTTCTTTAATCGCAAAGCACTATTCAATTAGCAGAGGTCTTATTGAAATACTTGCTTTTAATTTCATCATGTATATGGAGACAAAAGGAGTTTCATTTGATAAAGCTCTCCACAATACTAAATTTGTTACCAAGCTGATGAGCGAGATCCAGCATAAATATCCTGAAATTATTTTAAATGGATCTACCATTCAAGGAGTCATCGATGGTCACTATCAAGCTCTGACAATTACTCAGAATTTTATCAATAAAGTAATGATGTTTAAAGATATCTATCTTCATTATGGTCTTTATTTGAAATTTTCTGATAATGGAAGCGAATACAAAGATGGAACAATTGGTGATTTATTAGCAGTTTCGTTGAAATACCAGCCAGCGATCAAGAAACGGTATAAAGGACTTGGTGAAGCTCAATGGTGGGATCTGGCTGAAACCATTATGGATCCATCAAAAAGAATTTTGATTCAATTAACTCTTGATGATGTTGATCGCGATTTAGCTATTATCGAAGCATTACATTCTGGAAGTGTAGAAGCCAAGAGATATCGTAAAAAGTTAATGAGTGAATATAAGATATCACGAGATGAAATTGATACGTAATGAGGTGACTAAAAATGGCTAAGAAGAAAAATAAATTTGATTTCACAGAATCTGATTTTCTAGAGAATGAAGATCAATATGAAGTCAGAAATATAGCAGATGAAACAAAGCGATACTCTATTATTAGTGGAATTAATCGTAATGTTGCAAGACATATACCATCCGGCTATGATGGTTTAAAACCGGTAGCTAGAAGAGTCTTATTGGTTCTTTATGAAGATATGAAGAAAGACTTTCAAAAGACTAATGCTGTTGCTGGATTGGTAATGGGTAAATATCATCCACATGGTGATGCTGCTATTGAAGAAGTGATTGGAAAAATGGGTCAGTGGTGGACAAATAATGTCCTTTATATTGATCCAAGCGGAAACTTTGGAAGTTTAACAGGAGTACCTCCGGCAGCTGGAAGATATATTAGCTGTCGATTATCAAAATTTGCATACAAATGCTTCTTTGAAGATTATAAGTATGCAAGTATTGAAATGAAGCCAACTTATACTGGTAAAGATATGGAGCCGGAATATCTTCCGGCTAAGTATCCGGTGGCAATTGTAAATCCGCAGTTTAGTAGTATTGGCTACGGTACAGCGGCAAATATTGCACCATATAACTTTAAAGAGGTTCTTGAAGCAACTATTAAACTTATCCATGATCCAAATGTTGATATTAAACTAATACCGGATTTTCCAAACGGATGCGAAGTAATTGCAAACAAGGAACTTGAAGAAGTAAATACTAATGGTGGGCGTGGTAAAGTAACGGTACGAGCAACAATTGAAGTCGATCATGAAAATGGTATTATTCATGTATTATCTTTACCCTTAAAAATAGGGAGTGGAGATGTAACAAGAAATATAGCTCAGCTTGTTATTGCAAAAAAGATAGAAGGAATCAAAGATATCAAAGATGACACCAAACCAAAACGTGAAGATGGAAGTGGTGGTATTCATATTCGAATCATTCTTGACAAAAATGTTAATCCAGATAAAATGGTTGAGCAGTTGATCAAGAAAGATGTTGGCCTTCAGAAAACCTTTGGAGTTCAAATTAAGTTCATCGAAGATTACAAAGAACATGATTATACTCCAAAAGAGTATCTTTTAAACTGGTTGGATTTTAGAAGAGAAATTGTACAGAGTATGTACAACAAGAAGTATATTCAGTTAAAAGAAGAAGAGCATATGAATAATATCAAAATCTTTGTGTTTAGCAAAGACAATGCTTCTAAAACTTTGAAGTTCATTAGACAATCTAAAAATGATGATGAAGCAATTCGCAAGATGATGAAAGAATACTCCGAGGTTCATATGTCAAGCTTGCAGGCAAAAACCATCTGCAATATGAGATTTAAAGATTTCAATAAAGATTCATATCAGAAATTCTTGGACGAAAGGGATCGACTGAAAGATGAGATTGCTAAAACTGAAAAAGTTATTCGTAATCCTCAGATGATTGATGGAATTATCGAAAGTGAACTTGAAGAAGGAATCAAACTATTCGGTGGACCAAGGCGTTCGAAGATTGTATATGTTAAAAATGCTAAAAAAGAGATACCTGCAGATCCTTATATTGTTGCAATAAGTAAAGATGGATTTGTGAAAAAGATTGATGCTAAGAAGTATTTTACTATTGGGAGTCTTGGAAACATTTCTTCACAAGAAACTATTGTGATAAAAATAGCCAATAATAAGAACATTTTAGTGTTTGATAGTAATGGAAAAGCTTCTAAAGTCCCAGTGTCTGGAATTCCAGAATCTACTCCAGAAGATAATGGTCTTCAAGTGAGTCGTTACTTTAAGGTAAGTGGCCAGATTGTTGGCGTTATGGAAGAAATAACAGATAAAGATATTGCAAAGGAAATTAAGATACTCTTTGTAACAAAGAAAGGATTTGCAAAACGGACTTCGTTTAAAGAATTTTTGTCTATGAGAGATTTGAAGACTGCTATTACATTAAATGATAAGGATGAATTAGTCTCTACCTCTATGGAAATGGAAAAGGATGGAAAATCTGATGTAATTATTTTTACAAATGAAGGGAATGGAGTTCGATTAGTATCAACTGATATTCCGGAATCCGGTTCTCAATCAAAAGGGAAAGTAATGATCACATTAAAAGATGGGGAGTATGTAATTGGAGCAAATCGAATTCGTAAGACAAAGAAACTCTTATTCTACATTACTTCATCCGGAAGAGGAAAAGTTACAGAAGAAAAATACTTCCCAAGAATGAGTAGAAAAGATTCTCCTGTATCATTACTTCCATTAACAGCATCAGATAAGTTGGTTTCCGTAGCATCTGTAAATAAATCTGATAAGATTATGGTTTACAGAAAGATTGGAGAACCGATTGAACTCGATGTATCCGAGATTAGTCCATCTATGAGAGTAGCAAAAGCTGATAAGTTAATCAAAGTTCCAAAAGGAGATATTGTTGTAGGAATTAAGGTTTTATCATCCAAATAACACCTTAATAAAATGCAACGTCCAGAACGGTTCATTTTCTATGTTCTGTTCTGGACTTTTTTAAAGATTAGGAGGAATTGATATGGGAAAGAGATGGAATCGAAAACAGATTGATTATATTGAATTCTTATTTCCAGATAAGAAATACGAAAGATTAGTCAATGAGGCTTTTTCTGAAAAAGACATTAATGTTGCTAATATGAATCCGTCGAAAGTTTTATCCTCTTTTAAACGCGATTATGCATCATTATTTTACAGCATGGTTTTATCAAAAATCGTGTTCACTTGTTCACGGAATGAATATGATGAGCACTCTTTTAAAATAATGATTGCAAATTATGACAAAATTAATCAATATGTTAAAGAGTTTATAGAAGTGCTGATTGATAAGGAGGGTCGCATTAAATCATATCCTTATTTATATGAGAAATCGGTTAAGAATGCAACCGCAGTAGTTTCTAATATTTATAATTTTCTAGTTCAGAAAGTATCTACTATTGCTAATAAATTATTCAATCAGATTCTACTATCAAGGTCAACTTATTTCCTTAATGATAAAGTGGTTGAATATGTATTTAGAGATTATTTTAAACGAATATCTGCAGCTATGATTGATGATTATGATATTTGTACTATAATAAATGAATGGTTTGATGAAGTATTTTCATTAGATATGAATGATCCATCGGATATAGAAAAATTACAAAAATCATTTAAACGACTTGACGGAATGCAATTTCCAGTTAGCCTTACAAGCCAGAATCCAGATATCATGAGGTCTGGAATCGTTCATATGTAATAAGAAATCCTATTCCTAGAATATAGGAATAGGATTTCTTTTTTTTTATGCAATTTCCACATCTTCGATTGATAAGAAATAAGTGTCTTCTGTAACTGATGAAGGCTCTTCATCAGCCATATCTACTGTAAATCCAAGAAGTTCTTCAATAGCAGATTTTGAGTTACCAGCATATTGATTATGAGTATGGTTTGTAGCCGCCTTGGAATTTAATTGCGTTTGAATGTTACTTGTAACTCCATCAACATAATTTAATTCCGCTGTGGTTGCAGTTAAACCATCCAGTTTATTTATTTCAGCAACAGTCGCTGTGATTCCAAATGAACTTAATGTGTAGGTTGTATTCGTATCCGGGGGAACAGCCCAAGTACCATCACTTCTTAAATATCGATTTGAAGCACCTGCAGCTGGAGCCGGAACAAGACCTGCTTTACCAGCAGTGCTTGAATTTGCTCCAGTCATATTGGAGTAAGTCGTATTTTCTGACGGAATACCTAAATCTGTAATATCGGATTTAGAAACAGCAGTCACTGCATATACATGACCAGTTGAATCTACCGCAATCTTATACAAACCTGATGATCTTTGCGTATAGGATGGGTGAGTATAATTATTTGCTTCGGGATCAATTCCTGCCAATTTATTTTTTTCTTCTGTTGTATAGTCATTTGTTGATAATCCTTTTCCGGTGACTTTATCAACTTTATTATTTGTGATTGCTAACAACGCATTATATTCATCTTGATGTGTTGAAATATAGTCGCTGATTTCCTTTAATGTATCATATGCTTCTGGTGCATCCTGAATTAGATTATTGATTCTTGCGTTTACAGAATCAATGGCTGCATTGATAACTTTATTTTGCACAGGATTTGTTGATGACGAATTTAAAGAAGAATCAACAGCAGTCTCGGGCGTCATCCATTGACCATCTGCACGAAGATATTTGTTTTGATCTCCGGCACTTGGCTGTGGAACTAGACCTGAGCTACCATCAGCACTTGATGAAGCACCTTCAAAAACTTCATAAACGGTATTCTCAGAAGGAATACCAAGTTTAGTAATATCCGCCTTTGTTACATTGGAAACAGCTGATACATGACCCGTCGCATCTATCGTGATTTTATAAAGTCCGGATGCGTGCTGCGTATAAGATGGATGAGTGTAGTTATTTGCATTATTAGCAATACCTGCTAATTTACTTTTTTCATCATCAGTAAAGTCATTAGATGATAGCACTTTCCCATCTTCTTTATCGACTTTTCCTTCTAATGCAACATATATCACTTTATTCTGAACAGATTTTGTGGATGTTGAACTTAGACTACTGTCCGGTGTCAATGCTGCAATTTGCTGATCTATAGTATCCAATTTTTCATCGAGCTGCTCATCATTATGGATAACATTCTCGGATAGAGTGATTGGATATATCCAGACTAATTGTTTACTTTCATCTCTTCTGACAAAAAGAGCGGACTTCTCAATAGCCATATCGTATTCGTCCCCTTTCCTTTAAACTTAATTATATATATGTTTTTCGATAATCTTTTGCGTTCTTTTTCACAAAAGAACAAATATCTAATAGAAAGCTATAAAGGAGGTTAAAAAAATGCCTGATATCAATATAGAACGTATTTTGGACGGGACATTTCACAAGCGGATAGTTCGTGGTTTTGATAAATTGAAATCATCCGATTTAACGAATGAATCCGCTCTTGAATATCAGGAGATTTATAAGAATGAATCTCTTTCTAACATTTTATCAGAATCCGAATTAATATTCAGAGAACCAATTCTTGGATTAGACTTTTATAAAGAAGTGATGACAAGCGATATGATTCCATTGAATAGATATCCGGATGAAATTGATAAATTAAACCGTCATATGGCGATGTATGGTGAGATGATGAGTGAAGAGCAGCATGATAAATACTCATCATTAATTGACAATATCCATACAATTATGGAATCAAGAAAGAATGAAATAATGTTTTCATTAAGGGATCATGATTCATCTGTTGATTCATTGATTAATGAGATGTGTGATTATCTTTATGCGAAGAAAAATACGGATAGTTTAAACAAATTTTTTACAGAAGCTCCCATTGAGGAACAAATTCTGTACGGATATTATCTGCTTCCAAGAGTAGATAGTAATCGTTTATCTTCTTTATTATATAACGAGATGACTGTAACAGAATCCTGTAATACAGACATTAACGTATATTCACGAGTTGCAAAGGCAAATGTAATCTCTACATATCTTCTTGAAGATTCTGCTATTGAAAGAGATTTAAAAGGTATCAAGAATATAAATCTCAAAATGTTAATAGAAGAGTCGAAAACAGAAGATTTTCATTCTGTGGTGGATGAAATCTTTGTTGAACATGCAGAGAATTACGAACCGAATTATACAACTCCTGAAGATGCAATTATGCGGATGTTTAACGACGATGAATACTACGAATCCGTTGAAGAAGATTCATTGACCATAAGATTGGTAAATGCTGCTAAAGCAAAAGCTGTATTGGAATCTGTATTAGATATTGCATACACGGAGTATTTAAATACAGAAAGCGATAAGCAAATCGATTCTAAAGTTATTAGTGATTTCTTTGGCGTAACCGATATGACTCTAACAGAAGCAGTTGATAATCTTGTCAAAAGAGTAAATGTCATGGATAGTATCATCGAAACGATATTGGAAGATGCTGATGAAGAAGAGGATGGTGACAGTCAATCTTTTTTTGAATATACCCGAAGAGGGGAAGCCACTCCGGTAATTCGGAAGACTGCTGGTAATTTAAGAGAAGAACCATTTGCACCATCAAGTAAAAAGAAAAAATCAGCAGAAGACTCTTCGGATGATGACGACGATGAAGATGATGAAGATGAGGATTACGAAGAACCAATAAAATCATCAAAGACGAAAAAATCTAATTCTAAGAAAAAAGTAGATGAAGATTTGGACGATGAAGAGGTAGATGATCAGCCTAAATCAAATAAGAAACCAGAGCTGCAAAAGCAATCTTTAACCAGAAAGATTCAAAATAAGGCAATCGACTATGATGTTAAAATGCAAAAAAGAGCAGCTTCCGCTAAGCAAGCTGGCACTGAATTAAAGAATGCCGCTAAAGCGGTTCTTCGTATACCTGGGAATATCGTCAAATCATTAAAAACTGGTATTGAAGAGTGGAATACTATGAACGAGAATAAACGTAAAGAAAAAATTCTTCAGCCTGGATATCGTACTAAGATTTTTAAATCTCTAAAGACAGCGATTGTATACGGTGCTATCTGGGAATATAAGAAGTACATGGTTATCGTTGCGTTTATTTGTAAGCATACGATTCTTCATCCATTCTTTAAAGCAAGTTCTGAACGAAATAAACGTCTTCGCAATGAGCTCACCGCTGAACTCGAAACAGAGATTGCAGTTACAGAAGAAAAGATTAATGATGCTAGTGCGAATGGAGATCAAAGACAAAAATATGAACTTATTCGTATTAAGAAAAAACTGGAAGCAGAAAAAGTACGAGTTTCTACCAATAGTAAATATATTTAATATGGGGGTGTTTTTATGATTCGTAAAAAGCCAAAAGAACTTACTCCATATGAAAAATATTTTATGACAGAAGCTCCAGCCAGACGACCATATATGAGAATCATTTCAGCCTTTCCAGATGGAAGGCTGAAACGATTTGATGATAATATGGATGATCCAGATCCAGAAGAACCAGTCGAAAATACTGAACCAGATGATGTTGAAGATACAGGAGGAGCCGAAGATACTGGTGCGTTAGATCTTGTTGATGATACAGATTTTGCTGATAACATGACGGATGATGAGGAGCCAGAACCGGAAGCACAAAATTTACCTCCAGAAGAGGGACTGGATACAGAGCCTCCAGCAGATAATGCTGAAGTACCTGCTCCAGAAGATGAAGCAGAACCAGCTGAAGCAAATGTACAAACAAATGATGTACCTGAAGAAGCTCCTGCTGATAATCCTCCACCTGTTGAGGGCGGTGACGCTCCAGTAGAAGGAGATCCCGGTGAAGGTGGTCTTGAAACGGAACCCCCTGTCGGTGCTGAAGGAGATGTTGCTCCCACGGATGATGCTGGTGGAGAAGAAGCACCCGCTGGTGATGAAGGTGGATTAGATACAGAAGATAATACAGATTTTGGAGCTAATATGGACGACGGCGGTGGAGATGAAGCTCCAACAGATGATGGAGGGGGCGGAGAAGAAGGCGGAACTGATGGTGCTGCAAATACTGCAGAAAATCAGTTGAAATTCTCTCTTTATCGAAATTTAAAGAATCTTTACATTGCCGTTCAAAATTATATTACTCAATTGGATGATATGACGGTAAGTTCTTATAACTACAACATGGTAATTAAGACTGCATCTAGAAAACTTGGTGAATTAGAAGAATATATGTACGAATATATGACGATTCGCTATAAAGATGCATCATATTTGGAGTCCATGAATTTTTATCAAAAGTGCATTGCAACACTGCAACTTATTTTTGAACTCCTTAAAAATAATAAGGAAAATGGAAATTCCAAAGATGAAACAATTAATTAAATTTATGATTTTCTTTATATATTGCTTTGATATTCAATATTTGAAATATTAACAGATATATAAAGAAATATTTAAGTTAAAAAATTAAAGGAGAGTGACAGACAATGAAAACTAAGTTACCTTTTTTGACTGAGTCTGGTTCAGATTTTCAGCAAACGGTTACCATTGGTTCATTTTCTAATGGCGACTCATATAATTCATTCGACGATAACTTCACTGCGGTAGCGAACGATTTCAAATCTGGTGGCATTGTAGTTACTGAAGATACTAACAATATTATCAGAAATTCCGATCTTTGGGAAAACTACCGTGATCGATTGATCGCCCCGATTGTTGAGTCATGTAGAGATAAGACCTGGGATGAGTATGGTAATGTGGCTGGACTGGCCAATCAGATTAAGGAAATGATGGATAACAGACGGGATATGCTTATTCGTGAGTCTACCTCTGTAGGTCAGCTGCTTCCGATTAAGATGATCGACTTCCCGCTGATTGTAAAGGATCATTTGAAGAACGTTATTAAGGACGTTATGCAGTGTGAGGTAACCAAGTCTCCTCTGGTTAAAAAGCAGATTCAGCACACCTGGATTGTAGATAAGCAGACCAAGAAGAGATATGAGTATCCTCAGTGCTTCTACAGAAATCAGTACAGAGAAATCTTTGATGCAGGTAAGGGACATAAGTTAGCCGATACTCCGGTTGCTGTTCCGGCCTTCAACTTCAACATCATTGAGAATCTGGTTGATGATGTAGCAATTCCTGAGAGAGAAAGAATCTCTTTCAATACTAAGATTGTAAAGGCTATCCTGGCCGATGGAACTGAGATTCCGATGGACATGAGAATCAACATGTCTGATGGTTCTTGGCTGGGTGGACTGATTGATAAGGAAGTAACCCTGAAGGATGGTTCAACCACTCAGGTTCAGGATTGCTTAACTGGTCATGTTGACTTTGTAAATAACACGACCTCTATTTCTTCCGCTTCTGGTCAGGTTGTATCCGTAGTATTCGAAGGATACCTGATGAACGATCTGAACGAGCGTGCAGTTACTTTTGACTACAGCCGTGAAGAGAGAGAGTGGAAGATTGAAGATGGCCACAGAGCTGATATTCCTTATTCTATCGAGGATCTGGAAGATGCAAAGGCTCTGCTTGACCTTGATCTGTATAAAATGACTTATACCAACCTGTCCGAGTATCTGGTAAATATGGAGGATGCTGATGGACTGGGATGGCTGGACGACGAGTTCAAGAAGTATGATGGCGTTGTAGTTGATCCTCTGGATTTCGTTGGATTTATTAAGCATCAGCAGTTTGATTGTGACGCTTCCTATTCCACGACTGCTCTGCCCTGTGAATATATCGAGACCATGCTGAAGTTCTTAATCGACCGGTTTGTAATCGATATCGCAGATACCGCAAAGCTTGAGGATCTGACTTTCGTTATTTATGGTAACCCCAGATATGTATCTCTGCTTGGAGATAAGGTTAACTGGGTTGTAAGAAATGGTGATTCCATCGGTGGAGTAAAGCTTACTTACAGCTATGGAATTATGAACAGTGGTGGTGTTAAGGTTCAGGTTGTTTCCAGCGATAAGATTGATGCTGCTACCCATAAGGGACTGCGTGTAATTCCTTATCCTACTCATGAGAACAAGATGACCTTTAAGCACTATAAGTACACCACTCATATCCTGACCGCAGCAAACTCTGCGTACAAGGATCCCGATAGACCCGGCGGCTCCTACACCAACATCGTTGGTATTTCTCGTTATACCAACGCTGCTCTGCAGGGCATTCAGGGACACATTGATTTCGTAAATGAGGATCAGTGGATTAAGATTGACTAATTGTCAATAAAATAAATGGAGAGAGTAATTAAATTACTCTCTCCATACTTATTCTATTTTAATTCAATTTAATAGAAATAAGAACAAAAAGTAATAGGATGAAACTACCATTTTCATCCTATTATTAAAACCTTTAATTACTGATGAACAGTAAGTCAGTTCTTATTTTCGATGAGTTGTAAGAACTCATCATCGCTGATATGATTTAACAAAATCATATCAAAAGGGGTAAGACCATAGGAGATACGATAAATCCTGTCTCCTATGCGTCTTTCATAAAATTCTGGCATACTTTTCACCACCTTTCTTAGTTAGATTACAATTAAATATTATATAATTATAAATGCTAACTAGGTGGTGATTAATAATCCTATCTCTTGATTATTCTCAAGAGATAGGAATTTTTTTAATGGTATATAGCAACTTATCAAAAAATATTCCTTCAATAGTATATACATTGACTGAAAATAATGTCGTTATAACTTCATTAGAGAATTTTTGCGAATTCACTGGTACAAGCGAAAATCATACATGTGTCCTATTTAGAATTAAATGCAGTGGATCTTGGAGTCCAAGAAATAGTAGCTCGATATATTGGCTGATCGGAATGGTCCAGTATCAAAATCCATATAAAAATTCATATGAATATGATCTATCAGCACATATTATAGCCCATATTAATAATTCGAGTACATTATACTACGGATACATAGATGGTTATAATAAAACAAATATCAATGTTACATGGGGAACTTTTAATATTAGTGCAATCTAGATAAATTAGAAAAAATGATTAATAAAAATCATCTAAACAAAAAAACTAAGGAGTAGAAGAGCTTACCTTCTACTCCTCCAGATAAGGTCATTTATTAACCAGTAATAATAAACTTATCTGCAATGTACTCTTTAAGTACATCTTCGTTTGCGTTCTCGAAGAACATCTTTTCGAGAACATTAGAACAGTGAAAGACTAGGTCAAGCCCTTTCACTGTTCTATCAATATGAAAGATATGATCCATATTATCACCTCCTTTTGTATGTATTGCAGATAAATATTGTATAATTATATTTATATCATATGCTAACTAGGTGGTGATTAATAATCCTATCTCTTGATTATTCTCAAGAGATAGGAATTTTTTTAATGGTATATAGCAACTTAAAAGACTTTATTATATCGGTATCCTTTGAGCAAGAATTTTCATTTAATACTGGACTTCATGACTATACAATCCAATATACGCCACCCACTGGATATACGTTGTTGTCATTATCAAGAATTGATACAGATGGTCTTAAATCAATTGCCCTTGCTGGTTGGTTTTTTGTATCTCCTAATTTATATCGGTTTGGAATGATAAATACATCAAATGCAACCATTACAACAAATTTAATTGTCACTATGCATTTTTTCAAAAATTTTTAATAGAAAATGAGATATAGTAAGTATAAACAATACTTACTATATCTTTTATCCTATGTATCTGAATCATTTGTTTGATTTTTACGGGGGTCCGCTACTAATAAATCTTCTGCGGTAATTTGAGGAACTACTGGAAGTGAACGAATAGATGTCATCATTCCAGCTACAAATGTGTCTCCATTTTCTTTTAAGTAAATCTCATAAATTTTTTCAATAGTTTCTTTGCTATACAGATCAATCTTGTGAAGTTGTACATAAAAATGATTATACTCTCTTGTGATATATGCTTTCTTATCTTCTTTATCGGCCATCATAAGGAATTCCTGTGAATCAAATATTTGATTCATCTTATCTCTAGAGTCAACTAATTCTAAAGCAATCGATTCAATCTCTTTTTGAAATTTATCCTGATTCCCAGATAAGATGATTTGCTGCTCCTTTACATTATGCAATTCGTCTTTTAATTCTGAAAGAACCCTTAAAACTTCTGCTACTTGAGATGATTTCGATTTATCCTCCTTCTGATGTTCGGATGATTTATCTGTCGATTTTTCTTTCTTGAATAGTTTTCCCATGAAATAAGTTTCAAAAAAATCATATAACGGCTTTCGATAAGCATAAAGCACAGCACAAAAACATATAAATGCTATGATTATTGTAGTCGGATCACCTTTATCTAACAATTGTTCTATGACCGTGCTTGAATCGGGCATTGGATTAACCCCCTTATCTTTTTCATATTTTCTAACTTAATAAATTGTTCGACTTCCATATATAGGCTTTTCCTTAAAATTTCTTAAAATAATACAATTTAATTAGTTTTCTGTAAATTCGAAATAAAAACATAATATTAAAGTATTAAATATTAAAGAAAAGGTGGGTGAAAGAGAAAATGAGTGAATTATCATTATTTAATGCTACGACGTTTAATTCACTTACTCCATATAAAAAAGCCCTATATACACTAGAACAAACGATGGATTACGGTATTGAGGTTGCTTCTTTACAACTCGATATGATTCTGGAACGGAAAGAATTAGAGTTTAAGGAAGCTGGTTTAAAAGTTCTAGTAGAGGATGGATCTGATGATACATTGGATTCTCTTTATATGGAAGCTGAAGAAAAAGCGAATGGTGGAGCAATTGGCGCATTAAAGAAGATCTGTGATTCAATTATCAAATTCTTTAAAGACTCCGCTGAAATGATCGCAGAAAAAATAAATGCCGTTATTGCAAGATTTAAAGCAAAGCATATCACAGAAGACGATTGGAATAAATCTGTGGCAAAAAAAGTTGCTTTAAATTTTGACTATCAAAAAAAGATGAATGAGATCGAATCAAAGATGACGGAAGGTCAGAAACTGATTCGCGAGTGCTCAAAGATCAGTGGTGTGTCAGAAGGAAAAATTAAAGGTTATGTGCAATCTGTGAATAACCTTATTTCAAATATTCCTCAGCTTAGTATGAAAGTAGTAAAAACTGGTGCTGCTGTTGGCGGCACGGTTATTCTATTAAAAAATTGGAAGATTGTCGCCACTGGGGCATCAAAAGCATTGAATAAATGCTCTGACATAATTAAAAAGGCTAAAGAATTAGTTGGACATCATCCGAAAGAAGAACGAGAAGTATTAACAACGATGTCAAAACTGTCAAAAACATATAATACGATCGCGTCAAGAATTTCTCTTGGATTATGTGCAGTTATGAATCCTTCTAAGACTGCGGAAGATTCTGTAAAATATGGTGCTACAAAATCCAAACTTGGATTTGGTACAAAGACAATGGGTGATGTTTGGTCAGCAGGTCGTCGTGTAAAAGAAACTGTCCGTGGACAAAAGACCCACTGGACATGATTTTTACTCATTTATTAAGGAAAACAATAACGTAAAGATAATATAAATTTTAAAGGAGAGTGAACTCATGATGCAGAATGAATTATTTTATTCTTATATTGATGATAGTGATAAAGAGTTTATGGCTATCGAAGCTGCAGCTGATATCGAAATTCAGAAGTCAATATTAGCTCTCGAATACGCCGATAGACTGTATGACATCAAATTAAAGCAAGCTGAATTGAAGGTGCTGAATGAATCCGGAACCTTTGAGGATCTGGACACACTGTATGAGGCTGCCGGACAGGAGAATTCAGAAAGAAAAGAAGGAATTCTCAAAACTATCTGGAATAAGCTGCTTAAGTTCTTAACTGATATCAGAACATCCATTGGTAATTTATTTACTAAGGATAAGATGAAAGCACTTGAAACTGCTGATGGAAGTTCCCAGATTAAAGATCCGAATAAGATCCTATCTACTATCAAAAATGCAGTGACGAGTGCAGGTAAGTATTTAAGGCCCGGCGTGACTGTAACCAACGAAGATGGAGAGAAGGTTTTCTCTATCGGAAAGAGTATGATTACTGCAATCGAGGGAATTGGTCTGGTAGCATTTTCAATAAAGGGTATTCCTGCTTTGTATATTAAAGCAAAGAGTCTTGGTGATACTCTGATTAAAAAGTGCCAGGAGTTAAAAGATAAGCCTCCTCTTGGAGATGGTGTTAAAGCACTGACTCAATTTTTCAAATCATGCTCCGATAAAATTAGTGAGCTGTTGAAATCATTATGGAACGCTGCCAGCGGATTTTTCAAGAAATCAAAGAAAGGTGAAAATGCTGAAGGCGGATCCGCTGGAAGTGCTGGAACCGATGCAATTGAAGGACCGACTGGAGGCCCCGCAAGATTAACTGATAAAGGAGCCCTCACCGGTTCTCGTTTAAAGCAGCCGAAGAAGGTACAAGAGAGTGTGAATGATGATCTTGGAATCCTTGAGTCCGCAGAGCTTGAAGAATCTTGCGATGATATTATCAATACCATCGATGCTATTTTAGCTTAAAGTAAGGAGGTATCTTAGTAATGGGAAAGATTGATACATATTTATCGGACGCCAATAAAAGATTTAATGTATTAAATGCTAAGGTTGATGCCTATTGCGAGAGCATGATGGCTCAGTATGAAATCAACTGTAAGAAAGCAGAACTTAAGGTTATGCAGGAATCCGGAACGGAAGATGACCTGTATTATCTGTATGAAGCTGCCGAAGGAAGCGTCGTTGAATCATTAAAGAAAGCAATCGATAAGATTATCGAGGCTTTTAAGAAGTTTGTAAATGAAGTTAAACTGAAAATTCTTTCAATCGTAGCTTCAAAGGAAACTGATAAGAATATTGAAAACATCGAAAAGAAGGTTCGATTCAATCCGTTTTTATCAAAGAAGAAAGTTAAGATTGAAGATACTAAGAAACAGCTCGGTGTTGTTGCATGGGCTCAGGCGGAGTATCAAAAACTAATCTCAAAGATTAAAGGCGGAAAAGAAGTTAGCCCTGACGAAGCAACTCAGATTCAGGATGAATTCAATAAGAAATTAAAAGTAGCAGCTGGTGTTGCTGCAGCAATCACGGTTACGGTCGGTGCTGCTGTTCTTCTTATTAAGAAATCAGGAAAGAGTATGTCTGATGACATTGAGGGAATGCGTAAGACTACGTATGAGCTGATGGTTAAGACCAAAGAGCCTGGAGAAATCATCGTTGCAAAGAATCAGGAAACTCTGAGAAGAATTAGTGCTGGATTGTCAAAAACTGGTCAGAGCGGAATTGACATTATCGTTAACAGATGGAAGAGTGCTCTATCCATTGTTCGTTCTGCAATTACAAAGATAAAAGGCGGCGCAAAAGATGGGGTTACTGAAGAGTCTGTGAAGGCTACTGAGGCGGATGAATTGGATAAGTTCTTTGAATCAATGTCTTTCGATGATGATGAAACATTTAGTGAATCCGAAGCTCAATCTGTTGTGGACGATATCGAAAATGATTTGTTTGGAGAAAGCTCTGATGACGATGATGATTTTTCTTCATTGTTTGACGAGGATGTTCTCGGAGATTTTTAATAATCAAAGAGTGTGTGTGAAATTCACACACACTCTTTTTTAAAATAAACAGAAAGGAATGAGATTTGATGGAAGGATTTACATATTATTATGTCGAGTCTGGAAACTTGCTTGAAGAAGCAATGAGAACCATTGATCTATATATTCCGAAGACAGCATCTGAGTTATTTTTTGAAGCAGATGATAATTCCATCGCGAATAATCAGCAAGCTCAAAAATCACAGAATATTTTAATCAAGGCTATTCGAGCTCTTAAGAATATGATCAGTACGCTAATTAAGAAAATTACCGATTTTATTCAGAGAATGTTCATGAGCAAAGAAGAAAAAGAACGATTTGAAAGATTCAAACAGTTGGCTGCTTCGGATCCGAATTTAAAGAATAAGAAAATGACGCTTAAGGATTTCCGAAAGATAAACGCGGAATATCAGAAAGCAATAAATGATATAGATGCACAAATCGCCGCTATCGATCGTCAGAGTGATGAAGAAGCTGCAAGAACGGTTGAAAAGGTGCAAGAAATTGCTTCAAATGTTGTAAAAGGGATTAAGCAAAGTGCAACAACTATTTTTAGTGTAGATATGGCATTGCGTCTTGCTGAGAATAACAAGGATGTTGCCAAATGGATTCAAAAGAAACTTAAAAATGAAGATGATATAATATCAAATCTGGAGAAGCAGATCGGTAAGGAAAGAACTGCTGACTTTCAGAAAAAAATTAAATCATCAACTCGTAAAATTTCTCTTCATCGAATTAAAGTGTGGATGCTTGGACAGTACCATGGAACAATGTCTGGTGCTTTAAGTCAGACGGTTAACGATTTCCAGGATTTACTAAATCCAAATACATCCTTATCCAGTAATATCAAACGTGCAAAACAAATGAGAATCGTCGATGATGCAATTGGTTCCTTTAATACGAAAACAGGTGCTAATGAAACTAAACGATCCCTCTTAAAGCGTGGTAAAGCAGTTCGAAAAGAAGTAAATACTGTTAAACAAGGTGTGAAAGATTTCTTTAGAGATGGCGAAAAACGCTTGAACAAGGCTGAGAAAAAGGCCAAAAAAAGTGTAGATAAAACAAAGAAGAAAGCTAAAAATATGAAAGATTTCATTTTAAGCTAAAAAATTTATCCATGGAACTCTATATGTTCCATGGATATTTTATAGTATTTCTTCATTTTTTCTAAAAACAGGATTTTTCCATATGACAACATTACATTAATAAGACAAACTAGGAAAAGGAGGTTTCCTTTATGATTCGAGCAAGTTATGTTCATGAATTTGATCAGTTCGATGAAGTTTCAAAAGCAATTCTGGAATCAGAAGCATTAGCCGATCAGCTGATAAATGAATACAACTTAAATTGTGATAAAATCCAGATTATGAATCTCTGCGAAGATGTAGATGATCCATATTTTACTGAAGGTGCAAAAGCGGTTGTAGAAGGAATTGGAAAAGCTGTAGAAACGGTAATTGATAAGCTGATTGAATTGATTGATAAGGTTGTTAATACCTTTAATCAGTTTATTTGGAATAGAAAATCCGATATCGAAAAGATGAATGTTTTATTTAAGAGATATCCGGAATATAAGACTGAAATTAAATTGGCTCTTGATAATGGAGATCTGAATATTAAAGATATTAAAAGTATTCAAGATGTGATGAATGGTTCATATGATCTTTTGGATAAATTAAATAAAGGAAAGATCAACCCATCAGAAGCTGAATCCAAGTTTCAATCTCTGGTCAATAAGTTTAATAAATATGGTAAACCGCTTATTGAAGTAGCTGCTGGAGTTACAACGGTTATTACAGCAACTAAAGCTATTTCCAGTCTATATCCAACTTTAATGAAGAATAAGTTGGATAAAAATGAAATGAAGAAGACTCTTCAAGAGATGAAGATTGCTGCCAGAATGCAGAAGAGAGAAGAACGAAGAGCTGAAGGAAAACATGGAAATACAGAAATCATTCGAATAAAAAATCGAATTGTTAATGGTTGTGCTAATATCGTAAATAAGCAGCTGAGTGGGCAAAATAAAATCTTTGGAAAGTTTGGACGATGGCTAACAAGCACGCTCCGTGGATTTACAAGCGGAGACCGTCAAGACAGAGATGCTTTAAGAAAACTTGGAGCTGATAGAAGAGCTGAACATGGGATTCGTTCAAAGAACATGTATGATGAATATCGTATAAAAGAAACCATTAGACAAAATGTAGCAAATAGTGCAAAAAATAGAAGATGAAAGGTGTGATAAACGTGACAAAGGATCAGTTTTTACCAAATACCTTTCTTTTTGAAGAGACTGAGATTATGAATGAATATGACGAAGCAAACTTCGTCAATAATCTTAATTTCTATAAAGAAGGAGTAGAAAAAGTCTTATCTGTTGTAATCACAAAAGATGGTGAAAGCAAAATAGATATGATTTCATCTGCCATGGATCATTTAAAAGATATCTGTGGAGACTATAAAGAACTTGTTGCTTTTTTTGAAGGAATTCATGATTCCACAAAATTGGATGATCTTCCTCTTGCTACAAAAGTATATAATATGTCCGCAATTGAAAAGATCCGTCCACAATATTTACGTCAGATTACAACAGATATTAGTTTAGCGATTGATAAATTCCTGAAAGACAAAATGTCAAAAAGGGAAATTGAAAATATTTACTTAACCGACGGATATCTATTAAACTGCAAAAAGCAATTAGCTCGCACTTCAATTCCATATAACCTGGATCCAAAAGATATGACACGTTATGATTGTGGAGTAATTGTAAATATAAATGGAGAATTTATTGATAGTACAATTTTTCCATTTCTAAGAAATATTCCTCAGTTTGTAAAAGATCTTGAGGTAACAGCAGCCAATACAATGAGTGCAATCCGGTATGGGTATGATGAAGTAGAAGTTTATGCAACCGTAGTTGATAATCTCTTAAAAGAGAATAAGATTACAGTAGAGCAATTTAGATTTTTGAATAAATTTCTCTATAAAGCAATTAGAAACTTTATGAATGCTGCATCTTATTTGACATTTATTATGTTAAGAAAGATCGGAATCGTCGCTTCTAATATGACCACATATAAGGAGCTTCAGATTAAAATTTTGAATTACTTTCCGGAAGGCGAACGTGTTCTTCATGAACATGTTATGGATGGATCATTCAATGACATAGATGGAGACGCTTTAGTACATTCAATTTTATTGAATGATAATTCACTGTTTCGATCAGTTATTCAAACAATTGTAAATCGTGAGAGAAGTGATCTTTCTTATGTATTCGGAAATTGCAGCAATGACGATGATCACAGCATTATTGATCTCGAATTACAAAATCATCCGTTTAAAGATGTTTGCTATAAAAATGCAATCGGAATTTTCAGACAATTAGCCGATTCATTTGATTGTATTCGGGCAAATGCAAAAGATTCTCAAATACCATTTGACGATATTATCAATAAGTGTGGACTATCAGATCCATTAACGTCAAGATTTACATCTGTCATTCATGATATTTCAAATGTGAAAGATTATGAATATTTGATCGGTAAAGATTTATCCATGGAAGATAAAAAACGTATCTATTTCATGGCTCTAAATGAATTAACCGGTGCTGAAAAATTAATGGATGAATTGTCTGAAACAATTTGCGATACATACAATAAGTATCTTGAGTTGGAAGAGGATTTAAATCAAGGCGATACATTAGTGTTCGGGAATAGTGAAACTGTAAAAGAACTGTTGCAATTCTTGGATGATTTTGATGCCGAATATAGACAACTGGTACTGGCCATTTTACAAGGTTTCATTTCAAGATTTAAAGAACTCCAGAATACAATTAATACGATTGAAAAGGAGTTATTTGTAAATCCGGATGTAAATAATCTTCAGTTAGAAAGTGATGACGAAGTATTCGATTTTGGTTCTTATATGCTAGAATCAAGTTCAGAGATAGACGAATCAATTAATCAAATTGTATTTGAATCTCTGTTACGAGAATACTATAAGGAAAGAGTATATTATGAAACTGGAATGAAAGTTGTTTATGAAGCTGGACTTGCAACCTCTGCAAGTGCAACGAATGATGGCACAAATAACAACCAGAATAAATCAAATAATACCAATAATAATAACCAGAAGTCGTTTAAAGATCAGATGGAAGCTATTATTAATGCGATTCGTAATTTCTTTACAAAGTCAAAAGACATGTTGGAAGGAATTATTGAAAACCAAAGCGGTAATCTCACATGGTTACAAAATAATAGAGAAGCGTTGATTAATCGTAATTTTACTGGTATGACATTTAATGTACTTCCATATGAAAAATACGTATCAACCGATCAGATTTTAACAGATATTCAAAGTCTTCAGACAAATGTGTCCAATTTAAATTCCAACAACATCTCGAAGTATAATACTCAGAGAAGTTTGAATTCTTACCTGTTTAAATTTATGGAGAATAATGCTGGATCAACTGATGATATTAGTGAAGTCGCTAATAAATATTATAAGGTAAAGAATGCTCCATTGGAGGTTATGCCTTATAAGGGTGGTCAAGCAAAGGCATTAATGCCCGTGATGATTGATTATTGTATCGCATTCTACAGTTCATTTAGCTCTGATTTATTAAAGCGTTTAGATGATCTTTCTAAGACAACAACTGATGTTCTTAATAAGATGAGCGTAATAAAAGAATCTGTAGTGCTCGAAGCTGACGAAGACAATAACAATCAAAATGGAAATCAGAATAATCAGCAAAACCAGAAAAATAATACAAAGCCATCGGTACAAAAAGATACAACCGGATCATCTGTTCGTGGAAACGATGGGAAGAAAGTTGAAACCGATAGCACTTATACGATTATCAAATGGTTGAATCGATCTGTTCAAGCATTCTCCTCTGCTGTGTTAAATGCAGCCCGCGATCGTAACTACGATTACTTAAAGATTATTCAGGCCGCTGCACCTCGAGAGTTAAAAGAGAATAACAATCAGGGCAACAATAACCAGAATAATCAACAGGAACAGAATAATCAAAACAACCAAAATAATAATCAAAATAATCAGTAATATTAGATACTCTGCACTGAAATCAATTGGTGCAGAGTATCTTTTGCTGTAAACAATTTTATAAATATTAAATGAAAGGAAGGGAAATGATCATGGCGGAGAAAAAAAATCTAGTTCTTCGTAAAAAAATTAACGAAGTATTATATGATTTAATGGTTAAAACCGTGACTGATCAGGTCTACAATAGCAATGATAGCAAAACGTTAACTCAGCTTTTAGCTGAAATTAATACTGCTATTGACGCTAAGGCCGATACCACTGATTTAACCGAACTTGAAACCAAGTTCAATAACCTGATTCAGGATGCTCCTGAAGCCTATGATACTCTGAAAGAGATCAGTGAATACATTTCGACTCATCAGGATGAGTATCAGGCATTACTGGTACTTGCTGGAAACAAGGTCGATAAAGAAGATGGTAAAGGACTTTCTACGAATGACTTTACCAACGAATTAAAGACCAAGTTAGATGAGCTGTATGATAAGGCAACTCTGGATGAGAAACTGGAATCTATGACCCAGAGAATCTCTGCTTTGGAGCATGCTACTGGTGGAGATCCCACTGAAATCACTGCAGCTGACGTTAAGTATACCATTCCTGGTGGCGAAGACACAACTGTTAAAGCCGTTCTGGATGATCTGCTTTACGTTGATCTGGTTGTATCTACTGTAACTTCTCCGACCTCAACTTCTCAGGAGATTGGTGCTTCTCTGACAGATCTGGTAATCAACTGGACTTATAATAAGGACGTTGTTTCTCAGAGCTTCAATGGATCTAATCTGCCTGATGTGAGCCAGAGATCTTATACGGTTGAAGGACCTGTTACTACGAATACTACGTATACCATTAAAGGTAATGATGGTAAGATGGATGCTACTAAGAGCATCACCTTTACCTTCAGAAATAAGGTATACTGGGGCGTTTCTGCAGAAACCGTATCTGGTAACGTTAACAGCTCCTTTATCCTTGGATTAACCGGGAGCAAGTTTGCAACCGCTACATCCGGAGTTGGAACGATTAGTGCGAATGCTGAAGCTGGAAATTATATCTTCTATGCTCAGCCTGCTTCATTTGCAGAGCCGACGTTTAATATCGGCGGATTCGATACCACGTTCCCGTTATTTGCAACTATTGACTTTACGAATGCGTCTGGGCACCAGGAGTCCTATAATGTTTACAGATCTAATCAGGCAGGCCTTGGTAGCACGTCCATGACTGTGAAATAAAGGAGGGAAACACAATGGCAGTACAGGTAGCTGATACTTTAAAACCGAAGAATGGCCTTGATTTCCCTGTTGTTGAATCAGAGGATATTAAAGGTGGTTTACACTGTGTAGCAAACGATACCGAGCGTGATGAGCTTTTAGAAAGCGACAAGTGCGTTGGTGGTATGTTAATCTACGTTGCTGGTACTGATGGCCAGAAAGGAAAGACCTATCAGGTTAAGGATGATAAGTCTGGAGTTGAAGAGTTTGGTGGCGCATTAGATAGCACACAGCTCGAGACGATCTTGGAATATGTTGAAACCAACATCGAGCATTCCAAGTATTCAGAAGAAGAAGGGGTAGCATACCTCGAGATTCTGTAAATAATAAGATGGAGAAGAGTTAATTCTCTTCTCCATCTTTTTCATCATTTGATAATATGTCTTTTGTTTTTAAATGCCAATCAATTCGTTCAGTTGGTATATCCTGTTCAAATTTGGTTAGTATGAATTGATGAGATTGTTCTGCGATCGGCATATTCTTATCAAAAATAAATGAATATTTTTGAATGGTATCTTTTAAGTATTCTTTATTAATCTTCCTGGCTTTATCTACATACCCATTCGTTACTTTTATTTTAATATTCTTTTGATTTTTAAATCGTTCACTTAATACAGTGAGTAATGACTCAGCTTCTGGGTAAGTATCTGGAACATTTAGATTTAACCGTATATGTTCGATGATATTTTCCGAGGTTAAACGTTCAATCTTTTTTAATTCTTGTTCCATTGCCTCTTTAGACTTAAATATTTCATGATCATATCCATATGAAAATGTCGTATATTTTTCAGCCATTGTATTCTCGATAAATTCTCTACTATATTTTCCATTTTTGTATTTAATATAATAAAATCCTTTTGATTTCTCTTCTCCAAAACACCATCTAGAAAAACTTCCAACATAAAATATTTTATCTTTCATAGATGAATTGATGTGGTAGTGACCAAAATACACTTCACCTTTGCAATTATCTAGTAATACGGATGATGTAAAAACTGGAACTTTTGCTCGATTTGTATTTTTTGACGTTTTTGTCATACGATAAGAGGTATCGCTCATTAATTCTTGAATCACTCCATGCCCAATGATATAATTATATTTCTTATCTCCTGTAAAGAGATCTTTATACCATTCATTTTTATCATACATATATTCTTCTGGCAAATATAATATCCAAAAATCATCAAACAACTCCTCTTCTTCTACCGTTGATATAACTCTAAAATCAACATCTCCATGGAAAAACCGATTAAAGAAAATATTATATTGATTGCATTCATGGGATTCTGTTCCATAAACAATTCGGATCACTGAATTTAATCGTTTCGCCTGGTAAACTAATTCATCCATAAAGGAGCAAGCTCTATTCGCATGTAGTTCATTTAAATAGAGAATATGATCAAAGAAGTCTCCAGCAATAAATATTACATCTAAATGATCCAATTCATTTAAAAATGGAATAATAATTCTTTTATGTTCCTCATATAATCGGTTTGCATCCATCGCACCGAAGTGTTCATCTGCTAACACGATTCCTGTAATTTCTTTTTTCATAATTTTCCTTCTTTCTCATCTAATGATTAAAGAAAAGTCCTCATTAGATTATTTTTATACCCCATGCAAAAAACGCATATTAAATTATATACCATTTAAATGAGGTTAAAGAAAGGAAGGTGTGTATAGTAATGGACTTGGAACAAGAAAAACAGAATCGTAAAATCATCGAATTACTAGCTGAACTTGCAGCACTTGGAGGTGAAAGTACAGAATTACCAGATTTATCTTTATATGGAAAACATGCCCTATTTCCAGAAGAGTTGTATTCAAATAATATGACAGAAGCGGAAAAGAAAACACGATCAAAATTTCTAATATTGAAAGATTTTTTATTAGCAAAGAAACTAGAGGGTTGCTCTAACGCAACAATCAAATTGTATTATGATATTATCTTTCATTTTATCATTGCAATTAAAAAAGATATCCAAGATATAACAACATCTGATATTCGTTCATATCTTAATATCTATAGTGATACTCATGATATCACAAACAGTTCTCTAGATAATATGAGAAGAGTATTTTCTGGTTTCTTTGAATGGCTGGTTCAAGAGGATTATATCATTAAGAATCCAGTTAAAAAGATTAAACGAATCAAAATTGATAAAATCGTTAAAAAATCATTTACGGATGAAGAAATCGTTAAATTAAAAGATGCTTGCCGAAATATTAGGGATTTATCTTTGATCGAATTATTAAATTCATCTGGAATACGAGTAAGTGAATTGTGTGGGCTAAATCGAGATGATATTGATCTTACTGCTAGAGAAGGTGTGGTATTTGGAAAAGGAGCGAAAGAACGAGTCATCTATTTCGATGCAGATACAAAGATTCATTTAGCCGAATATTTGAGTAAACGCGTTGATGATTCTCCAGCATTATTTGTATCGTTAAGATATCCCTACAAAAGACTCCAGAAATCTGGTGTTGAAATACTGATCAAAGATATTGGTGTAAGAGCTGGCGTCGATAATGTTCATCCTCATAGATTTCGTAGAACTCTTGCAACGAATTTGATTAATAAGGGTATGCCCATCGAACAAGTTCAGCAAATATTAGGTCATAATAAAATTGATACAACTCTAATATATGCTATTGTAAATCAAAATAATGTGAAGATGAATCATGAACGATTTATGTAGAAAATAAAGGATATGGAATTTATATCCATATCCTTTATTTTTTACTGTTCACTATCAGTTTCGCCCTCTGCCACTCCAGGTTCTGCAGATTTCTGATCTTCTTTGCTCGTGTCTTCTGATTCGTTTTCAGCACTTTCCTCAGTAGATTCAGTTGGTCCAACAACGATGGCAGACGGGAAAGTAATAGAAACTTTCTCAACATCTTCCTTCGTTTCTGCTGCTTTAATCATGCTTTCCATTGCCTGCTGCTGAGAAATCAAAGGCTTAACAAAAGCTTCGATATCAATAGCTAACTGTACAAGCTGTTCTTTTGTCCAATCATAGCTGCACTCTTCGCCAGTTGCATTCCATGAGATCTTGTAAGTATCATCACCAACGCTTGAATGAATTTCGGCCATTGCAATTGCGTTATTTAACAGACTCTGCTTTTCAAGAGTACAAGCATACTGTGCAGATTCTCCATGGCAAGAAGAAGTTATCGGATTTGCTTCCAGATAAGCTTCCAGATTCGCTTTGGACTGCGCAATACGATACTGCTTTAATTCGTCCAGATTCATCTGAGTCGGGTCGGGTTCAGCCGTTAATTCAACTAACTGATCTTCCATTTCCTGGATTCTTTCCTGCAACTGAGGAACGATGGTACCAATGTCAGAAGGCATTGCGAGGATAACACGATACTTCAGATCATCTGGATGATCGATCAGATCCTGCTCATCCGTTGCAATACTTCTAAGAATGGTATAATTGTTATAGGTTGTCATTAAGACCTTACCCTCAGATAACAGCTTGATTGTTCTGGTGTTGAATTCGCTCTTAAAAGAACTCCGAATTAACTCAATCTGGGCGTTCTGAATATCCATAGATAGAGCTTTCAGATGCTCCCCTTTTAAGTCTGTCGTGGTCTCTGTAATAATATCTGTGAGTTCAAATAATGATGCATCATTCAGTTCTACATAATACATTATTCAAAACCATCCTTTCTATATCTTTTCTATTATGAAAATGTTTTACTATGAAAAAGAAAACAAAAGTTCTAATAGACTAAAAATTGTGGTAAAAAACGAAAAGAAGATTTAACATTTAATTATACACTATCTCTTTAGAGAAACTTCACTTTATCAAAAGCAAGGGAAAATTTTAACTAAAGGAGATACGATTATGAAAGTAAAATTCAAAAAGAACTACATTGACGTGGAACAGGTAAATCTAATTAGACGAATCAAAATATTTGTCTATTCTATGGCCGCAGTTGCTTTATTGGTGACAGCATTTTATAGTGTGACAAATATAGTAAATTTGTCTAATATGGACTCAATTGAACACGAGAATGATTCGTCTTCCGAATTTGAAATCAACGATATTGATTTCGATGCTCGTCCAATAATGGCATCAGCGATGAGCATAAAACCGATGAAACTTATAAATCAACCAATGCCAGTTACAGGTATTGAAGCAATCTTACCCCTTGCGACCACTAGAGTGGGAATTACTAATTGTTTATTGCTTGAAAAAATGAGTGAAGTTGATGCAGATTTAGAGGATAATGTTATTGAACCTTCCGTAATAGAAACGGAAGTTGTTGAAGAAAAACTGATTGAGCCATTAGAGCCAATCGAAGAATCTGTGGAGATAGTTGAAGAAGTGATCGAAGCAGAGCCGATAAAAGAATATTATTTCAATTTATCGGAACATGAAAAAGAAATATTATGTCGAATTGTAGAAGCCGAGGTAACTGGAACCGGGTCATCATTTGGAACATCAGATGATGTTGTTCGAACCTGTAAATTTCGAATAGCTCGTGTGATAATTAATCGAATGATGTCATCAGATTTTCCTAATACGGTAGAAGGTGTTGTATTTCAAAAAAATCAATTTTCACCTTTAATTGATGGAAGATATTATAAAGTAGAAATAACAGATTTAACCAGAGAAGCAGTTGAAATGGCATTGGATAAATCAATTCCAGATGATATTCCTGGTGCGTTATATTTTACATCAGGAAAAGGATTCAGTAGTAAACGACTTTCATTAATAAAAAGAGATGATGTTGGGCATAAGTTTTATAAATAAAAATAATCTCATTAACTTTTCTGTAATCGATTGAAAAGCAATTTTCAATTGTTATTATACATTATATACATAGATATTAGTCACATATGTGATTGATATAAATACTTATTATAAAGGAGGTTCCGAATAATGGGGAACGGATTAACAAGGTACAGAGGCGCGAAACGAGATGAAGTTGCCCCAACATATTGGTTGTCAACTAAGGATGTAACACAATTCCTTCAGGAAAGAATTGACATCATCGTTGCAACCCTTCGGAAGACAAATCCAGAATATTCCAATCTTGAGAATATTCCGGTAACAGTAGCAGGTGTTCAGGCATCACATGGATTCTGTACATTAGTGGTGATCCTGCCGCCGGAGGCATTGGAGTCAGAGTCTTCAAATGTTGGGAAAGATGTCCCGTATGTATTTAAGCAGAGGGACGAGGAAATGCAGTTAAAGTTAATTCCAAAGTTGGAAAATCTCTTTCAGCTTTATATCTACACGAAGGAAGATAAGAAAGAGTTTAAGAGTAACAAATTCATTGAAAAGATGAATTTGAATCGAAGAGTAATCAACACTTTGGTTTACTTCTCTGTACCAAGATATCGGAAGGTTGAAAGTACCGATGATGGTAATGGTCGTGAACATGTAATGTTCTTTATCGATCCGATAAAGGTTTTCTGTGACATGTTGACCGAAGAAGGTGACAGAAGTAATTCAACAAGTGTGTTGATCGATGGAATTCAGAAAATCAGAAATGGTGAATATAAGTTCCATGTAAAGAAGTTGAGAAAGAAACACGAAAAGAAGAATGATGATAAGTTCATTAAAGAACTTGAAGGACTTCTTCGTGGCAAAAGATAATTATTCTTGACAAAAAGAAGAGAGAGTTATAGATTGACTCTCTCTTCTTTTTTATTCAGATTTTTCACTATTTTATCACAATAAAAACTATAGTTTAATTAGAAAGATTGGAGGATTATTAATGTTAACAGTTTGCTTATGTGGAAGTACAAGATTTAAAAGAATATTCGAATTATGCATTAAAGAATTAACCAGTAGAGGGATTACAGTTCTTTACCCTGATTATTATGATAATTTTGATAATAATCGTATATTTACTGAAGATGAAATTAAAAACTTAGAGAAAATTCACTTCAATAAGATAAAATTATCTGATACAATTTTGATTATAAATCCGTTTGATTATATCGACGAAGCAACAAAAAAAGAAATTTCTTATGCAACCGAATTAGGAAAACAGATTTTATATTTTAATGATGATAAAATTTTCGAAAATTATATGATCGATTCAATCAATCGTTTATTTAATAATACAACAAAATGTGACTGAAAACGAGGATAGATGAAATGGCTTATGAATTATCAAATTCTTTTTCGGTATGTTTTAACATAATGAAAATCAAATATCAATTATATAATAGCAGTTTTGATGATCTTGGTATTATAAATCCAACTGATTCAGTTAATGTTTTTATTAATATGGAATCAGTTCTTAATTATTTGAGTAATATTAGAGATTTAGATAAAAAAATTATGACGGAAGATGAGTTTCCGGTCATAATTACAAGCGATATATTAAATTTAGCAGCTCATTATAAGAGATTCTTTAGAAGCAATAATCTAGAAACGAGGGTTTTTCTTTATATGACCGATCTAACCAGTAATAGCTTTAGGGAACAAAAAATAAATGAGGATTATAGAAGCTATTACTTAACGAAATTTAATGCAAATCCAAGATATCAAACCTTAACAGAAAAATTAGTGAACGAAATATTACCAGAAGCAACTACAATTTGTGAATTTATTCCAAATGTCTATTTTATTCAAACAAAGAATGTGGATGCTTCTGTCGTTCCTCTTGTTATCTCGAAATTATATCCGACTAGCAAGAATGTAATAGTGACAGGTGATATATTTGACACTCAATATACCTTTTACCCACAATTCGTTGTTCATTATATTCGTAAGAGTCCTTTATATAGCAGTACATCTTGGACTCTTAAGGGTTATCTCAAGGAAATTTTTAAAAAGGAACCCGACCAAGAAACAGAGGTTAATCTTCTTAGTAATTTGTCTATGTATCTTACTATGTTATCTGTGGTTGGGGATAAGATTAGAAGCATTGATCCAATCAAACGAGTAGGAGTTATTAGTGTAATAAAATATCTTCGCAATGGTATTGAAGATAAAATTATCAATTATGATACAGAATCAATTGAACTTCTGAAGAGATGTTTCCCGGATGATATGCAAGAAGAATTGGAAAATAATTTCTATCAATTCTCAATTAAAGATAAAGAGATAAATTTAAGTGAATCAGAGTGTTTTGATATTAAAAATCAAATTGTTGATCGTTTCGATAACAATTCATTACTTAAATTAAATGCTACAAAATTCTATCATCACCAGTTAATGTTAACTGAATTAACCATGTAAAGGATGTGATAGAAATGGCTGAATTTATAGCCGAAACAGATAAAATGCAAGTATGGAAGTATACAATAACAGAATTTACGTTGATACTTCCATCCAGTACAATAAACATACCAACTGAACGAATCACTGGACTTACAATTGAGAATGATTATGAAACAAATGTATTTCCAATTATTCAATTGAGTATGATATTAGAGCCATCTGTATATAACCAGATTATTCAAAACAAGAATGATGTTAAGTTAAAATTGCGCTTGCAAAAGTTTTATACAGAAGTCGGTAAAGAAGATAAGTCCCTGTATCGTGATCAATTTAATACAACTTTTTCTTTATTAATGGATGACGATTATCTGGATGCAGATACATATATTGATCTGGAAACAAAAACAAATACAGATGATGATGCATCTGATGTAAATAAACTTGATCAGATGGATAATAAAACATCATTTCCATTATTTAAATATGATACAATACAAGCGATGCGAACTATGATTAATACTGTATTAATCAATGTATCCATGATTGGAGCATTGGCTTATATCGGAGCTACCACAAAATTAAATAATTTATTGGTATCTCCTATGGAGAATAATACAGTATATCCGGAATTACTGTTACCTCCACAAACTGCTCTTTCAACTATTCAATATCTTGATAGTGAATACGGATTTTATCGTTCTGGAAGTATTATTTTTTTCGGAATCGATCATTCCTACGTGCTAAATTATCGTGGTGGTTGTACAGCATATGCTAAGGATGAAATACAGGAAACATGTATTATGATACCAGAACGTGGTGGTCGATATGGTGGAATGGAAGGATCATTAGAAAAACCGGATGAAAAGACAAAAAGAAATTATATTCTCGTTCGCTCTGAGAATATTGATGTAAAGAATGAGAGTATTAGTAACGATATTATTGAAGGTAATAATGCAGTAATCGTTAATACTAATACAAACACAATCATTTCAGCATCTGGCAATAGTGATCAACGAGGCACAGGTAATTCTAATGTCATAAACACAAACACATCAAATCCGTGGATTGGTGAAACCTATGCTGCTCAAAAAACAGCTTCATCTGCCGTTATCAATGTGTCATGTGGCGATTTTGATGTAGCGTGCATCAATCCAAATAAAAAATTTTCATTCTTATTTGAAGATACAAAAAGCGGAGAAAAGTATAAAGGAACTTATATTTTAACCAATTCATTTTTAAACTTTACTAAGGATGGAAATAACATGTCTCTTAATGCAAGTATGACATTTAAGCGTCCTAGCAAAGAGATATCTGTATCATCAGAAGAATTATAAATAAATATAGAAAGAGTTGTCACGACACTCTTTCTATATTTATTTTTTTTTACTTGCTATATAATATCACTTTGACCAAATTTTATTCCTCTCAGATCTATATTCAGCATGAATTGCACTGAAGCGTTTTTTGGCTTCCGTAATATCCATTTTACCATTCATTACTAATTGGCTAATTGCAGCTATCTTATCTAGAGCTAGGTTATATAATTCAAGTTGAGCATCTTGCTTATCGCCCGTCCGCCTTGCTTCTTCTTCAAGTTTCTTTAAATTAGCTTGCGTCGGCCAATTCTTTATAAAATACATAATTGCTTTTGTTATCTCAATTATTGCAACAGCTAATGCGACAGATTTTAAGCCAGATTTAATACAATCATTTCGTTCTTTTGTATAAGCTTCTTTCAGTCTCTCAACTTCTTCTCTGCTTTTAGCTCGCATGATTTTATCTTCATATTTTTTTCTTAAATTAAAGAGTTTAAAAAAATCTGGTATAGATACCTTCTTTGTAATCTTAAAACTCAGTTTATCATTTTTTACATCTTCTGCAGCTTTATCAATTTTCTCTTTTAATATGGCATTTTTGATAAAGCTCATAATTTTTTCTTGTAATTCTTTGATCTTTTCAATGGATTTTAAAATTTTTTCTTTAATCTTATTACATATTGAACTTGGATCGATTGATTCGATGAATATGAAGTTTCTTAAATCATCTATTTCTTTCATGGTCTCCATACAGCAAATATCTAATTCTAAATTAGCAATACCGTTAAAATCCATTACAATTCCCCTTTCAAATTAATTTGATATCATTATAATTCTGTTTTTTTTTGTCTTAGATGAAAAAGGAAGTCCCGTTTAAGGGACTTCCTCTTTTATATGACCGTGATAAATAAAATATATTCCGTCTTCACTGTTTAAAATGCCGATTATTTTATGTAATTCACGTTTTACTAAAGTCTCACTTATCTTTAGTATAAACGCGATAGCCATGATGGAAATTTTGTCTTCGTAATAATATTTACCGATTTTCTTCTGACGTTCGGTTAAATATGGATTCTCGTCCGAAAAGATTTTCTTACTATGATAAATAAATGCGCTTAAATTTCGTTCTGGATAATATGAGATCTGTTTTACGTATTTAACATATAAATCTTTTACAGGTATCTTACTTCTAAGGCCTTCTCCATATAATAAATGCGAATATAAATTATATGGAAATTCCGGAGATTTTAAAAGATACTTTGGATATATAAGAAAAAATCCATTTTCTTGTAACGTATTAATTACCAAATCATAAAATCTTGACGGACGATAGTCCATTTCCATCAAAAATTCAATTACATCTTTAACGGATTTAGAGCCAAACTTTTTAGCTTTTAAAATGTCAGAATGAAGATATAAATTAATCGATTTTTCATCGTCCGGCTTAAAGTAATTAATAATGTCTTTTCTAAGTTGCTTGATTGCCGATTTACATTTTTCACAGCAAGAAGTTGGAACCATATCATACAGGATTTCTATTTCTCCATAACTTCTTCCATTCTCATATCTTTCATATAAAATCGTCGAATATTCTTCATTCTTTAATGAACGAATAAAGAATAATAACATATCCTTTGAAAGATTGATGCTACTTGGTAATTTTAATTTTAGAAATAAATCATCGATAGTATTCTTTCTGCATCTTTTGTTTTTCATAGTTATCATATCCTTTCTTAGTATGGTTTATTTATACAAAAATAATGTATAAATTTTAATCCATTTATTGCTCCCCGTTATTTTAGAAAAAAATGAAAAATATAGCAAAAAAAAAGAGGGTTTAAACCCTCTCTATTCCACCTCCTTTTTCATATCAGGTAACGCAGAAACCCATTTTCTAAAATTAGAAAATGTGATTTTGCGTTCTTTTTCCCATAATTCAAATGGGATACATCTTTCCTCATCCCTATTCAGTATAAGATGATCGTGATATTTTTTCACGAAGCATTCTCATATCGAACTCCATCTCATACTCAGAGACGTCTCCCTTATATTCAAATATTTTTGAGATGTTAAATCCCTTAGGGATAGGAATATTCTTGACGGTAATGTCAGGGATGTTAACCCTGATAGAAATCAGGGGGCAACGATCCTCTACCAGGATTGGATCCTCCTTGCTTTCTTCGGCATAATCACCAAACCATGCCGTAAAAACATAGGTCAACCAATATCCTTTTTTAGTAAGGATCTGAAAGTCATCGATGATTCTCTCATCGACTCCAAATCTCCTGGTTGTGGTTACTTCAAAATTCTTTATCATGATTTATACCTCCATTTTTATTTTTTTTATTTACAAGATAATAATATATAAGAGAAAAAAATACTAACTAGGTGGTGAAGAAATATCCTATCTCTAGATAATCTTCTAGAGATAGGAATTTTTTTAATGGTATATAGCAACTTAAGTAGCAACGTTACATATATTGGTACGCAAATACAAAATCTGTGGAATCAACTTGATACACAAGTAACATGGTTTGATAGTAAATATAATTTGATTGCTTCTGGAGTCAAAAGTGATGCATTATATGAAACCTGTCATCCTGGTACATATTTATATGATGTTGATAAAGCCAATAAGCCAAATGATGAAAGAGGTGCAATAATCGCATTTGGATATAATGGGTCTTTGGTTGCAAGAATAGCCATAACTCAATCTGGCCTAGTATATTCGGCGATGTATGCGCCGAATATTACTTATGGAACATGGAAGCAAATATCATAAATTTAACATATCGTAAATTATAAAATATAAAAAATAAAACAAAAAGATAGAGAGGAACCGAACTCCTCTCTATCTTTCAGTTAGTTTCAAGCTAATGCTTTTGCTAACTGTTTAGCTTGCAAAACTTGTTTGCGGGTTGCTAAAAATTCTGCAAGCTCGGGAAGGCTCAATAAATGGGTCTTCCCATTTCTATCTTCCCACATAGCTTTTCCATCTTTATAATTAATAAAGAGTAATTTACCATAAAAATCCATATTATCACCACCTTTCTTCATATATTCTAAATAAATAATATATAATTAAAATTTATACCATATGCTAACTAGGTGGTGATTAATAATCCTATCTCTTGATTATTCTCAAGAGATAGGAATTTTTTTAATGGTATATAGCAACATGAATAATAAAGTAGATAAGAATTCAAATGCATCCCTTGCTGCTATAGAATTATCATCATACAGTCCATTTATAGATTTTCATTTTAATTCATCCTCATCCGATTATACGAGTAGGCTTGCGGCTACAGCAAATGGGGTATTACAAATTTATGGTGGACTATATGTTAACACGCATGTCGATACTCCAGTTTTATACATAAATGGAACGAATATATCCAATATTTTTGCTAATTATAATTCTACTGGAGGATTAAGGATTCGTCATATATGGAGTGGTGGATACTTTAATAATGGTGTTGCAACAGTTCCTGCTGATGATACGACGAGATCATTCGTCGGAACATCAGTAACTACCATAGCACAATTTACAATGCAAGCTGATAACAAATATATTATTCAGTCATCATTCAATGCAGTTGATAAAACGATACTGCTAAAAGCATATCCTTCCACATTGACTGGAGAATACGAAACACATATTATACTCTTTGGACTATAAATTTTATGTAATGACAAATTAATAATAAAAAAAATAAAGTTATAGATATAGTATAACTTTATTCTAATACAAAGATTATCTAATGATATCTATGTATTTTCTATTTGCCTTTGTTAAGCCTAGTGATAACTCACAAAGGTAAATAGCGTCATTGATAGAAATGACGCCGGTTTCTCCATCTGGAAATTCCCAGAGGACCTCGGCGCCATTTCTAAACAATGGTCTACCATGATTGGTGATCACATAATCACCTCCATTCATATACATAATGAGTTTTCTATATAGCATCTATATCCTGTTATGTAGACTTATCATTATTTTATATATGAATATTGTATAATTATATATTAAGAATATGCTAACTAGGTGGTGAAGAAATATCCTATCTCTTGAGAATAATCAAGAGATAGGAATTTTTTTAATGGTATATAGCAATATAAATGAATTTAAATATAATCAAATTGGTGCTGGAGAAGTAAATGAATCGACTGGAAGTGTATGGTTGTCTAAAGGTGTTGATGCGTCGTCAATAGCTGTTTATTTAGGGGGAAATCGATTTTGTATTGTTGTAAATGGATCGTTTACATTAAACAGGAATGCGACTAAATCGTGGGATATCTTTCATATTATGACTTTAAAATATCAACATGTAGGAAGGCAATATGGAATTGCAATAAAAAGTTCAACACGAGAAGCTTTTATTATGGATTTTACATGGTATGATACAAATAGCGCAGATATCAATAAAGTCTATCTTTGGGGAAATGGTGGTACATATACAGATCTAACAGCAGGTACTCAATTCACATTTTCGTTTGTATTTACGCCAACCGCATGGATATATTAGTTATATTTAAATAGAACGCTTTGAACAAAAAAATAAGGGATAAAGTTGCAGCTTTATCCCTTAGAAAAATCACTAAATAACTAAGTGATTTTTTTCATCATGAAGAAACTGTTTTAAGGTTTCTTCATCAGCTCGTTCAACAAAGAGCTGTTGCATTATGTTGTGACAGTGGAAGATCCATTTGTGACCTTCCACTGTTCTTTCAACATAACTTTCGAGCATGTTTTTCACCACCTTTCTTTATAGATTTCAAATTAATATTATATAATTAAAATCTATAATATATACTAACTAGGTGGTGAAGAAATATCCTATCTCTAGATAATCTTCTAGAGATAGGAATTTTTTTAATGGTATATAGCAACTTAACCAATTTCAATACTGCAATAAATAATGCTGTGGAAGCTGGCGA